>Ga0156223_191_pt1 | contig 148101 bp, 144 predicted proteins | sample RifCSPlowO2_12_FD_107871 | JGI IMG/M metagenome (GOLD analysis project Ga0156223, IMG submission 107871) | Acidobacteria bacterium RIFCSPLOWO2_12_FULL_66_21
CTCGAACGTCAATCGACCGCGCTCATGCGCACCGTGGAGTCGCTACAGTAAATTGCTGCACCCGGTTGTCTCAAAATCGTTGACACGGCCCGCCTGGTCCGCTGCACGCAGCACCGACGAAGAGTGCCAGAATGCAGACCGTTGCGAGGACAATGGGAATGGTGCGGGAGAGTCTTTCCGACCCCCCCTTGAACAACACGTTGTAGTTCTGCCGACTGTTGAACGGGGGATCAAGATAGACGAGATCGACGCTCTCGTCTGCGACGTACCGTCGGAGAACGTCCAAGTTGTCGCCGTAGAAGAACTCGTTTTTCATTGGGATCTTCTCGCTCGCGTGTTGGATTTTACACCCGCCTCATCTGCCTCTTGCAGGGACTTCCTCACCTGCCGCTTCGGGACCGCGGAGAGATCGTTCTTGTTCATCACCGCCGTCAGTCGTTTTGCGTAGAACTCGTCAATCATCACGACCGAAGTGCCAGCGTTCCGAGCGATGATCTGTAAGTTCAACTCGGGATTGTTCAAGATCCTGAAACTGATAGACGTCGCACGGAGCGACTTGAAGTTCCGATCAAACCCCGACTTCGGATGTCGCCGCAGATGCGCCGCTTCCAGCAACTCACGGAAGGCGTCCCGATGATGTTCGGGAAAGATGAGAGCGTCTGTGTCCTTTGCCTGTTTCAGACGACGCTCATAGACGGATGCCGCTCCCACTAGCGCCACGACATCTCTGGTGCCCCGCTTGCCCGACACCGCGTGTTGAGCTAACGCCTGTGGCACGATGATACTATCAGTGGCCCTTGTTAGGGCTTTTGTTGGCTTTATTGCCACATAATGGCCCTTAAAGAGTACGTATATGTGTTTTGTTTAATAGACCTAAATAAGGCTGTATTGATGGTATTTATTTACTATGGACTTAAATAGGTATATTAATTGAAGTATGTCAGTGACGACACCTGGAGAATGGGAAGCGGAACTCGGAAAGCAGATCCGCACCCTTCGGCTCAGACTGGATCTCGATCAGAAGCAACTGGCGGAACGGGCCGGAATCGCGCTCAACGCTGTTAAGAACCTCGAGAGCGGAAAGGGCGTCACGCTGCGCTCTCTGATCCAGGTGCTCCGCGTCCTGAACAGAACGGATTGGCTCGGAGCGCTCGCACCTGCCGTTTCGATCAGCCCAGTGCAAATGCTCAAGACAAAGGCGCCACGACAGCGGGCATCGCCAAGACGAGCGAAAAGCAAGAAGGCATAGCGGAGCGCCATTGTGTACCGACCCGTTCATGTCGTCGAGGTTCTGATTTGGGGCAAGGCCGTCGGTGCAGTAGCGCTCGATCCGAAGCTTGGCTATTACGCTTTCGAATACTTGCCGGCCTTCCGTGAATCCGGTATCGACCTGGCGCCCATCACGATGCCGATCGCGGCTGCTCCCGAGCCTTTTGCTTTTCCGGATCTGGCGGAACTCACGTATCGCCGGTTGCCGGGAATGCTCGCGGACGCGTTGCCTGACGATTTTGGAAACGCCCTGATCGATGCCTGGATGGCGCGCCAGGGCGTGAACAGGTCACAGATAACTCCGCTTGACCGTCTCGCGTACATGGCCCAGAGGGGAATCGGTGCGTTGGAGTTCAAGCCAGCGCGCGGTCCTGGACGTTCGAAATCGACGACGGCGATCAAGCTGTCGGCACTCGTTGAAAGTGCCAGACGTGCTGTGCAAGGAGACATTGATACCGACGAACACGCCAAGGCCGCGCTCGCGCAAATCATTCAGGTCGGCACTTCCGCGGGAGGCGCCAGAGCGAAGGCGGTCATCTCGTGGAATCCGGACACTCACGAAATTCGTGCAGGCCAGTTCGATGTTGGGCCCGGATTCGAGCATTGGCTGATCAAGTTCGATGGCGTCGGAACGGATGAACGTCTCGGTGTCAGCCGAGACTATGGACGCATCGAGTATGCGTACTACCTGATGGCGACGGCTGCGGGGATCGAGATGTCAGAGTCCCGCCTGTTGGAGGAAAACGATCGAGCCCACTTCATGACGAAACGGTTCGACCGCGACGGGAACAGGAAGCATCACCTCCAGACCCTCTGCGGCTTGGCACATCTCGACTATCGACAAAAGGCCACTCACGATGCCAGCCAGCTGTTCCTGACGATCGACCGCCTCGGAATCGGATACTCAGGCATGGAGCAAGCCTTCCGACGTATCGCATTCAACGTCATGGCCGCCAATTGTGACGACCACACGAAGAACGTGTCATTTTTGCTTCGTGAGCGCGGCAGGTGGGAACTCGCTCCAGCCTACGACGTCACTCACGCCTACAACCCGAAGGGAGAATGGACGTATCAGCACCTGATGTCTGTAAACGGCGAGTTCGCCAGCATCTCGCGGGACGATCTCATGGTCGTCGCCGATCGTTTCGGCGTCGGGACGGCGACGAAAGTCCTGACTGACGTCAGTGAGGCTGTTTCGTCCTGGCCAGACTTCGCAAAGAGGACGAAGGTGAGCCAGGCTGAAATCGCTCGCGTCAAGGAACATCACGTTCTTTTCTCGCGTTGAGCGGAGAACGGCACTCAATTGCCGATTGCCGGTTGACGACTGCCGATTGAGGGCCACGCGCTCGCGGCGCGCAGCAGGATCATCCTGTGTCTCATGCATATGACGCCTTTGCGATTTTCTATCCAAACACGAACTTATTGTGCTATCGTTTCGCCGCATGAAGGGTGGACACCTCGGCGAGTTCGAAGAATTCACGCTCCTCGCGGTCCGCGCGCTCGGGGACCACCCCTACGCCGTTCCCATCCAGCAGTACGTGGAGAAGGTCACGGCGCGGCCGATCTCCATCGGCTCGATCTACGCCGCCCTGGCGCGGCTCGAAGAGAAAGGCTTCCTCCGCTCGACAATGAGCGCAGCGGTGGCGCAGCGCGGCGGCAAGTCGAAACGGGTCTACACGGTGACACCAAGCGGGTTGCGGACGGCGCGAGACCTGCACCGCGTACGCGAGCGGATCTGGCACGCGATTGCAGAAGGAGGGCGCTCGTGACGCGGCCGCCGCGGCGTGATCCGCATCTGCCACGTCCCGCGCGGTGGCTGCTGCCGCTGTCACCCGTGCCGCGCGAGACGCGCGCCGAGGCGGAGGCCGACCTGCACGAGCTCTTCGTGGGACGCCGGCGCGATCGCGGCACCCTCTACGCGCACTGGCGCCTGTATCACGATGTGGCGAGCCTGTGGCTCCACCCCCGGCCGGTGGTGCGTACAGCCACGACTCGGTCCCCGCTCGCGCTCCTGCGCGACGCGCGCGGTGACCTCAGGTACGCGGTGCGCCTGTTCGCGCGACAGCCGGCGATTCTCCTGCTGACGATTGTCGGTCTTTCATTGGGACTCGGCATCGCCACCGCGGCGTTCAGCATCTTGAACGTAGCCGCCCTGCGCGGCGAGGGCCTCCTCGATCCGGATCGCGCGCCAGGGGTCTTGAGGACCACCGACCGGTCAGTGTCGACCGTCTGGACGTACGACGAGTTCCTCCACTTGCGCGAAGGCGCGACGCGGATGCATGTCGAGGCCCTGCTCTCGAGTCCTGCCCGCGTGGGGACGACAGCAGCGGAAGCCGATCCCCCTGCGGCGGTCCTGGCATTCGTCAGCGGCGGATTCTTCGCCGCGACGGGTGGACGGGTTGTCGCCGGCCGTCCGCTCGAGGTCGCCGATGAGCAGTATGTCCAGCACGGCGGTCCGCCGCCGGTTGTGGTGAGCTTCGTCTTCTGGACCTCGAAGCTCAATCGGGATCCCGCCGTCGTCGGGCGCACGATCCGGATCGGGCGCACCGATGCGACGGTCGTCGGCGTGGCGGAGCGTGGTTTCACTGTGCCGCGCAGCCCGGTGCTCTGGACGCCGCTGACCGCTTACGGCGCGGTGTACGGCGCCAGGCAGCACGCAGCGCCGGTGAGGCCGGCGCCCGGCATCGTGGTCGAAGTCTTTGGACGGTTGTTGCCGGATGTTGCGCTCGCCGAGGCTGAAGGGCAGCTCAGTGGCGTGGCCTCCGCGCTGCCGCATGGTGCGACGGCTTGGGCGCCGAAGCCTTCGGCGAAGGCGGCCGACTCGGCGCTCCGGGTGAGACTGGATCCCCACGCGGGGCTGGGGCGCGCGTCCGCGTCAGACACGGTGGGGATCACGGTAATGGTGTCCGCCGTGATCGGCCTCGTGCTGCTGCTGGCGTGCGCGAACGTCGCCACCGTCCTCATCTCGACCGCCATCACGCGCCAGCGCGAGATGGGCATCCGGGCGGCGCTCGGCGCGAGCCGCTGGCGTATCGTCCGGCAACTCGTCACGGAGAGCCTCGCGCTCGGGACGCTCGCCGCGAGCATCGGTCTGGCGTTTGCCTACTGGGCCATCCCGATCATCGGCACGATGGTGGAGGCGCCGGAGGGCGTCGACCTCGCGCCGGACCTCACCGTCTACCTGTTTCTGGGAATCGTGACGCTCGTCACCGGCGTCGGCGCCGGTCTGGCGCCCGCCTGGCACGGTCGCGGAGCCGATCTCGTCACGCCGCTCAAAGGGGACGGCGCGCGAGAGAATCGAGTCGCGCCGCGGCGCCTGCGGTCCATGCTCGTCATGGCCCAGGCGGCCGTCTCGGTGCTCCTCATCGTTCTTGCGGCACTGTTCGTACGCGCGACCGTCCGCGCGGCGACGATCGAGGTGGGGTTCGATGCCGCCGGGCTCTACACGGTCGCCCCGGGACTCGGTGACGCAGCCGATGATGGCGGTGCCGCCACCCGGAACTTCTGGGCGCGCGCGACGTCCGAACTGCAGGCCTTCCCGGGCATCGCTGCTGTGGCCCTCGCCGACCGAACGCCATTCGGGGGGATGGGCAGGACCTCGATCACCCGTGACGGTCTGGCGCGGGTCGTCAACCTGCATGGCACGCGCGGCGAGTATTTCGAGGCACTCGGTCTGCGCTTCCTCGCGGGACGGACCTACACGCGCGACGACATCGCGGCGAGGGCTCCAGTGGCGGTTGTCAGCCAGTCACTCGCACGCGCGTACTGGCACGACCAGTCGCCGCTCGGTCAGCTGCTGCCGCAGGAGATCCCGGTGGCGTCGGCCAGGCCGGTGGTCGTCGGTGTGGTCGCCGACGCGATCACGTCGCATCTGCACGAGCGCAATCCATTCGCGGTCTACGAGCCGCTCGACCCCGAATATGAGAAGTTCGCCGAACTCCTGATACGGGTGGCGCCTGGCACAACCGGCGTCATCGATCAGGCGAGCCAGCGGTTGCGCGCGATCGATCCGCAAGCCGATGTCAGGATCGCGAGCGTCGCGGCGCGACTCCAGCGGGAGGCGGGCCGCCCGCGCATGCTGGCCACCCTCACCGGCGTGGTCGGCATCGTCGCCATCGTTCTCTGCGTGATCGGTCTCTACGGCCTGACCGCGTCCGTCGTCGGTCAGCGCGCGCGCGAGATGGCCGTGCGCGCCGCGATCGGCGCGGAGCCACGGGATCTGCTGCGCCTGCTGATGTGGGACAGCTTGAGGCCGGTCGTGCTCGGTCTTGCGGTCGGTGCCGGGGCAGCCCTGCTCGCCAGTCGCGTTGTCGTGGCCGCCATGCTCTTCGGCGTGTCGCCGCAGGATCCGACGGCATATGCAGGAGCGGCCGTGATCCTGCTTGCCGCGGCGACACTGGCGGTGCTGGTGCCGACGCGCCGCGCCGCGGCGGTGGATGCGGCGTGTGTCTTGAGGCGGTCGTGAGCTGCTGGATGTGAGCGGCGAGCGAACCTCGTGGGTGCTACTTTCCGCCGGAGACCGCCGCTTCGATTGCCCGGGCAAGATCGACCACGGGACCGTTGAACACCGTGGCCGTTGGCATCCGCTCTTCCCAGCGAGCGCCCTTCGGATACACCGCGGCGAGGTCCCACAGAACGCCGGAGTGTACGCAGCACTCTTGCTCGGGCTGCGGCGACCGCGCGTCGGCGGCCATCTGTTTCGCGAGCACGTGATTGCGATCCCAGTACTGTTGCACGCGGCGATCGGAGGCTCGGCTCAGCACCGATGTTGTGGGGGCCATGAAGTCGGTTGGCAGGATAGGCTCCCAAACCATGAACACGCGCACGGCAGCGTTCGGCTGCTTCGCTAACACCGATTCGACTGCGGAAGACCCCCGCAGACAGTTTGGTCAAGTTGGCGAGAGCAGCACGATGATCCGTGTCTCGCTCGCGGCCCGGTTGAAATCCGCCTTGACGGTGGCGAGGGAGGCGGGATCAAGATACGCGAGCGGCAGTTGACCGGCTGGTGCATCGTGGGATGCGAAGCGCACATAGCCGAACGCCGCAGCGATTGCCACGACCACGAGGATCAGGAGCAGCTTTCGTCGAGTCATGGCATCCAATCGGCGAGCAGGCCGGCGATCAGTTGCGGGAAGAGCACGACGAGCAGCACGAGCGTCGTGGACGCGGCGAGGATCACCACGGAGGCGATCCCGTGCCTCCGGCAGGCGCGGCGCGCCCGCGCGAACTGCACGGCGCCGACCGCGAGCAGCACCACGGACGCTCCGAGGAACGCCCATCGGTAGGAACCCGCAACGATCGCGAGACTGGCCGAGGCGGTGCCCGCGGCGAACGCGATCGGCAGGCAGCACGCCAGCGTGGCAAGCGCGCTCAGAGCCGCGGCAACCGGAGCGATTTTATCAGTGTGCTTCATCTCTTCGCGATCGCCGGGCATTCCGGAGCGGTAAGTCCCCGCCATTTTAGAACGCCAGGTGTCGGAATTCTGCGTCGAGTCGGCGATCAGCCGCCAGGCCGGACTTGAAAGTCGCGGGGCCGTAAGGGCCGTGTGACTTCGAGACGCATGGTAGATTTGCGGTGACATGTGCCGGAACATCAAGCAGCTCTTCAATTTCGATCCACCCGCCAGCGACGAAGAGATCCGCGCCTCGTCGCTCCAGTTCGTGCGGAAGCTGAGTGGGTTCAACAAGCCTTCGAAAGCGAACGAGGCGGCTTTCGATGGCGCCGTCGAGGAAGTCTCCGCCGCGGCCCGCAAGCTGTTGCGGTCCCTCGTGACGAACGCGCCCCCGCGCGATCGCTTAGTCGATAGTCGATAGTCGATAGTCGATAGTCAAAGTCAAAGTCGAAGTCGAAGTCGTCAGTCAGCCGGAGCCCAGGCGTTGACCGCACGCAGCAGGATTACCCGCAGGCGGAGAGGGCATTCCGGCCGGCGGTCCGGGACGCCGCAGACGACTTGGCCCATCGTGCGGCCGTGCACTCCCGCCAGCAGGATGAAATACAGCACCCAGGTTGTCGCGCACAGCACGATGAGTGGCAGGGGAGTGTGCGTCAGGAGAGCGCCGGCGCCGATGCCGCACGTCATCGCGACGACCCGCACGATGACGGCGTTGAGAATGAAGAGCAGCAGCAGGTCGAGGCCGGCGGCGGCCGGTACGCGCGTGCGTGGCACCCGTTCCGCGCGTGCGGCAACGGCCGCCCGGGCGCGCGCGGCAGCGGGCAACGGGTCCTCTTCGGTGGGGAGCAGCGGCAGGATGGCCGCGAGCTCGGCCGTATCGAGTCCGACGGCATCCGCAAACGCGCGCACGTAAGAGCGCGCATAGATCCCAACGGGGAGATCCGCAAACCTCCCCTCGTCGATCGCTTCGAGATGCCGGGGGCTCAGCCGCGTCGTATTCGCGATCTCAGCGAGACTGAGTCCACGCATTCTCCTGGCAACGCCGAGCGGATTCATCACATACCCGATCCGCATATCGGGACGGCGCGCGATCGGATTTAACTCAGCGGCATCGACCTCGGCAATTCACGCATTCAGCAATTCACCAATTCCCCTTGGAAAGCACACCCAGCAGATCGAAGTACGAGGATTTCAGCGACTCCGCCGCGCGCTGCGTGCCGTCGAGATCGCGCGTGGACGCCGCCTTCTGCACCGTGCTGAGCAGGGTGGACGTCTGCACGGCCGCGCTCGACCAGCCGCTGACGCTCTTCGCGCGTCCCGCACCCGCCTCGACGGCCGCCCAGGCGTTGCGCGCGCGAACCGCCTGGTCCGCGATGGCGACGTAGTCCTCGGCGGTGAGCGTGATCTCGTTGTGCAGGCCGACGCGGCTCGCGAGACGCTCCATCGCCTCGTGATAATCCGTCACCTCGTCGTCGAACGTCCGCGCGCCATGCCGGGCGCGGGCGTCGCGCAGGATCGCGCGAATCGCCTCGAGCTCCTCGTGCGCGCGGTGGACATCGCGGGCGAGGGTGCGCTGGCGCGCGCCGTCGATGCGCGCCTGGACGGCGGCGATTACCGTCTGACCGCCGGAGGTCTGCTTCGCCCACGCCGGAGCGTCGGAACGCCCGGACAAGTCCTTCCAGTGCGTGCCGAGCACGAGCAGGTGACGCGTCGTGCCGTCGCCATCGCCGCGCGCGCTCGTCAGGAGCGCGGCATAGTACGCCGGCATCGCGGCGTGGCACGCGTCGTCAAAAGTCTGGGGTGCCGCGGACGGCCAGCCCGCCGACAGGATCGCGAGGGCGCTCAGAAGCGCGAGGTGCATCAGAAGCCTCCAGCGGGAACACCAATACCGATCGGCACGTGCATCCACGTCCCGTACCAACCTTATCGCGAGCCGGTCGGGGGGAATTCCCATGCAAAATCGAGCTGCCCACCAACGAAGGCGGGTCGTGTCGCCGGTAACCCGGCACCCTTGCTCGCGCAACGCGCAAACAATGAGAGACTTGGATGGGAGGAAGGGGGGCCATGTTCCTGCGACAAATCGTTGACGAGAAGCTTGCGCAGTACGCCTACCTGATTGGCTGTCAACGGACCGGCCAGGCGCTCATCATCGATCCCGAGCGGGACATCGATCGCTACGTGGCCGCGGCGGACGCCGCCGGTTTGCGCATCGTGGCGGTCACCGAAACCCACATCCATGCGGACTTCCTGTCAGGCGCGCGGGAGTTCGCGGAGCGGTACGGCACGAGGGTGTATCTCTCGGACGAGGGTGATGCCGACTGGAAGTACGAATGGGCCGCCCTCAGCAAGTACGACTGCGTGTTGCTCCACGACGGCGACACCTTCCGGATCGGGAACATCGACGTGAAGGCGGTGCACACGCCCGGCCACACACCGGAGCACCTCGTCTTCCTCATCACCGACACGGGCGCCGATGCGACCGAACCGATGGGGATGGCCAGCGGCGACTTTGTCTTCGTCGGCGATCTCGGCCGGCCGGACCTGCTCGAAAGCGCGGCGGGGCTGCACGGGGCCATGCGGCCGTCCGCCGAGCGGCTGTACGGCTCCGTCCAGCGGTTCCTGCATTTGCCGGATTTCCTGCAAGTCTGGCCCGGACACGGCGCCGGTTCGGCGTGCGGCAAGGCGCTGGGGGCGGTACCCGAGACGACCGTCGGGTACGAGAAACGATTCAGCGCGGCGATCAAGGCCGCCCGCGGCGGTGAAGAGGCGTTCGTCGACTACATCCTCAAAGATCAACCGGAGCCGCCGCTGTACTTCGCGCGGATGAAGCGCGACAACCGCAAGGGCCCGCCGATCCTCGGCGACCTGCCGCGTCCGCGCCGCATGGATCCCCGCGCCCTCGTGACCGCGTTGAATGGCAGGGGAATCGTGGTGGACACGCGGCTCGATCGTGCGGGCTTCATGTCGCGTCACCTGCGCGGTTCGTTGTATGCGCGGTTCGACAGGGCGTTCAACACCGCCGTGGGATCGCTCCTCACCGACGAATCGACGCCGCTCTACCTGGTGATCGACGACGACCACGTCGAGGCCGCGGTGCGTGACCTGGTGAGGATCGGGTACGACCGGATCCCCGGCTACGCGGATCCCGGGGAGTTCGAGGCCTACCTCGCACAGGACGGGGGCAGCCGCACCGAGCAGATCGAGTTCGCGGACGTCGAACAGCTGCGGGCCCGCCCGGACCAGCAGGTGCTCGACGTGAGGAACGCGTCCGAGTTCCAGGCGGGCCACGTGCCCGGCGCGCTGAATATCGCATACACTCGGCTCGCCGACCGCCTGGCCGAAGTGCCGCGCGACAAGGCGCTGCTCGTGTACTGCCTGTCGGGCGCGCGAGCGGCGGTCGCCTCCGCGTTCCTCGAAGCGAACGGATGGAGCGTCAAGTACGTCGGCGACAACTTCGGCAATTACGAGCGCATCGCGGCGGGATGAACCCGGAAGCCGCGAGCCGCCCGCCTTCGCGCATTGCGCTACGGCGGGCAAGCGAGCGCCGAGCCACGAGCCGGCCGCCTTCGCGCTTTGCGCTACGGCGGGCCAGGCGAGCTGCGGGCTGCGGGCTGCGGGCTGCGGAAGACACATGCATCACAAGACGATAATCGAACCCTTTCGCATCAAGTCGGTCGAGCCCATCAAGTTCACCACGCGCGCCGATCGGTCCGCGGCGCTCGTCGACGCCGGCTACAACGTGTTCCGCCTGCACGCCGACGATGTGCTCATCGATTTGTTGACCGACTCGGGCACGGGCGCCATGTCCTCGCAGCAGTGGGGCGCGCTGATGCAGGGAGATGAAAGCTACGCCGGCAGCCGCTCCTTCTACCGTTTCCGCGACGTGGTCCAGGACCTCACCGGGTTCCAGCACATCATCCCGACGCACCAGGGGCGGGCGGCCGAACGCATCCTCTTTCACACGCAGGTGCGGTCCGGCCATGTCGTGCCGAACAACAACCATTTCGACACCACGCGCGCGAACATCGAGGTCGAAGGGGCGGAGGCGCGCGACCTGGTCATCGCCGAAGGACGCGTGCCGTCCGCGCTGCACCCCTTCAAGGGGAACATCGATCTCGACGCGCTGGAAGCGCTGCTCGTCGAGGACAAGCGCCAGGGAGGGCGCCTCGTCCCGCTCGTGATGGTGACCATCACGAACAACTCCGGCGGCGGGCAGCCGGTCTCGCTCGAGAACCTGCGCGGCGTGCGCCGCCTGTGCGACACATACAGCAAGCCGTTCTTCCTCGACGCGTGCCGATTCGCGGAGAACGCGTATTTCATCAAGCTGCGCGAAAAAGGGCAGGGCGACCGCACACCCGCCGACATCGCCCGCGAGGTGTTCCGCCTGGCGGACGGCTGCACGATGTCCGCCAAGAAGGACGGGCTGGCCAACATCGGCGGGTTCCTGGCGATGAACGACTCGCAGTGGGCGGACACGGCGCGGAACCTGTTGATCCTGACGGAGGGGTTTCCGACCTACGGCGGCCTGGCCGGCTACGATCTCGAAGCCATCGCCCGCGGGCTCGAGGAAGTCGTCGAGGAGCCCTATCTCAAGTACCGCATCCGCTCGACGGCCTACCTGGCGGACAAGCTCACGTCGGGCGGCGTGCCAATCATCCAGCCCGCCGGAGGCCACGCGATCTATATCGACGCCCGTGGCATGCTGCCGCACATTCCGCCGGTCCAGTATCCGGGCATCGCGCTCGCCAACGCGTTGTACGTCGAGGGCGGCGTGCGCGGCGTCGAGATCGGCACGGTGATGTTCGGGCTGCGAGCCGACGGTACGGAAGTCCCGCCGGCCATGGATCTCGTGCGCCTGGCGATCCCGCGGCGCGTGTACACGCAATCGCACATCGATTACGTTGCCGAGGTGGTGCTCGCGGTGGCCGCCGCGAGCGTCTCGCTGCGCGGGTATCGCATCGTCTCGGCTCCAGCCGTCCTGCGGCACTTCACGGCACGGTTCGAGCCGCTACCAGAAGAAGGGAAGTAGGGGAGGGGGCAACAGGAGAAGGGGAGGAGGGGAGGCGTCTTGTTTTCCTCCAACCGTCCCGCGGTACTTTACGGGACGCTTCTATCGCGTCCCTGTAGAAGGTAGAGGACGAGCAGCGTGGCCATGGCCGCGCCGATCGCCAGCTTCGCGGCGGGCGCCAGGTCCACGGGCGACACGAACGCTTCGAGGATGCCGGCGATCAGGAGCAGCGGGATGACCCCGAGCAGCAGGCGGATCGCGGTCGCAGCCGCGGCCGCGAGCGATTCGCGGCGCGGCCGCGTGCCAGGCACGAGCACCCCGCGCCCGAGCAGCAGGCCGGCGCCGCCGGCGATCACGATCGCGGGCAGCTCCAGCGCGCCGTGCGGCGCGACGAAGCTCCACAGCGACAGGCTCATGCCGGCGCGATGACACGCCGCCCCGATGGTGCCCATCATGACGCCGTTGAACAGCATGAGCCACACGGTGCCGACGCCCGCGAAGATCCCCGTCGCAAAGGCGGCAAACGCCACGCTGAGGTTGTTCGTCAGGATGGCGCTCGACGCGAGCGGCTTCACGGCCAGGATCGAATGCGTCCACATTTCGCCGCGCTCGATCGTGTCCATCATCTGGCCGCCAAGAATGAAGCGCTCGAAGCCTGGGTCGGCGACTGTCAGCGCGATGCCGCCCAGCGTACCCGCGATGAAGATCGCGGTCGAAGCGGCCGTGTAGCGCCATGTCGCCCGGAAGATCGCCGGGACCGTCTGCGCGAAGAACCTGACGATCGACCGAAGACGAGCGGACGGGGCCGCGTAAATGACGTTGTGCGCGGACCCCAGCAGTCCGTTCAGGTAGGCGGCGAGCTCCGCGCTCGCGGGATCCTCGCGCGCGGTCGCGAGATCCGCGGCGGTCTGCCGATACAATAGCGCCAGGTCGCGCAGGTCGGCGTGTGCGAGTCGTGTCGTGCCGCGCCGCCCCGGCGCAACGAGCGCCTCGAGGCGCTCCCAAAGCGGCCGCCGCTTCTCAATCCACCGCGAGGACACCGAACGTGCCGGCACCCGAGCAGCTTATCATCGACACTCCGGAGCAGATTGCGCTGGAGTTCCCGCTGGCCAGCGCGGGCAGCCGTTTCCTCGCGCTGGGCATCGACAGCTTGTTGCAGGCGGTGGTGTTCGCGGTGCTCGGCCTCCTGGCGCTGCTGGCCGTGTATCTCCGCGCGAGGCTCTCGAGCGTGCTGGGCACCTGGACGCTGGCGGCGCTCCTGCTGGGCGCGTTCCTGCTGTATTACGGGTACTTCGCGGTGTTCGAGACGCTCTGGAACGGGCAGACGCCTGGGAAGCGGATCATCGGCATCCGCGCGATCGGTGAATCGGGGCGGCCGCTCAGCGCCACCGATGCGATTCTCCGCAATCTGCTTCGCATCGTGGATCAGATGCCGGGTATCTACGTGGTGGGTCTGCTGTCGATTTTCTTCACCGCCCGGAACCAGCGCCTCGGCGATCTGGCCGCCGGCACCGTCGTCGTGCACGACCGTCCGGTTCAGCGTCCGGAGATCCCCGATGCGCGCCCCCGTCAGGTCCGCTACGGCGCCGCCCGGCTGACGCCGGAGGAGGTCGCGCTCGCCGAGACGTTCCTGCGCAGGCGCGCGGCGCTCGATTCGTACGTGAGGTTGACTACTGCCCGGCAGATCCTCGACCGCCTGCGCCCGCGGCTGGACATCCCGGCCGGCCGAGTCCGCGACGAAGAACGGCTGCTGGAAGAGATCGTCGCCGAGTTCCGGGCGCGGTAACAGGAGAGTAGAGGAGGGCTGTCCCATAACAGGAGGAGGGGAGAAGGGGAGAGTCTTCTTTCAAGAAAACAAGACAGACTCCCCTCCTCCCCTGCTCCTGTTGATCCTCTCCTGCTCCCCTTCTCCTGTCACAGCAGCCCTCGTTCTTTCACCTCGAGGTAGCGGTCGACGAGCGCGCCGCCGAGATCCGCCGGCGCGCCCTCCAGCACCAGCGCCCCGCGTTGACGCAGTCCGCCGAGCAGCGCGTCCCGCCGCTCGACCGCTTCCTGCGCCGCCAGGACGCGGTACATCTCGCGGGAGGATCGGGGAGCGCTCGAGGCGAGCGATCGGATCTCCCCGTGGCGCGCGACGGCGAACAACACCACGTGGCGGGGCATCAGGCTCGTCGACTGATCGATGACGTCGGGGGTCCCCGCTGTTTCCGCGACGTCCGTGAGCCACACGACGAGCGCGCGCCGTTTCTGGACGCGCAGCATCTCGGCCGCGGCGCCGCCATGATCCGCTTCGACGCTTTCGGCACGCACCGACGCGAGGGCCTCGATCAGGGCGCGCAGCTGCGCGCTGCCCCGGCCGGGCGGCAGCCGGCGCTGGATGCGCCGCCCATAGGCGAGCAGACCGACGTTGTCGCCCGACGCCATCGCGACCTGCGCGAGCGTGAGCGCTCCGGTGACGGCATGATCGAGCATCGTGAAGGCCCCGGCACGCGCGCGGAGCAGCCGCCCGAGATCCACGATCAGCCACACCGGCTGGCTGCGCTCGGGACGGTAGATCTTGGTGACGAGCCGGCCTCGTCGCGCGGTGGCCGTCCAGCACACGTCGCGCGGCTCGTCGCCGTCCTGGTGGTCGCGCAGGCTTTCGAACTCGCGACCCTGGCCGAGGTGCCGCGCGCGCCGCTTCTCGATCGCAATCTGGCGGCTGCGAATCAAGTAGAGCGACTCGCGCCGTCCCCGCTGGACATCGGGGTAGACCCGGACCGTCTGTCCGATCGGCGCGATCCCGCGGCGCTCGCAGAGGCGCCACGCGCTCAGCCAGCGCACCGTCGCCGATCCGACCTCTGCATCGCCGCGCTCGGCGGGCGCCACCTCGTAGGACGCCGCCGCGACGGCGCCGGCGCGCACGTGCACGCGAACGTCCGGCGCGTTCGCGCGCATCGACGCCGGGGCGTAGTCCATGACCGACGCCGTGACCGCCCCTGCCCCGGCGTTGTGGAGGTCGAGCGACACCTGTGCCGGGGAACCGAGCGTGAGCGGACCCGACCACCGCCGCGTGACCGTCAGATCCCGCGGCTTCGCCGTCCGATGGAAATCGAGGACGGCCGCGGCGAGGACGAGGCCGTCCCACAGCAGCATCGCGGCAAGCGCCCGGCGATCGAACCAGGCCGGAACGAGCCAGATCAGTCCGGAAGCGAGCAGCAGGAACGCCGCGGGGCCGGCCGCGAACGGCAGCCGGCCGAACGGCTCGCAGGGGGCGCCGCGCGCCGCGGGGGTCCTGCCGGTGCCGGTCATTTGGGCACTTCGACGGCCGCGAGGAGATCCGCGATGACCTGATCGGGCGTGACGCCTTCCAGTTCCGCCTCCGCCTTCAACACGACACGATGTCTCAGGACGGCCGGCGCGGCCCGTTTCACGTCGTCGGGCAGCAGGTAAGCGCGCCCGTCGAGCGCCGCGAGCGCCTTGGACGCCTGCATCAGGTGCACGGAGCCACGCGGGCTGGCGCCGAGGGCGATCGAGGGCCAGTCACGCGATCGGCGCGCCACCGCCGCGATGTACTGGAACAGCGGCCCTTCGACCCGCACCGCCGCAACATCGGCGCGCGCGCGCACCATCTCGGCGGCGTCGAGCACCTCCAGGTCCATCGACTCCAGCGCCCGCATGTCGAATCCCTCGTGGTGCCGCGCGAGCATGCGCTCCTCCTCGCCGCGGCTGCGATCCGGGTAGTCGAGACGGATCTTCAGCAGGAAGCGATCGAGCTCGGCCTCGGGCAGCGGGTACGTGCCTTCGAATTCCACCGGGTTCTCGGTGGCGAAGACCGCGAACTCCGGCGACAGACGGTGCGTCGTGCCGTCCACCGTCACCTGCCGCTCTTCCATCGCTTCGAGCAGCGCCGCCTGGGTGCGCGGCGGCATGCGGTTGACCTCGTCCACGATCAGCAGATCGGCGAACACCGGTCCCTGGCGGAGCGCGAACGTGCTCGACGTCATGTTGAAGACGTTCGATCCGATGATGTCGGCGGGCATCAGATCCGGCGTGCACTGCACGCGCTGAAACCGCAGCCCCAGGATCCGCGCCAGCGTGCGCACCGCGAGCGTCTTGCCGAGTCCGGGGACCCCTTCGACCAGCGCGTGGCCGCCGCACAGCAGCGTGACGAGCAGCAGGTCCACCGCCTCGGCATGCCCGACAATGGTGCGCTCCAGGCCACGCCGCACGTGGTTGACTACCGTCTCGAGACTGCTCGTCATCCAGTCCTCCCGGTTTTCGGTTGTGCTCGTTCGTGCGTCGTCGTGCGCGGCGCACCGTGCATTTCAGTGGCGTTGGCGGCAAGGCTCTGCAGCTCGAACACCAGACGGATCGCGTCCCTGTCGCTGAGGCCCGCGTCACCGGCGCCGATGGCGCTCTTCGAGAACACGCCCGCGACGGCCGCGCCGTCGAGAAGAAACCGATCGGCCATCGCGCGCGCGAGGCGGTCGTCAGACGCCGAGGCCGGCAGTCCGGCAAGCGACCGGCAGATGCGCCGCGTGCGGCTCAGTGCGGTCGACACGGCGACCGTCGCCGGACGCGCGCGCTCGTACAGCGCGCCCATCGTGTCGATGAACTCGAGCGGGGAGGTTCGCGGTTGATCCGGCAGGCTGCGGATCGGGCCGTGCCGCCGCGCGAACGTGAAGAGGGCGGCGGCGGCGATCGCGCCCAACTGCAGCAGCGCCCACGCCACGGGCGTGCCGCGCGCGTACGACCAGATCGATCGCGCATACCCGTGATAGTGCTCGTCCCAGACGATGTCGCGCGCGCCAGCCGGGCCGAGCGCGTTCAACAGCAACTCCAGATGGCCGGGCGATGCGATGGCCGCGTTGGACATCGGCCGCGACGATGCCCACCAGATCATCCGGCCCGCTCCGCGGCGGGTCGTCAGGACCGCGGCATCCTCGTAGTTGCCGTACACGGCGATCCACGCAGGATCGGCAACCCGCAGCAACGGACCCGCTGGCGTCATCTCGATCGCCGGAGCACTGCGCGTCAGACTGCTCGGGAACGACGGTCCGTACGATCGCGCCGGGCTCGTCGTGCGGGTCGGGGCGCCCCGGAGCTCGAGTCCCGGAAGAAACCTGGCCGCCGGCGGGCCTGTGGCGAGCACGATGCCGCCTGCATCCGCGAACGCGGCAAGCGCGGCGACGTCCTGGCGTGACGCCGGCAGGAACGGGTCGGCGAGCACCAGCACGGTGCGGCCGGGATCGGCTCGCAGGACCGCGCAGGGCTCGAAGGAACGCCGAATGGCGAACCCCGCGTCTTTCAGGAGCACGTAGGCGGCCTTCGCTCCGTCCGGAGCGGTCGCGTAGCTGGAGCCGGCGTGCTGCGGCGCGCCGCTCTCCGCGGCCAGCACGAACGAGAGGCCGGTCATCGCGAGCATCGCGGTCAGCCCGGCCATCAACAGGATCAGATCGCTGTTTCGTGCGCCCGCACGCATCCCAGCAGCTCCAGATCGTGGATCAGGCGCGCGGCCTCATCGGCCGCGCCCGGACTGTTGGCGTACACCGTCCGCTCGAACTGGCGGACGATGTCGTGAAAGACGACGCGGCGGGCGTCGGCGGGTTCGAGCAGGCGGGCGTATTCGCGCGCGGTGCGCGACTCATCGACACGCCACGTACCCTGCTCCTCCAGCCGCTGCACGGCCGCGCGATAGGCACACCGGACCGCTTCGCTCGTCTGACCGTCGCGCGCGGCGGCCAGGGCGCGCAGCGCCCATTCCCGCGCCGGCGTCAACGGCCGCAACTCGTTGGCGTCGTTCAGCGCGACGCTCGATCGGGACCGCCGCGTGGTCCGATACAGAAACCACGCTATCCCGGACAGGGCGAAGAGTGCCGCGAGCCACGCGAGCGTCAGTCCCAGGCGGTCCATGTCGAGGCCGGCGGGGGCCACGCGTTTCCACACACGTCGGAATGCCGCGGTGACCCAGTCGCGCAACCGCGTGGTCCACGGTACCGACCGGAGATGCGTGAACTCTCGCCGTGCGAGCACGGCGTCGAGCGACCGGTGCAGGTCGACGGTGTCGGGCGACCCGCTCTGGAAGGACTCCGCTTCCGCCGTCATGCCGCGAAGGGCGGATAGGATCGCCGTTCGCCGCTCGGCCCATCGCGACGGATCGGATCGGGCGCGCGCGAGACTCTGCGCGATGGGCTCGAGGCGCACATCGAACACCTGCTGCCGTGTCCGCACGCGCAAGGTCGAGGGGACCGTAGTGATGATGCGCGTGACGTCTTCGGGCGTGGCCCGTTCGATCGCGGCGGAGAGCGTCTCGAGCGTCGTGATGAACGCGCGCGCGTCCACCTCCTCGGCGGCCGCGGACCGGGCGGCGGCGGGCGTCGAGGCTGCGAGCGCCAGCAGAAGGAAGACGGTTCGCCGCACGCTGGCTCAGCTTGGCGTTACGGCGGGAGGCGTCGAAAAGGTGGAGCCTCCGCCGGGGGTTTCGAGGGACTGCATCATCAGCTGGAGGTCGAGCCCCTCGTGGCGGACGCGCATGTCGTAATACAGCAGCGCGAGCGCCACGATGCCCAGCGGGCCGCTGATCGCGCCGGCCACAGCGCCAGCGAACGCGCCGACGAGATTCAGCGCGAAGGCGGCGCGTGTGTCGGGACCCATCACGATGGCGGCGACCGTGAACGGGCCCTGGAAGAGAAGGGCCGTAGCGTAGGTCACGGCCGCCGCGAAGAGGCCGACGATCAGGATGCGCCACCGGTGGCCGGCGCCGAGCTCGACGCCGCGGCGGATCGCCTCGCTGGCCGTGATCGGTTCGAGCATGACGGCGGGTATCGACAGGGCGTACCGCAGCCAGAGATACAGCATCAATATCCCCGCCGCCAGGACCATCAGCACCATGACGACGCCGCCGGCCCACGGAGCGCCGAGCGCGAAGACCACTGCCATCACGGCGCCGACGACGATGGCCGCGATGAACACGCCCGCCATGCGCAGGCCGATGAGCAGCAGCACCAGCAACAGGCGGCCGACGCGATCGCGCACGCGGCGGAACGCACCCGCCGCCGATGTGTCACGCCCCATGTAGATGTCCGAGACGGCCGCCGTGGTCGCACCGAACGCAATCATCGACACGACAAAGTACACGGCCATCAGCGCGAACATGGCGAAGGCCAGGCCCATCATCGTGAACGCCTCGCTCACGTTCGGCTCGTGCCCCGGCTGCCCGAGGCGGCCCGCCAGCGTCGAGATCGTCTGCGACACCATGGCCATCCCGGCGGCAAACACCGCCGGGATGACCATGATCGCGACGAGCGTGCGAAACCGCGCGCGATAGAGGCTGAAGGAGCGATCGAGCAGTTCGCCGAGCGACAGCGGACGCAGGTCCATAGCCATCGAGGATCTCCCAGGTTCGGGTGGCGTGATGGTAACACGCGCCCGTTTGCTCCCATTCCCGCGGTTTTCGGCGTGAAGGGCTGCCGGGGAACCGGCAGGCGCCCGGCGCGTGGATTCGCCCCACTTTTGGCCTGTCCGTCCCCGCGGTTCTGCCCCGGCGCCGTCCCCGGTCCTTCCCGGCCTTCCGCGCACGTTTCTTGCTCTCTTCGCCTCGAACTCCTCTATTGCCGTGATTCCGTCACCGTTGTCTCGAGGGCCCGATGCACCGAATTCTCTCGCGCGAGGCGCTTGCGCCGGATGTCGTACGGTTCTGGGTTGACGCTCCACCGATAGCCCGCAAACGCCGCCCCGGCCAGTTCGTGATCGTTCGACTTGGGGAGGGGGGCGAACGCATTCCCCTCACCATCGCCGATGCCGATCCGAAACGTGGCGCCATCGCCCTGGTCGTGCAGGGCGTCGGCAAGACCACCCGCGACCTGAACGCGATGGAGCCGGGCGACGCCATCCAGGACGTTGCCGGTCCGCTGGGGCTTCCGACGAAGATCGAGCCGGGGCAGCGCGTGTGCTGCGTGGGTGGCGGGATCGGCACCGCCGTGGTGTTGCCGATCGCGCGCGCGGTCCGCGAGGCTGGCGGCCACGTGGTGTCCATCCTCGGCGCGCGCACGCGCGACCTGATCATCCTCGAAGACGACGTCCGCGCCGTCAGCCACACCTGCGTGGTGACGACCGACGATGGGAGCTACGGGCAGAAAGGGCTGGTCACTGACGCGCTGCGGGAGGCGATCGCGAAAGCGCCGGAGCCCTTCCACGAAGTGGTGGCGATCGGGCCGCTGCCGATGATGCGCGCGGTGTGCGAGCTGACGCGGCCGCTCGGCCTGCGCACGATCGTCAGCCTGAACCCCGTGATGGTGGACGGCACCGGCATGTGCGGCGGGTGCCGCGTGACGGTCGGCGGCGAGCAGAAGTTCGTCTGTGTCGACGGGCCGGAGTTCGACGGGCATCAGGTGGACTTCGGCGAGCTGATGGCGCGGTTGACGGCGTACAAGGAGCAGGAGGCCGTGGCATGCGCTCGGCATCCGGTGGCGGGGCCGTTCACGCCCGCGTGGTGAGGTCGATGGCGAAAAAGATCACGCAGAAAACGAAGACCCCGATGCCGTGCGTGGACCCGGCCGTCCGTAGCCGCGCATTTGTCGAAGTGGCCAGCGGATACACCGAAGAGATGGCAGTCGCGGAAGCGAATCGCTGCATTCTCTGCAAGAACCGCCCGTGCATCGCGGGATGCCCGGTGGAGATCGACATCCCCAAGTTCATCCAGAAGGTCGCGGAGGGAGATTTCGAGGGGGCGTTCCAGACCCTCACCGAGAAGAACGTCCTGCCCGCGATCTGCGGCCGCGTCTGCCCGCAGGAAGATCAGTGCGAGAAGCTGTGCACGCTCGGCGTCAAGTTCGAGCCGGTGGCGATCGGCCGCCTGGAGCGGTTCGTCGCGGATCGCGCCGCGGCCTTCGGTTCGCAATCCGACAGCGGAACCTCGCCGCAGCCGACGGGCCACAAGGTTGCCGTGGTGGGGTCGGGCCCCGCGGGCCTGACGGTCGCCGCGGATCTGGCGAAGATGGGGCACAGCGTCACGATTTTCGAGGCGCTGCACGAGGCGGGCGGCGTGCTGATGTACGGCATCCCCGAGTTCCGCCTGCCGAAGGAGATCGTCCAGCGCGAGATCCACGGGCTCGAGCGCATCGGCGTCGAGCTGAAAGTGAACCACGTCATCGGCCGGACCTTCACCGTTGACGACCTGTTCGAGGAGCTCGGGTACGAAGCGGTCTTCATCGGCACGGGCGCCGGTCTGCCGCACTTCCCGAAGATCCCCGGCGTCAACCTGATTGGCGTGTACTCGGCGAACGAATACCTCACGCGCTCGAACCTGATGAAGGCGTACAAGTTCCCGGAGACGGACACGCCAATCGTCCACGGCCGCCGCGTTGCGGTGATCGGAGGCGGGAACACGGCGATGGACGCGGTGCGCACGGCGCTCCGGCTCGGCGCCGAGCACGCGTATCTCGTCTACAGGCGCACCGAGCACGAGATGCCCGCGCGTCTCGAGGAGATCGAGCACGCAAAAGAGGAGGGGGTCGAGATCTCGTTCCTCGCGGCGCCGGTCGGGATCCTCGGAGACGACCGGAAGCGGGTGTGCGCGATGCGCTGCATACGCATGGAGCTGGGAGAGCCGGACGCGTCGGGGAGGCGCAGCCCGGTACCGCAGCCCGGTTCCGAGTTCGAGATCGACGTCGACGTGGTCGTGTTCGCGGTCGGCCAGGGCGCGAACCCCCTGATTCGATCGACGACCCCCGATCTGCACGTGAACAAGTGGGGCAACATCTGCGCGGACGCCGCGACCGGCGCGACGGAGAAGAAGGGCGTGTTCGCCGGCGGCGATATCGTCACCGGCGGCGCGACGGTGATCTCGGCGATGGGCGCGGGGCGCCGGGCGGCGCGCGCGATTGACGTGTACCTGCGAAACCCGCTGCCGGACGGGGTGTGACGATGATTGCGACGCGCTTTCACGGCCGCGGCGGACAGGGTTCGGTGATCGCCTCGAAGCTGCTGGCCTCCGCGCTCTTCAACGAGGGATGGCAGGTGCAGGCGTTTCCCTCGTTCGGCGCCGAGCGCACGGGCGCGCCGGTCATGGCGTTCCTCCGCTGCGACCACGCGCCCATCAACGAGCACTACAACGTCTACGAGCCGGATCACGTCGTCGTGCTCGACCCGGTGCTGCTGAAGACGGTGAACGTCACCGCCGGGCTCAAGCCGGGCGGCTGGCTGCTGGTGAACTCACCGAGGACGCCGGAGGAGCTTGGCATCGAGGGGAACTTCAATGTGGCGACGTGCGACGGGACGGCCATTGCGCTGGCGCACGGGCTGGGATCGCGCACCTCGCCGATCGTGAACACGGCGATGGCCGGCGCGTTTGCCGCCGTGACGGCGCTCGTCAGCCTCGACGCGATTCTGGGGGCGATTCCGGATTACGTGCCGTCGAACGTGGCCGCGAACCAGTCCGCGGCGCGGGAGGCATTCGGAAAGACCCTCGTCCGCGACCGATCCGGGGTCCGGAGCGGAGCCCCGGTCTAGTCAGGAGATCAGCATGAGCGTTTCCATCAGGCATCCCGAGGACGTGCCCGACGGGACACCGATGTCGGTGTCGCTCCGGAGCACGCGGGAGCTGGCGACTGGAAACTGGCGGACCTTCCGCCCGCAATACGTGACCGAGCCGTCGCCCTGCAACCTGGATTGTCCGGCCGGCACGGACGTGCGGGCGTTCCTCACTCTCGCCTCGCGCGGCCAGGCCACCGACGCGTGGCGGACGATTCTCGAGCACAACCCGCTGCCGGGCGTCTGCGGGCGCGTCTGCTATCACCCGTGCGAGGAGGCGTGCAATCGCAGCGCGATTGACGAGCGGGTCGCGGTGCACGCCGTCGAGCGCGCGATTGCGGCGGAAGCGGCGCGCGAGAACGCGGCGGCCGCGGTCCTCGCGGGCGCGCGATCGCTGGACGATTCGGCGGTCGCGGTCATCGGATCCGGGCCGGCCGGCCTGAGCTGCGCGTACCAACTGGCCCGGCAGGGCCGCCGTGCGGTGATCTTCGAGGCCGCCGACGAGCCCGGCGGCATGCTGCGCTACGGCATCCCCGCGTATCGCCTGCCGCGCGAGGTGCTGTCGGACGAAGTGGACCTGCTGCGCCGCCTCGGGGTCGAGTTCAGGACCGGCGTGCGCTTCGGCGCCGGCATGGTGTGGGAGGACCTGCGCCCCTTCGACGCGGTCTTCCTGGCCGTCGGCGCCCAGCGATCGCGTCCGGCCGGCGTCGCGGGCGAGGACCTCAAGGGCGTACGGCCGGCGATTGACTTCCTGCGCGGGGTGAACGCGGGCCGCGACGTTTCGGTCAGCGGCCGCGTGGTGGTCATCGGCGGCGGCAACACGGCCGTCGATGCCGCGCGCGTCGCGCTGCGCAAGGGGGCGCACGTGACGATCGTCTACCGGCGGTCGCGCGCGGAAATGCCGGCGCATCCCGACGAGATCGCGCAGGCCGAAACCGAGGGCGTTCAGTTCATCTTCCAGGCGGCGCCTCTCCGCTTCCAGGGCTGGCGCGGCGTGCTCACGAGCCTGCATTGCCAGCGCACGCGGCTCGGCGCGCCAGACGCGAGCGGCCGCCGACGGCCGGAGCCGATCCCGGGCGACACGCTGACGATTTCCTGCAACGACGCGCTGACCGCGATAGGCGAAGAACTCGAAGAGGCCGCGTTTGCTTCCGCGGTCGAGATCGCCCACGGGCGGCTGCGCGCCGATCGATGGGGACGCACGGCGAAGGCGCCGCTCTTCGCCGGCGGTGACGCGGCCACGGGCGCGGGGACCGTCGTCGAGGCGATCGGCTCGGGGAGCCGCGCGGCGCGTGCCATCGACGCGATGCTGGCCGGGCGCGAGATCCCCGAGGATCCGGCCGACGGTCGCCGTGTGGCGGTCGAAGACCTGAACCTGTTCTACTTCGGCCGCGCCGCCCGCGCGCACGTGCCGATGCTGCATCACAGCTATGCCGTGGCCGGCTTCCGTGAAGTGTCCGGCACGCTGGAATGGGCGCAGGCGCGGGAAGAAGCGGGACGCTGCCTGAGCTGCGGCTTCTGCACCGAGTGCAGCAACTGCCTGATCTTCTGCCCGGACGTCGCCATCGCGCGCAACGTCGCGGGCGGCGGCTACACGATCGACGAGGGCCACTGCAAAGGGTGCGGCGTCTGCGTCGCGGAATGTCCGCGCGGCGCGATGGCGCTGGTGCCCGAGGAGGCGCGGTGACGACCACCAAGGTCATCGAAGGCACGCACGCGATTTCCCATGCGGTCCAGCGCTGCCGCGCGAGGATCGTCGCCGCCTACCCGATCACCCCGTCGTCGGGGGTCGTCGAGCTGCTGGCCGAGATGTGCGCGGATGGCCGGCTCGACGCGCGGTTCGTCGCCGTGGAGTCGGAGCACTCCGCGCTTGCCACGTGCGCCGGCGCGGCCCAGACGGGTGTGCGCTCGTTCACGGCCACCTCGTCGCACGGACTGCTCTACATGCACGAGATGCTGCACTGGTGCGCGGGCGCGCGGCTGCCGATCGTGCTGGCCAACGTCAACCGCTCCGTGGGATCGCCCTGGAACATCTTCGTCGACCAGAACGACAGCCTGTCGCAGCGCGATACCGGCTGGATGCAGTATTACTGCGAGAACAACCAGGAAGTGCTCGACACCATCATCCAGGCCTACAGGGTCGCCGAGCAGGTGTCGATGCCCGCGATGGTCTGCCTTGACGCGTTCTTCCTGTCGCACACGAGCGAGCCGGTGACGATTCCTGACCAGTCGGTCGTAGACGAGTACCTCCCGCCGTTCGCGCCGTCGTTCCTCCTCGATACCAGCGACCCGCACGCGTTCGGCGGCCTGCCCGCCAACGATGCGTACATGGAGCTCCGCGCGCGCATGGAGCGATCGATGCGGCAGGCGATCCCGCTCGCGGCGGCGGCGGACGAGGAATTCGGGCGGCTGTTCGGCCGCCGCTACGGGCTGGTGGACGCGTATCGAACGGAAGACGCCGAGACGATCCTGGTGACGTCCGGCACGGCGGCGGGCACGTCGCGCGGCGTCATCGACGCCTACCGCGCGCAGGGCACCAAGGTGGGCCTGGCGCGCATCAGGCTGTTCCGGCCGTTCCCGGTCGTGGACCTGCGCCGCGTGCTCGCGCCGGCGGGGAAGGTGGTGGTGTTCGATCGGAACATCTCCTTCGGTCTGGGCGGGATCATGGCGTCGGAAGTGCGCGCCGCGCTGTGCAATCAGACGCCGCAGCCCACGGTGTTCTCCTTCGTCGGCGGGCTGGGCGGCCGCGACGTCACGCCCGAGACGATTCGGACGGCCGTGGATTACGCGCTCGCGCGCCAGGCGCCCGACGCCGACATGCTGTGGCTCGGACTGAAGGACTGACCATGTCACAGATTCCGTACACGACCATTCCGGCGGACGAGATTCTCGCGCCGGGCCACCTCGGGTGCGGCGGCTGCGGGGCCACGCTCTCGATGCGGCTGGCGCTGAAAGCCCTGGGGCGCAAGACCGTGCTCGTCGTGCCGGCGTGCTGCTGGTCCATCATCGACGGGATGGCGCCGTTCACCGCGGCCGGCGTGCCGCTGATGCACACGCCGTTCGCGTCGGCGGCCGCGGCGGCCTCGGGTGTGCGGGCCGCGCTCGACGTGAAGGGCGATGTCGACACGACGGTCTGTGCCTGGGCGGGCGACGGCGGCACGTTCGACATCGGCATCCAGGCGTTGTCCGCGGCCGCCGAGCGGAACGAGAACATCATCTACGTCTGCTACGACAACGAGGCGTACATGAACACCGGCGTCCAGCGCAGCTCCGCGACGCCGTTCGGCGCGTGGACGACCACGACCCCCAACCAGCGGGTGAAGGAGCAGCCGAAGAAGGACATCATGCGGATCCTCGCGGCGCACGGGATCCCATACGCCGCGACCGCGACGGTCGCGTATCCCGACGACTTCATCGCGAAGTTCGAGCGCGCCCGGCAGATGCGGGGCACGCGCTTCCTGCACGTGCTGTCACCCTGCCCGCCCGGCTGGAAGATCCCGTCGGAGCGCGCCATCGAGTTCGCGCGGCTCGCCGTCGCCACGAGGGTCTTTCCGCTGGTGGAAGTCGAGGACGGGCGCCGGTGGCGCGTGACCGTCGATCCGCCGCGAGAGGGTCTGTCGGCGTACCTCGCCGGCCAGGGGCGGTTCCGCCAGCTCGCGGAGGATGGCGAGCGCATCGCGGAGGTCGTGCGCGCCCTCGACGAGCGCTGGGCCGCCATGGGCGGACAGGCGCGCTAACTGCCAACTCCCAACTGCCAACCCCCAATTCTCTGCCTCCCAATGCCGAATTCCCACTTCCCAAGTTTGGGAGTTGGGAGTTTGGGAATTGGGAGTTATCTTAGTCGTGGAGGTCGATCGTGACACGCAAAACCTGGACGCTGATACTCGTCGTCTTCCTCGCCGTGCCGCTGCTGGCTGAGACGGAAGCGGATCGCCTGCGAAACTGCGCGACGGTGCTGAAAGAGATCCTCGGCATGCCCGACAGCATTCCAAGAGACCTCCTGGACCGCGCCGAATGCGTCATCGTGTTTCCATCCGTCAAGAAGGTCGCCATCGGCGTTGGCGGAAGCTACGGGCGCGGGGCAATGACGTGCCGCGGCGGCGACACCTTCGACGGACCGTGGGGCCCGCCCGGGATGATGGCGCTCGAGGGAGGCAGCATCGGCTTCCAGCTCGGGGGCCAGGCGACCGACTTCGTGCTGCTCGTGATGAACGACCGCGGCGCGGACTCCATTCTCGGGAGCAAGGTGAAGATTGGGGCGGACGCCTCCGCGGCGGCCGGGCCGAAAGGGCGGACCGCCGGCGCGGCGACCGATGTCGCCATGCGCGCCGAGATCCTGACCTATTCACGGTCGCGTGGGCTCTTTGCCGGCGTGTCGCTCGAGGGATCGACGCTTCGCCCCGATGGCGACGCGAACGAAGCGGTGTACGGAAAGGCCGCCACGGCTCGCGGCATCGTGCGCGGTACGCTTCCGGTGCCCGCCGGCGCGCGGCCGATCGTCGATCTGCTCAATCAACAATCGCCCAAGAACCTCTCCGAGCGGTCGAAGTAAGCGCTACTGGTACCGCGCGGGGGGGCCGAGAATCGCGGCCGCGACCACCACGGCTGACCCGATCTGCAGCGACTGTCGCATCACGCGGCCGCAAAGAGCCAGGGTCGTGCCAGATGGCACTAGAATGGCCCCACGATGGCTGAGAGCGACGACATCGATCGGCTCATCCTTGAACTGCATTCGACGCTCGAGCCTGCGCCGCCACAGGCCGGCGATCCCGCCGCCCTCGAGCGCTGGCTTCGCCTGGTCGCCGCGAAGAACGGCAGCGATCTCCTGCTGGTCGCCGGCGCTCCGCCGTCTGTCCGAATCGACGGCCGTGTGCACCGGCTCGGCGACGCCCCAATCGATGGGGCCGATGTCGAAGACATGGTGCTGCCGGTTCTTCCTCCGCACGCGCGGCGCCAGTACCGCGAGGCGTCGATCGCGGACGCGTCCTTCCGCATCGCGGACATCGGGCGGTTCCGCATCAACCTGCACCGCGAGCGCGGCCGTGCCGCCGCCGCGGTCAGGCTCCTGCCGACCCGCGTGCCCCGCCTCGACACCCTCGGCCTTCCGCCTTCGGTGGAATTGCTCGCGAGGCTTCAGCGCGGCCTCGTCCTCGTCGGCGGCGCGACAGGCTCGGGAAAGACCACCACGCTCGCCGCCCTTGTCGACGACATCAACCGCCGCGAAGCGCGCCATATCGTCACCATCGAGGATCCCATCGAATACGAGCACGCCCACCACCACTCGGTCATCGAGCAGGTTGAGATCGGCGTCGACGCGCCGGACTTCCCGACGGCGCTCCGGGCGGCGCTCCGTCAGGCGCCCGACGTCATCGTCGTGGGGGAAATGCGGGATCCGGAAACGATGCGGATCGCGCTGGCCGCGGCGGAGACGGGACATCTCGTGCTGTCCACGGTTCATACAACCGATGTCGCTTCGACGGTGTCGCGCGTGGCCGACTCGTTCCCGCTGGAACGGCAGAACACCATCCGTCAGGAGCTGGCGATGGCGCTGGCGGCCGTGATGACGCAAGCGCTGCTGCCGCGAGTGGGCGGCGGCCTGGTCCCGGCCGCCGAACTGCTGATCGCGGGATACGGCGCGCGCCAGCACATCCGCAAGAATGCGCTCCAGCACCTGCACCAGGAAATCACCATCACGCGGCGCCACGGGTCGTTCACTTTCGAGGAGTCACTCGCGCGTCTCGTGCACGAACGCGCCATCGAATGGCGCGAAGCTCATGCGTGCGCGCCGCATCCGGACGACTTCGACAAGCTCGTGCCCGATCCCGGCCAGAACTGAACCTCCGTTACACGGCACAGATGATGCTTCGACGCTGCTGAACGCGTGCGTACGCGGCCGGAATGTCGCCAGCGACGAAGCGCTGGCGAGATGGAGGCGGCTAGTCGGGGTGACCGACCGCCTTCGCCAAGGCTGCGGCCCCCGACGATTCAAGAAACGTTTCAGGAGGCAGAGATGAGAATGGTCCGGCAAGTACTTGCGGTGTGCCTGGCAGTGTTGATGATCGCTCCCATGGTCAACGCCCAGAGCCACGTCATCAACAAAGCGGCGCTGGATGAGGCGGTGAAAGTGCGCGTCAGCCAGGAGCGGGCCGATCGCGACGCGATCGTCGCGCTGCTGCACAGATCCGATGTCCGCCGGATCGCCGCGAAGGCCGGCCTGTCTATCGACAAGGCCGCCGCGGCCGTCTCGACGCTGCAGGGCCGGGAGCTGCAGCAGATCGCGTCACAGGCCCGCCAGGTTCAGAACGATCTGGCCGGCGGGGCATCGACGATCGTCATTTCCACGACGACGGTCATCATCATCCTGCTCATCGTCATCTTGATCGTCGCGCTTTCCGATTGAAGCCGCGGATCGCGATCGCCGTCGCGGCTGCGGCCATGCTCGTGGCCGTCGGACGGCCTGCCGCCCAGGCGCAGGCCGTCGGCGGCGCGCTGCACCTGCTTGACGTCCCGTACCTGCCGCAGAGCGAAGCGCTCTGCTGCGGGGCGGCGGTCGCGATGGTCATGCGCTTCTGGGGCGCGGAAGGCGTGTACGCCGACACGTTCGCGGACCTCGTGGACCGCAATGCCGGCGGCATCCGCGGCGACGAGCTGTTGCGGGCCTTGCGCGCGCGCGGCTGGACCGCGACGTCGTACCGCGGGGACGAAGCGCTCATCCAGTCGCAGCTCGCCGAACGGCATCCCGTCATCGCACTCATCGAGGACCGGCCCGGGCGCTACCACTACGTTGTTGTCGTCGGATGGAACACGGGGCGAGTCATCGTCCACGATCCCGCACGCGCACCATTTCGAATCCTCCAGCAGGACTCGTTCGTCGCCGCATGGAGCCAGACGGGGTTCTGGACGATGGTCGCGACTCCTCCGGCGCGCTCCGCCGGGAGCCGGAGCGCGGATGAGGAGCGCGTCGAGCCTCCCTCGGGGCCGGCGCCTTGCGACGGCATGGTGGACGAGGGAGTGCGGCTGGCAGGGCGGCACGACATCGCAGGCGCCAGGCAGTTGTTCGAGATGGCTGCCATCTCGTGTCCCGCCTCATCGGCCCCCTGGCGCGAGCTTGCGGGTCTCCACGCACTCGCGGCCGACTGGAAGCACGCCGCGGCCGACGCAGAGCGGGCCGTGGAGAAGAACGGCGGCGACGTGCACGCGTGGCGGATCCTCGCGACCGGCCGTTATCTGGAAGGGGATCTGCATGGCGCACTCGAGGCGTGGAATCGCAGCGGCGAGCCGCTGATCGATCTGATTGCGGTCGAAGGACTGGAGCGCACACGGTACGACGTCGTCACGCGCATCCTCGGGCTGCAACCGAGGACTGTGCTCACCGGCGCGGCGCTGGATCGCGCCGCCCGCCGGCTGGCGGAGCTTCCCGCGGCTGCGGCGACGCGCGTCACCTTCAGGCCGGAGGCTGACGGGCGCGGCGTTGTCGCGGCGGCCGTCATCGAGCGCCCGCGGGTGCCCTGGGGTGTCGTGCCGCTCGGCACGATGGCCGTCTCGATGCTGAGCGATCGGGAGCTGAGGGGATCGATTGCGAGTCCCAGCGGCGGCGGCGAGTTGTGGACCGCGTCGTGGCGCTGGTGGGAGCACCGGCCGCGCGCCGGCCTCGCATTCAGCGCGCCGTCGCCGTCCGGCGCGTCATGGGGCGTCGAGTTCGACGACGAGCGCCAGACGTACGCGTCACCGCGCGCCCCGATCGAGGAACGGCGGCGCACGGCGAGCTTCCATGTGAGCGACTGGCTCGGCGCCGGCCTCCGGTGGCAGGCGACGGCGGGAATCGATCGGTGGACGGCGCTGGGACGCTCGGTGGCACTCGGCGGATCGCTGCAGCAGCGGCTCGCGGCCGATCGGGCAGTCGTGGAAGCCCGCGCGGGTTTCTGGGCGGGCGGTGTGCGCGCCTGGACACTCGCGACCCGCGCTGAGTGGCGATCGACGAGCCGTCATGACGGTCACGTGCTGCTTGCGCGTGCCGGCGCGGACACGGCGGGCGCGGGCGCGCCGCTCGCTTTGTGGTCCGGCGCCGGAACAGGCCAGGGACGCGAAGCCTTGCTGCGGGCGCATCCGCTGCTCGCGGACGGCATCATCACTCGCGGTGTATTCGGCCGGACCCTGGCCTACGGCAGTGCGGAGTGGCAGCGGTGGTGGCACTCGCCCATGAGGCCGCTAGGCGTCGCTCCGGCGCTCTTCCTCGACATCGCTCGCGCGTGGAGTCGTCCCGACGGGTTCGATCGCGATCACGCCGACCTCGGGGCGGGACTGCGAATCGCCGTGCCGGGCAGCGGCGTCCTCCGGCTCGACTTTGCGCGCGGCCTCGACGATCGCCGCACCGCCTTCTCGATCGGCTGGACAAAGTAGGCCCGACCGTCAGGTCGGGCGCGTGATATCTGGGGCGTGTCCGACCTACCGCTGCAGGAACGGCGTGCCGATTGGCTCGATGGTGGCCACGCCGCTGTGTGAGAACAGGATGCGGCAGTCCGCGTAGGTCCACTCTTCCGCCACATCGTCCGCGACGCGGCGGAGATCCTTGCTGAGCGGATCGCCGAGCGCGAGCTGCACCTGGTCGCCGGTGAAGCCCTCGCGAATCCGGCCGCGCGCGACATCCATCTTGACCGCGTCGGGCCACTTCGCGAGCATCGCCCGAAACAGCCGGTATTTCACGGTCTCAATCGGCCCCCGCGCGACGTTCTGCCGTACGAAGGGAATCCAGCCGCCGTCCGCTCCTTCGAGCTGGAGCCAGCCTGGCGCCGCCTCGCGGCCTGTGACCAAGTCGTAGCGTTTCAGTTTGAGAAGAACCGCCGATTTCGGTGCGGGTGTGGCCCTGACGGTGGTCGATTCTGAAACGATATAGAGGAGAAGTGGCAGGCGTGCGGCGTCATCCTGGATGACGCCGGCGCGCGCGGAGAGAACCGCAAGCAGGAGCACTGTCGCCATGTTTGCCGGGAAGAAGACATCTTACCTCAGCCGGGGCCCAATAGCCAAACCGGGACACACATGCGGCCGACCTGAAGGTCGGGCCCACGACTGACGCCCGACGCCGTTCAGCGGTGAAAGATGTCGTAGGGATCGATCGGCGTCCCCTCCCACCAGCGTTTAGCCTCTGTGAGCTTGAAAACGGCGAAATGCAGGTGCGGCGTGTCCTTCGGCGCATTGCCGGAGGTTCCGACGTAGCCGAGGATCTGTCCCTTGCCGACGCGATCGCCCTCATGCAGCCCGTCGGCGTACCGTTCGAGGTGGGCGTAGTAGTAGCAGTACCGTTCGGTGGGATCGAACTGGTAGATCGTGGTGCCGCCGGCCTTGCTGTAGAACAGCCGCGCAATCTGCCCGTCGTCGACCGCCTTCACCGGCGTGTTGCGCGGCGCCAGGATGTCGATCGCCTCGTGGGCGCGGATGCCGCTCCGCCGCTCGTCGAACGATCGCAGCAGTTGATCGCGGCGGACCCCCTGCACCGGAATCTCGAGATCGCGCCCCGCAAGATCGGCCGGGGGCGCGGCCGCAATGCGCGGCGTTTCACCGGACGGCCCGGGCGGACGGCCGCCGCTCGTCGCCGCCGGCTCGCCTTTTTGGAGCACCGGAGCGTCGATGTCGGCGAGGCCATCGCTCCAGCGATCGATTGCCGGGGGCGCGACGCCCCGGCGTGCCGCGGCTGCCGCCCCCCTGTCAAAGGTGCCGCCGAATCGCCAGACGATCGTCACCGTCAGCAGCACCCCCGCGGCGAAGCCCACGGCCGCCGCGATGGTGACTCTGCGTTCGGGCCGGGGCAGTGGGAATCGGCTCATCGAGGCGTCATTCCGTGAAGACGACCCGCGTGCCGGGCTTGACCATGCCGGCGAGCTTCAGCGCGTCCCAGTTGGTCAGGCGCACGCAGCCGTGCGACTGCGCCTTGCCGACCGTCGAGGGTTCCGGCGTGCCGTGCAGGCCGTAGTGCTCCTTCGAGAGATCGATCCACACCAGTCCGACTGGATTGTTCGGCCCCGCCGGAATCGTGGCTTTCGAGTGCGTCGGATCCGCGTCCCAGAACAAGTCCGGATTGTAGCGGAACGTGGGACTGAACTGCACGCCGCGGACCTTCCACTCGCCGATCGGCAGCGGGTCGTGCTCGCTGCCGGTCGTGACGGGCGCATAGAACAGCACCCGGCCGCCGGCGTCCGTCACCGTCAGCCCGGACGTGCGCTTCACGACGGTCACGACGGCGGCTTTTCTTGAATCGTCGGGGACCCCTGCACCCCGACTGGCGGCCTGCATTCCGCCCGCGCTTCGCCGCTGGCTCCATTCCGTCCGCGCTCTTGAATCGTCGGGGACCCCTGCACCCCGACTGGCGGCCTGCATTCCGCCCGCGCGTCGCCGCTGGCTGCGTTCCGGCCGCACTTCGTCCCTCGCTCCTTGCACCTGCTCCGGCGGTTTCTGTGCCGGGACCGCGGGGGCGGGAGCGGGCGGCACCATGGCCTCGACGTTGGGTACCGTGATGTCTTCGCCCGCCGCGAACTTCGCCTGCGGATTGAGCCGCTGCAGCAGCGCCGGCACGCTGTGGAACCGTTCGGCGAGCAGTTCCAGCACCGACGCGTAGCCGAGCGCCGGCAGCTTCGACTGTTCCATCATGTCCGATGGAATCGCGCCGAAGGGGCCCGCGGCATCCTCCCTGGTGATGTGGTACTGCGTCACGGCGGGGACCGCCGTTGCGTCCTGGTGCCCTTGCTTGTGAAACTGCTCGAGCGCCTTCCGAGTGTTGGCGCCCATCCGTCCGTCGATCGCGCCCGGTGAGAAACCGGCGCGGTCCAGCATGACCTGGAGCTGCAGCGCAGCGTTCGCCTTCGCGGCGCGCTCAGGAGGATGCGGCGGCTGCGCGGCTGGAGCCTGCGCCTGGAGGAGGACGGCGACGGAGAAGACAATTGGAATCAGCATGGGTGTGTGCCCGTTTCGTTTCGTTCAGATGCGCTCGACGGAGCGGCGATCTCCACTGACACGGCGCTCGCCGCTCGCATGCGGCGCGCACTCGTGGGCCGGCGGGTGCACCTCGAACTCGACGATCCGGAAGGGCCGCTCCGGGGACACCGTGCGCATCAGGCACAGTGAGACGTTGTAGACGGGAACGCCCTTGGCCGTGAGCCCCTCGGGACGGCCGTGGTGCGCATGTCCGTGGAAGACCGCGCTGACGGGGAAGCGTCCGATTGGTTCCTCGAGCCGGCTGCATCCGAGAAACGGGTAGATCTCCAGCGGCTCGCCTTCGACCGTCTGCTGAACCGGGGCGTAGTGCAGCAGGACGACGAGCCGATCGGTGCGCAGGCGCGCGAGCGATGCCTCGAGCTTCAGCGCCTCGTCGAGAGCCTCGTGCACGAACTTTTTGATGATGTCCTCGCCCCAGGGCCCGAGCGCGCGGCGCCCGAAGCCGCCGGCGAACCCCTTCACGCCCGCGAACCCGATGCCGAGCAGCTCCGTCGAATCGCCGTCGAGCGTGGTCACGCCGGCATCGGCGAAGATCTTCTGCAGTTCCTGCTGCTGTCCGGATTCGTAATCGTGATTGCCGAGAACCGCGACGGTGGGAATCTTCAGCGAGCTGGCCATCTCGCGCGCCAGCGCGCGCGCCTCTTCCGGCAGGCCGTAATCGGTCAGGTCGCCACAGAGGGCGAGGATGTCGGCTGACTCGGTGATCTGGCTGAACAGCGGCTGGAGACCGCCGACGGCGGCGTTGCGGCTGTAGTGCAGATCGCCAAGAGCCGCGATTCGGACGAGATCTTTGACCGGAGGCATATTCCTGCAGGGGCAGGAGCAAGATGTGTTCCGGCCGGGGTGCGCCTGCCGGGGCGACTACGAACGCGTCGAATCCAGCGCCTGGATCTCGGCGTCGAGCGCCGCAATCGCCTGTTCGAGCATGCGCTTGTGCGCGGCAACCGTCGCGCGACTCAGGTCCGCTGCCGCGCGGGCGCGTGACAACTGCAGCGTCCGCCGACGGTCGCGCGACGCGCGCTCGTCCTGCGACAAGTGCGGGCCGATCACCCGCGGCCGCGTGGCCTCCTCCTGCTGGGCTTCCACGAACTTCGAATCGAATCCGCGTGCCATGACGCCATTCTACGTTACTTGATCCGTCGGGGACCCCTGCTTGACGCGCCGTAGCCTTGGCGAAGGCGGTCACCCAGACTAGCGGCCTTCACTCCGCCGCCGGCGCTTTGCCGCCGGCTCCGTTCTGGCCGCAGTGCGCCGCGCCGGCCGCATGCAGATCTCAGCTTATATAATGACTGGTACATGCAGGCAGTCTGGCGGCGGCTCGGGGTGGCGGCTTCGCTCGTCGTGTGCGTGCTCCTGGCTTCCTGTTCCAGCTGCAAAGGGCACGTTGATGTCCTGAAGGCACCGCCGCCGACGCCGCTCGAGACCAACACGGATGACCGGCCGAAGGTCGTGATCCTCGGCGACAGCATCACCGCGGGGCTGGGGCTCGTCGAGACGCAGTCGTTCCCGGGATTGCTCCAGCAGAAGGCCGACGCCGAGGGGCTCGACTTCGAGGTGATCAACGGCGGCGTTTCGGGCGATACCAGCGCCGGCGGATTGCGGCGCCTCGATTGGGCGCTCGAAGGCGACGTGCGCGTGCTCGTCGTCGCGCTCGGCGCCAACGACGGCCTGCGCGGTCTGTCGGTCGGCGAGATGAAGCGGAACCTGGCGCAGATCATCGAGACGGCGGACGCGCGCAAGGTCGTGGTCATCCTGGCCGGCATGGAAGCCCCGCCGAATTACGGGCCCGAATACGCCTCGTCGTTCCGGCAGGCGTACCAGGATCTCGCGGGGCAGTACCGCGTCCGCTTCATACCGTTCCTCCTGGACAAAGTGGCGGGCCAGCCGTCGCTCAACCAGGCCGACGGCATCCATCCGAACGCGCAAGGGTCGGCGATTGTCGCCGACACCGTATGGGCCGTGCTCCGGCCGGTCCTCGACCAGATCGCGAACTCATGATCGAGCTGCGCGGCGTCTCGAAGACGGTGCCGAGCGGCGACGGCACGCTGACCATCCTTCATCCTCTCGACCTGTCGATCCCTGACCGGCACGTCGTGGCGATCACGGGGCCCTCGGGCAGCGGCAAGTCCACGCTCCTCGGGCTGATCGCCGGGCTCGACGCGCCGACCTCCGGGCAGATTCTCGTGGGCGGCACCGACATCACCACGCTCGGCGAGGACGCGCTCGCGCGGCTGCGCGGCACGCACATCGGGTTCGTCTTCCAGTTCTTTCACCTGCTGCCGTCGCTCACCGCGCTCGAGAACGTGCGGGTCCCGATGGAGATTGCCGGTGCGCGCGACGCGGAGCGCCGCGGGCGGGCGCTGCTCGACGAGGTCGGGCTCTCCGAGCGGGGGCATCACTACCCGTCGCAGCTTTCAGGCGGCGAGCAGCAACGCGTGGCGATCGCGCGCGCGCTCGCCAACGACCCGCCGCTGCTGCTGGCCGACGAGCCGACCGGGAACCTGGACTCCACGACCGGCCGCCAGGTGATCGACCTGCTGCTGCAGGTCAACCGATCCCGCGGCACGACGCTCGTGCTCGTGACGCACGACGCCGATCTCGCGGCCCTGGCCGACCTGACGATCGGTCTGCGCGACGGCGCCATCGCCAGCCGGACGGCGCGCCCGCCGGCATCATGACGTTCGTCCTGCTGATGGCCGCGCGCGAGTTCCGCGCCTCCTGGCGCCGGCTGCTGTTCTTCTTCGTCTGCGTCGCGATCGGCGTGGGCGCCATCGTGGCGCTGCGATCGATCATCCAGAGCGTGCGGAGCGGGCTGACTGGCGAGGCGCGCGCGATGATCGCCTCCGATGTCGTCATCCAGTCGAATCGTGCGTGGACGCCGGAGGTGCGACGCGATCTCGACGCCCAACTCGCGAAGACGCCGGTCGCCGCCCGGCAGGACTCCATTGAGATGGCCACGATGGTGCGCGCCGAGCGGGGCGCGGCGGTGGCCCGCATGGTCGAGCTGCGCGGCGTGGAATCCGGCTTTCCCTTCTACGGCCGGTTCACGCTCCAGGGCGGCGCCCCGTATTCCCACGATCTGCTCGTCGGCCGCGGCACGCTGGTGCGCCCCGAGCTGCTCGCGCAGCTTGGCATCCGCGTCGGCGACCGCATCATGATCGGCGGTCAGCCGTTCACCGTGCGCGGCGTGATCGAGCAGGAGCCCGGCGGAAGCGCGGGCGGCTTCAGTCTCGGATCGCGGGTCCTCGTGGACCTGGCGGACCTTCGCGGCACCGGCCTTCTGACCTTCGGCAGCCGCGCCACCCATCAGATCCTGCTGAAGATCGCCGAGGAGAATGCGGCGCTCCGCCTCGTGCGCGAGGTGCGCGCCAACTTCCGCGAACGCTTCGTGACGGCCCGGTCGTTCCGGTCCACGGAGAACCAGATCGGCGAGAGCCTGGAGCGCGCGGAGAACTTCCTCAGCCTCGTCGGCTTCATCATCGTCGTGCTCGGCGGGATCGGTGTCTGGAGCGTGACGCGGGTGTTCGTGCAGCAGAAGATCCCCAGCGTCGCGATCCTGAAGTGCCTGGGCGCGTCCACGCGGCAGGTGCTCGCCGCCTACGTCGCGCAGGTGGCGCTGCTTGCGCTGGCGGGCAGCGCGCTCGGCGTCGGCCTGGCCGCCGTGGGGATTCGCAGCATTCCCGCATCGCTGACGGCCGCGCTCGGCAGGGTGGCGTACGGTCTCACGCTGTCCGCGGTGCTCCAGGGGCTCGCCGTCGGCCTGCTCGTGTCGTTGCTTTTCGCCCTCGTGCCGTTGCTCGAAGTGCGCCGCGTGAAGCCCCTGCTGCTCCTGCGCGGCTTCAATCTCGCGGCCGCCGGTCAACCCTGGACGGGCAGCCTCGTCTCCCGACTGCGCGCGCGGCTTGCCGCGCTCGACCTGCTCCAGGCCGCGACCGGCGTGCTGGTCGCGATCGCACTCGTGGTCGTGGCGTCCTGGCAGGCGGGATCCTGGCGTGCGGGCGCCGCGGTCACGATTGGGTTTGCGGGCATCGCGGCGGTGTTGTACGGGGCCGCGTTCGTGCTCGTCCGCGCGGTGTCGCCGCTCGCGTCCATGCGCTGGTTTCCGCTCCGGCACGCGGTGGTGAGCCTCCGGCGCCCCGGCAACCAGACGCGCGTCATCCTGCTGGCCGTCGGCCTCGGGAGCTTCTTCGTCCTCGGCGTCCGATCGCTGCAGAACGACTTGATCGCCGAGTTCGCGCTCGCGCTCGACCCGAAGGGGGCCGACATGTTCCTCATCGACGTGCAGCGCGATCAAGCCGGCGGCGTGCGGGCGCTCCTGGTCGATCGGCAGGACCCCGGCGCGCCGCCGCCCCGGCTGGTGCCGATTCTGCGCGCGCGCGTGACCGGGGTGAAGGGCCGCGAGGTGACGCTCGACAGCTTCTCGGATGTACGCGGCCGCGGCTCGCTCGGCCGCGAATACGGCATCACCTACCGCAACGCGCTCGAGGAGAACGAGCGCGTCACCGAAGGGCGGTTCTGGACGGGTGAGCCCCCGCTGGACCCTGACGCGCCCCTCCACGAAGTGTCGATCGAGCAGAGCATTCACGAGCGCTTCGGCATCGAGGTCGGCGACACCATGCGGTTCGACGTCCTCGGCCGCATCATGCAGGCACGCGTCACGAGCGTTCGGCGCGTCGAGTGGGCGGACGCGAGGAGCGGCGGATTCATGTTCGTCTTCCGCCCGGGAGCCCTCGACAAGGCGCCCCAGACCTTCGTCGGATTCCTGAAAGGGCCGGCCGATCTCACCGCGCGCCTACGCCTGCAGTACGATCTCGTCACGAAATACCCCAACGTGACGGCCGTGGACGGCCGTGAAATCATCGGGCGGATCCAGAAGGTGCTCGACAACGCGGTGCTCGCCATCTCGATTGTCGGCGGCATCGCGCTTCTGAGCGGCACGCTCATCCTGATCGGCGCGGTCGCGATGACCAGATACCAGCGGGTGTACGAGGCGGCGATCCTTCGAACGCTCGGCGCCAGCACCCGCACGCTCGGGACCATGCTGGCGATCGAGTACTGCGCGCTCGGTCTGCTCGCCGGCGCGATCGGCGCCGCGGGGGCGGCGGCGCTCACCTGGGGCGTGACCCGGCACGTCCTCGACATCGCCTGGCGTCCGGCGCCGGTGCTGCTGGTTTCCGGCGCACTGTTGACGACGGCGCTCGTCGCCGTCGTGGGCGTGGCGGCCAGCACGGAAGTGCTTCGGAAGAAGCCACTCGGGGCACTCAGGGCGGAGTAGATTGTAGTTGTGAATCCTGAGTTGTGAATTGTCAACATGCGGCCAAGTCGTCCGGCGGGACGATTCGGCCACGTTGTCGCTGAATTCATCGAGAAGCTCGAAGGCAATGGCGAAGTGTTCCTCCACAGCGGCGGCACGATCGTCCCGATGCAGCTGGCGGCGGAAGAGCGCCTCAAGGTCGACACCGGCTGCCTCGTGGCGTTCGACGCGAGCGTGGACTACGACATTGTCCGGGTGGGCGGCATCAAAACCTCGCTGTTCGGCGGCGAGGGGCTGTTCTTCGCGGCGCTGAAGGGGCCGGGGCGCGTGTGGCTGCAAACGCTGCCGTTCTCGCGGCTCGCCGACCGGATCCATGCCGCCTACAAGGGGGACCGCGAAGACGTGAAGCGCGACTTGGGCGGCGCGATCGGCAAGATCGGAAACCTGATCGGCGGCAAGTGACCCCCGATCGCGGGCTTTCTGCTAAGATCAGGTTTTGCCGGTGCGCCGTTTCCGGCGTCACTGGGCCCGGCGTTCTGGAGTAGCCACGAACATGGATCCGACCCCGTACAAGGAAGCCCTCCTGCGGAAGCGCGGAGAAATCCTCTCCATGGGCGGCGTGAAGCCGCTGCAGGGGACCATGGAGACTAACTCGCGGCAGGGAGATCTCGCCGATCAGGCCAGCGGCAACAACGAAGTCCACATCCAGCTCAAGCTGAAGCAGACCGACGCGAAGATCCTCCAGGCCATCGAGGAGGCGCTCTACCGGATGGAAAAAGGCACGTACGGCGTCTGCCGGGACTGCGGCGAGGAAATCGCCCCGGCACGGCTGAACGCCATTCCGTGGACCCGCGTCTGCATCACCTGCAAGGAAAAGCAGAACACGTGAAGGCGACAGAGCTGCTGGACCTGCTGCGCGAGTTCTACCGCGACAAGCTGGCGATGCGGCAGCGCCACGTCGCCGCCGTCCGGCATGTGGCCGACTACGACGCCAACAACACCTACCAGTACATCATCGCCCGCGAAGACACGCACCTCAACTGGCTTCGTGACGGCGTGGCGGACATGGGCGGCGCGCTCGACGAGATCGCCGAGCCCGGCGTGCGCCCGTCCGGGAAGGGGCGCCACGCGGAGGCATCCGTCGTCCAGCCCGACAGGGACGCGGCCGCCGCCTTCGTGGAGAAGTGGCGTCCGAGGATCGAGGCGATGCCCAACGCAAGGCATCGGACGCTGCTGCGGGTCATTCTCGGGGAGACGCTGGAGCACAAGCGTTTCTTCGAGCAGGCGCTCGCCGGCCGCAGCGACTTGCTCGGCCGCCGCGCCGACGGCGCCGGCACCGGCGGCGGAGTGCTCGGGATACGGTGGATCTCGCAATAAGCAAGAGCGACCCTTCGCTCTTCACGCTTTCACTATCTTGAAGGTCGCTATCGCCTTTGGCAGTAATCTCGGCGACCGCCGCGCGGCGATTGCCTTCGCGGCCGAGCGTCTCTCCCCCGCCATCTCGGGCCTGACCCTGTCGGGTCTAATCGAGACCAATCCTGAAGGGGAGGGTCTCGACACCCAGCCGCTGTATCTCAACGGCGTCGGCGTCGGCGAGACCTCGCTCGACGCGCGGTCGCTGCTCGAGCTGCTGCTCGCGATCGAGCGCGAGTACGGCCGCGAGCGTCCCTATCCTGGCGCGCCCCGCACGATCGACCTCGATTTGATTCTGTACGGCGACCGGGTGATCCACGAGCCGGGGCTGTCGGTGCCGCATCCGCGATTCCGGAATCGGTTCTTCGTGCTCGGTCCGCTGGCCGAAGTGGCGCCCGACCTCGTGGATCCGGAAACGGGGTTGCGTGTGGGGGAGTTGCTGCGGAAGCTGCTGCAGGACGAAACGCGATGAGGATGGAGGCAGGAGATGACTCCCGCCTCCTGCCTCCCTTCAGAAACTACGTAGTCTTCTTGTAGACCGTCTTGGTCGTTTCACCGCCACGGCCCTGACCCTCGATGGTGAGGTTGCCGCCGTCGAGCGACCACGTCTGCGCGGTCGTCCTGGGCGTGCCATCCTGGCCCGGACGGGTCGAGGAAAGAACCAGCTTGTTGCCGTCCCACTTCGCGGTCGTCTTCACTTCGACTTCGCCGCCGCGGCCCATCTGCTTGTTGACAGTCTCGGTGCCGTCCAGCTTGTACACGGTCGAGATCTTGTTGTCGCCCATCGAGCGCTCGATGGTCAACGTGTCGGGGGTCTGCTTCACCGTCATCGGGCCCCCCATGCCCATGCGTCCACCGCCACCGCCGGGTGCGGCGGCCGGCTGATCCGGCGTCCAGGTGCCCGAGAAGTCCGGCTTCGCTTGCGCGAAAGCCACCGTTGCCACGGCGAAGACCGCCGCGGCAATCACTGCGAACCGTGCCCGCTTCATGCTCTGCTCCTTGTGAAATGAACCGACTATCAACCAGCGACTACCGACCCTACGATCGTTGCCTGTCGGGCAGCCCTGAAGGGCTGCGCTACAAGAATCCTTCAAGGCAGCCCTGAAGGGCTGCGCTACAAGAATCCTTCAAGGCAGCCCTGAAGGGCTGCGCTACTCAAACCTCAAGGCTTCAATCGGATCCAGTCCGGCCGCCTTCTTCGCCGGGTAGAACCCGAAGAATACACCGGTTGCCGCGGCGAAGCCGAACGCCATGCCGATGGCGTTGGGCGGAATGCTCGTCGGCCACTGGAGGAACCGCTCCGCGGCCGCCGAGAGGCCGAAGCCCAAAGCAATCCCGAACATGCCACCAACCAGGCTGAGGACGATCGCCTCGACGAGGAACTGCAGCAGGACGTCCTTGCCGCGTGCGCCGATGGCCATGCGGAGCCCGATCTCGCGCGTCCGTTCGGTGACCGACACCAGCATGATGTTCATGATGCCGATGCCCCCCACGAGCAGCGAGACGCCGGCGATGGCGGCCAGCAGCGTCGTCATCGTGCGCGTGGTTTCGGTGCGGACGCTGGCCATTTCCTCCTGCGTGCGCACCATGAAGTCGTCGGGATCCGTGCCGACGAGCTTGTGGCGCTGCCGGAGCACCTGCGTGATGGCCGCGGCGACCGGCTGCGTCTCGGGCGTTGACGCCGAGACGGTGATGTTGTTGATGTGCTGGATGCCCTGCAGCTTTTTCTGCACGGTTGTGTACGGCGCGAACACGGTGTCGTCCTGATCGCCGCCCATGCCCGACGTGCCTTTCGAGGCCATGACGCCGATGACTTTGAACGGCTGGTTCTTGACGCGGATGATCTGTCCGGTCGGGTCGACGTCGGGGCCGTAGAGCGTCTCGGCGACCGTCTGCCCGAGCACGCACACCTTGCCCGCGGCGGCGACGTCCTGCGGCGTGAAGAACCCGCCGTACTTCGTCGGCCAGTTGCGAATCAGCGGCAGTTCGACGTCGGTGCCCTGGATCTGACTCTGCCAGTTCTGGTTGCCCGCGATGAGCTGCGCGCGCGAGCTCACGCCGGCCGCCACGTACTGCACGCCGGGCACTTCGCGCAACGCCTCGGCGTCTTCCTTGGTCAGCGTCGTGGCGTTGCCGCCGCCCATGCGCACGCCGCCCTGCGAGAAGTTGCCCGAGTTGATGTTGATCAGGTTCGTGCCGGCCGCCTTGACCTGCTCCTCGATCGTCGACTGGGCGCCCTTGCCGAGCGCCACCATCGTGATCACCGCCCCGACGCCGATGATCATGCCGAGCATCGTCAGCGCCGTGCGCATCTTGTTGCGGCCGAGCGCCTTGAGGGCGATCCGCAGCGTCATCAATATCGACATCGCCTTCTCCTAGACCACTCCGCCCATGTGCTCGACGGGCACTTCGTCGCCCGACCCGTTCTCCGGCAACTCTTCCGCCGGCGGCAGCGCGGCCAGCTCGTGCGCCGCGTTGCGGCGGTGCGCGATGGGCTCGTTGACCTGGATCCGGCCGTCGCGGAACCGCACGATCCGCGTGCCGTATTCCGCGATGTCCACCTCGTGCGTGATGAGGAGGATGGTGATGCCGCGCTCGATGTTCAGCCGCTGGAAGATGTCCATGACCTCGATACTCGTGCGCGTGTCGAGGTTGCCCGTCGGCTCGTCGGCCAGCAGGATCGTCGGTTCGGTGACGAGCGCGCGCGCGATCGCCACGCGCTGCTGCTGACCGCCGGACAACTGGTTCGGATAATGGTGAGCGCGCTCGGTCAGCCCCACGGCGTTGAGCGAGTCCATCGCCCGCTTGTGCCGCTGGGCCGACCTCAGCTTCGAGGCGCCGTTGTACAGCAGCGGCAGCTCCACGTTGTCGAGCGCGCTCGTGCGCGACAGCAGGTTGAATCCCTGGAACACGAATCCGATCTTGCGGTTGCGGACGAGCGCCAGCTCGTCCTTCGACATCCGGGACACGTCCTTCCCGTCGAGGATGTATTGCCCGCTCGTCGGCCGATCCAGACATCCCAGGATGTGCATCAGCGTGGACTTGCCGGATCCCGACGGGCCGGTGACTGAGACGAATTCACCGGCCTCGACGTCGAGATCCGCGCCGCGCAGCGCCCGCACGGTGACCTCGCCGACGTGATACGTCTTGACGAGGTTCCTGACCGAGATGACCGGCATTACCGTCCCCGTCCGCCGCCGCCGCCACCCGGGCCGCCGCGGCCGCGCTGCGGACCCATGAGCGGGTTCTGCGCGCCGCCCGTGGGGGTCGTCGTCTTCGGCTCGAGGCCGGTGACGAGGTTGGTGACCACTTCGGACCCTTCGAGAAGCCCCGCCGCGTCGACCAGTTCCGTCCACGTGCCGTCGGACACTCCAGTGCGAACGTTCACGAGCTTCAGCTTCTTGTCCACCCACAGCCACACGCGCTCGCGGCGCTGGACCTGCGGGATCTCGGGGAACAACGCGTCGATGGTCGTCGCGTTCGTGTTCGCCATCGACGGCGTGCTCGCGACGCGTCCCGGCAGCGCCGGACGGGCGCCGGGAGCTCGCAGCGTCGTCGTTGTCTGGGCCTGGTTGCCGCGCGCCGGCTGATCGCCGCCGGCCGCATTGCCGCGACCGCCGCCCGCACCGGCCCGGTCGCCGCCAAAGCCGCCGCGTCCGCCGCCCTGTGCCGCGCGCTCGCGCATCCGCGCCTCGAACTGCGCGCGCTCTTCCGGCGTCATCGCGGCCATGCGCTCTTCCATGCGCTTCTTCCGCTCTTCGGGGGTCGTGTTCGGATCGAAGCCGCCGCGTCCGCCCTCGCCGCGGCTGGCCGACGCGCGATCGCCGCCGCCACGGCTCTCCGCGGCCGCTGCCTGCCCTTGTGTGCGTTCGGCGGCCTGAGGCGTCCGTGCCTGAGAGCCGCCGGCCGCCGGCGTCGTGCCTCGCGGTGCGGCCGCTGACGGAGCCGCCGCACCAGGCGTCGCCGCCGGGGCGCCTGCGGCCGGTGTCTGGCCCGTTTCGCCCGCGCGCCCACCGCCCGTCCGTCCGCCCATTCCCGCGCCGTTGCGGCCGAAGCCGCCCTGACCGCGCTGCATCTCCGGAGGCACCGGCTGATTGAGCGCGGCAAACATGTCGGTCGTCGGCCGGAACCGTACCGCGGCGGTCGGCAGCCGCAGCACGTCGGTGCGGCGCGCCACCTCGATCGACACGGTCGCCGTCATGCCCGGCTTGAGCTTGTACTGCTTGTTCGGCACCTCGATGACCGTCTGGTACGTCACGACGTTCTGCACGGTCGTCGGCTGAAGGCGCACCTGCCACACGCTGCCGGTGAAGGTCTCGGTGGGGTAGGCGTCCACGCGGAAGGTGACCGTCTGGCCCGGCCGCATCCGGCCTATTTCCGCTTCGTCGACGCTGGCGTTGACCTTCATCTGCGTCAGGTCGGCGGCCAGGACGAACAACGTCGGCGCGTTCATGCTCGCGGCGACCGTTTGCCCCGGTTCGACCATCCGTGAGATGACGATCCCGTCAATCGGCGCGGTGATGATCGTGTGGTCCAGGTTGACCTCGGCGGTGTTGAGCTGCGACTTCGCCTGCACGAGGCCCGCTTCCGACGACTTGATTTGCGCGTCGATCGACCGGACGTTGACTTCCGCCGTCTCGAGCTCGGTGCGCGGCAGGAGGTTCTTGTCGGACAGCGCCTTCGCGCGTTCGAGCTTCTGCTTCGCGTCGTCGAGCGAGACCTTGAGCCGCTGGAGATCGGCCTGCGACCGCGTGACGTTGGCGCGCTGCTGCTCGACCTGCGTCTGGAGCAGCGACGGGTCGAGCCGCGCGATGACCTGCCCCTTCCGTACGATTTTGTTGTAGTCGGCGTACAGCTCCTGCACGATCCCGGAGACCTGCGTGCCGACCTGGACGGTCGTCACGGCTTCGAGCGTGCCGGTGGCCTGGACGACATCGGCGATGTCGCCGCGCGTGACCTGCAACGTCGTGACGACAGGTTCGGGCGTGTTCTTGCGAAGGTAGAAGGCGCCGGCGCCCACGCCGACGGCCACGAGGATGATGACGGTCACTATCAGCTTTTTCATATGTGCGGTCCTGCCCGATCCGTGATCGGGTCTGCGACGGGGCGGTCCTGCCCGTTACCTCGAGGTGATCTGAACGCGCTGCAAGTCGACCAGCGCCTTCCGGTAATTCAGCAGCGCGCGCAGCTCGCTGTTGCGCGCATCGGCGAGATCGCGCTGGGCCTGCACGACCTCGTAGCTGATCGCCATGCCGACGTCGAACTTGCTCTGCGCCGCCTCGAGGCGCCGCTCCGACAGCTCGCGCGAGGTCGCGGCGGCCTGCACGCTTTCGAGCGTGTTCCGGACCGTGAGCGCCGCGCTCGTGACGTCGGTGGCGATCTGCAGCTCGGTCGTCTTGATCGTGGCCTGGTTCTGCTGCAGCAGGAGCCGCTGCCGCGCCAGGTTCGCCTCCGCCGCGCTCTGGCCGATCGGGTAGTTGAAGCTGAGCTGGACGGTCCACGTCGGCGCATCGAAGCCCTTGATGTTCCGGAGGGCGTCGGAGTATCCCCCGGGAATCGTCTTCGTGATCTCGTTCGTGATCCGATCGCGTTCGATTGACGTGCCTCCGCGTCCCTCCAACTGGTATGTCCCGATGAGGTTCAGCGTCGGCAGCGTCTGGTTGCGCAGGCTTCGCAACTGGAGGTTGGCCGTGTCGATGCTCTTTCGATTCGTCTCGAGGTCGGTCCGGTTCCGCAGCGCATTGCGCACGGCCGCCTCGAGGTCGATCGGTTCGGCAACCGCGGGCGGGGCCGGGCGCTCGACCGGATTGATCGTCGCCGTCCACAGCTCGTCGTCGGTGCCGCTGACGATCAGCCGCTTCAACGCCAGCTCGTTGTTCCGCAGCGTGGCCTGCGCGTTCACCAGGGCCTGGCGCCGCGAAGCCTCCTCCGCCTGCGCCTGCACGATGTCGATGGGCGCCATCGTGCCGATCTCGACGCGCGACCGGTTGTCCTGCACCAGCTTGGACGAGAGGCTCAGCGAGCGCTCCGCGGACTCAACCGCCTGATAGGCGTACACCAGCTCCCAATACGCGTTCCGGACCTGCGCCTCGGTGCTCGCGATGCTCGCGCGCAGATCCAGTTCGGCGATTTCCTGCTGGATCTGGCCCGTCCGGAGCGCCGTCCGCGTGGCGTCCGTCTTGAAGTTCTGCAGCAGAGGCTGCGTGAACCGGGCGGTCAGTCCTGTTCCGAAGCTCGGATTGAACGTCGAGTTGTTGCGGTCGGTGACAATGCGTGAATTGTTCCAGGACACTGTATAGCTCGACCCGTGCCACCACAGGCTCTGCTGGAGGCTGCCATTCCAGTTCTGCGTGTCGTTGTTGACCTGCGTGCCGCCTTCGACGGTGGTCGTGGGGAGCTGGGTCTGCGAATTGTTGGTGAAGCTCGACGTAAGGGTCGGGCGGTAGGTGGCCCGCGTCGCCGCGATCGAATAGTCGAACGTCCGTGGCGTCAGCCGCTGCGACGCCAGCGTCGGATTCTTCTCGAGCGAGCGCGCCACCGCCTCGTCCGCCGTGATGTCGACTTTCCGGCCGGCGGTCGCAATCCCGGTCTGACCGGCAGGCGGCGGCTGCACCTGCTGCGTGGCCTGCCGAATGAGATCGCGGACGTGCGCGGCGTCCTTGTCGGACTGGGACTGGGTGGGCTGTTGGGCGCGGGCCGGCGCGGCCGCCAGGACCGCCACGAGCCCCGCCACGATCGACAGTGATGCAGTCTTGCTCACGAAGTGCCTCCAGATATACGTGCGAAAAAGAATTCAGCTACTTGCGGTTGGTTGTGTCTGACGATCGGCGATGCTCGCGGTCGAAACGGGCCTGCAGCTTCGCACGCTGCTCGGCCGAGAGCACTTGATGCATGCGGTAGATCATCATCGTGCGATTCTTGGCGAGTTCCGCCCGGAGCGTCTCGACGCGATCCACTTGCTTCTGGACAATGGACGGGTCGGCGCTGGCGTCTTTGATGACCTGGTTCAACTCGGCTTCGAGCTTCTCGAACGCCACCCAGCGCGGCCGCTGGACTTGCATCGCCGCGTGCCAAATCTCTTCGATCCTGACCGCCTGCTGATCCGTGATGTCGAGCTCCGCGCGGTCCTTCGGCTCCTGCCACCACTTCGTCCAGCGGCGCGGCTGCGGCTGCTGCGCGCCGGCTTCCTTTTGCGGGGTCTGGGCCTGCTCCTGCGGCGGGACGGACTGACTTGCTCCAACTGACGGGCTTGCCGCCGCGCAGGTGAGCACGAGCGCCATTGCCCAAATCGAATACCTTGCCATAAGTGATTACCACTGCCCAGCCGGCGGGCCGGGACCTCGGCCTGATCGGGTTACTGGGGGTATTACGACCCTGTTCGGATCCCCGTTTACCGTGTGACTGGGGCGCCCGGGTGCCATCCCGGCCGTCGAGCCGCACTAACCGACTGACTCTAAAGGTGATTCATGATGGCAATCGCCTTGCACAAAGTCCCGGCGTGCCGAAGTATTTCGGCCGTTAGCAGGGAGCGTGGCTCATGCGGGTCGCAATGATCGGGTGGATGGTGCTCGCGCTGCTGCTCGTTGGCCTGAGCATCGGCCGCGCGTCGGAGAACGCGAGGAGCGGAGCGGGGCGGAAGGCCCCCGCGCGCGACGAGCTTGGCGGGGTGAAGGGGGCCCCGCCTTCCGACAAGGACGAGGCGGTGATCACCGCTCAAGTGACGTCCGCCGACCACGAGCTCGACGAGGGTTACTTCACGCTGGGCGACAACGCCACGGTCGTCGCCAAGCCTGGCAGCGATCTCTATCGCTTCCTCGCGCGCCAGCGCGGACACAAGATCAAGATGGTGCTGACGGAGACAGGTGGACCGGAGCTGTCGAAGCTCGTTCGATGACAGCAGGCGGATAGCAGGCAGCTGGCAGCAGGCAGTAAATCGAGCTGCAGTCCCATACGAGTCAGCGTGACAGCGTGATCCACTGTCAGCTGCATGCTGCCAGCTGCAAGCTATTCCCGACAGAACTCCTCCAACGTCTTCACCACCTGTCCGACGATGTTGTTCGGCGTGGACGCGCCGGCGGTCAGGCCGACCACCACCGGACCGGTTGCGGGCAGCCATCCTCGCGTCACGTCTTCCTTTCCACTCGTCGTCGATGGCGCTCCAACCGGACGGTGCCGCACCTCGCCCGCTGACACCAGGCAGGTCGGGTCCGCAATGTGATACGTGGGAGCCCGCTCGGCGCAGATCCGCGCGAGGTTGCACGTGTTGCTGCTGTTGTACCCGCCGACCACGAGCATCAGATCCACCCGCGTTTCGGCAAGCAGGTCGATGACGGCGTCCTGCCGCTCCTGCGTCGCGCTGCAGATCGTGTCGAAGGCGCGGAAGTGCAGGTCGAGCGCCTCTTCGCCATAGCGTTCGCGCATCGCGTCGCGGAACAGCTCGCCGATCTCGAGCGACTCCGACATCAGCATCGTGGTCTGGTTCGCGCACCCGACGCGATCGAGATCCCGATCGGGATCGAACCCGGGAGAGACGGCGCCGGCGAACCTCGCCAGAAACGCGCCGCGGTCGCCGCCGTGGCGGACGTAGTCACAGACGGCGGCGGCTTCCTGGCAATCGAGTACCACGATGTAGCGGCCCTCGGGGAACTTGAGCGCCTGCGACGCGGTCGCGCGCGTCTCCTCGTGCTTGACTTTGCCGTGGATCACCGACGTGAAGCCGTCGCGCGCGTACCGGATCACGTTCTTCCAGACGTTGAGCACGGACCCGCAGGTCGTGTCGACCAGCGTGGAGCCGCGATCCGACAACCGCGTCATCTCGCCGACCGTTACGCCGAACGCCGGGAGGATGACGACGTCGTCGGGGCCGAGGCTGTCGCGCGTCTCGCCCGGATCGGAGAGGAACCGGATGCCGGCCCCCCGGAGTCGATCGTTGACGTGCGGGTTGTGGATGATCTCGCCGGTGAGGAAGACGTTCCGGCCTGGAAACCGGCGCCGCGCCTGATACGCGTAGTCGACCGCGCGGTCCACGCCGTAACAGAAGCCGAACTCGCGGGCGAGATGGACCGTGAGCCGCCCGGACTCGTGCCGGAAATCATTCTCGCGGACGGCGTCGACGATCGCGCTGTCGTACTCGCGCGCGAGCTCGGCGGCGACGGCCTCCTTCATGTCGAGGCCTTTGCGGAAGACCAGGGGCCGTGTGGACGACAACGAGGTCTACCGCGCCGCCCGGACGAAGTCGCGCGCCCGGGGCGTCATCGAGTCGAGCGCGACCAGTGAATCGGGAATCCGCGGCGTCGAGAGCTCTTCAATCCTCACCATCAGCGCATCGTCGGTAATCGCCAGGCTGGCTGGCTGCACCGCCGGTGGCGAGGCGGGCCGCGTCTCGACGGTCCGTGCCTGCCGCTCGCTCGCCTGGTTGCCGCCGAACGAGCGGCGCAGATCCATCATCTGGCCGACCGCGACACCGACGATCAGGCCGGCGGCCGCGGCACCCGCAATCCAGCGGTGCGCATGCGACCGGCCGGCGGAGATCGGCCGCGCAAACTTCGGGAACGCAATCACGCGGGCGGGGCGCTCCGCGGCTTCAATCCGCCGGACGATCTGCGCATGTTGGACGGCCAGCCGTTCGGCAGGGAAGGCCTCGTCCGCTTCCGCGTTCGCGTCGTCGCGAATCTGATCGAGCCAGGCCGAGAACGCGTTGAACCGGGACCGGCAGGCCGCGCACGCCTGCAGGTGCGAGTCGGCGGGGGCGTCTCCGGTGATCGACGCACCTGTCCAGATAGCCGCGAGGCGGGCATCGTCGAGATGACCGCTCGAACTGAATCTGTCAAGGATGGACACGGCGATTCTCCCTGGATCCGGCGGCGGCGGCTTCGCCGAGCAAGCTCCGCAGCCGGCGTATGGCGCGGAACAGATGCACCCGCACGGTCGATTCGTTCAACCCCGTGAGCGCGCTGACTTCACGCGACGTGCAGCCCTCGTAATGGCTCAACATGAATACCGAACGCTGCCGCTCGGGCAATCGCCCGAGCGCGTGAGCCAGCGCCCGGCGCCGCTCTTTTGCGAGCAGCTCGTCCTCCGGCGACGGCCCGCTGCCGGCCGTCCGCTCGGCAAAGTCCCGCTCGCCGCTGGCCCCCTGCGGCAAGGGCGCAATCCAGCGCTCCCGCCGGCTGCGCGCCTTGATGCGGTCCAGGCATCCATTTATCAGGATGCGCGTGAACCACACTTCGAACGGGAGCTCCTCACGAAACGACGCCAGGTGCGAGTACGCCTTGACGAAGGCATCCTGCACCGCCTCATCCGCTTCCGCGGCGTCGCGCATGTAGTGGAACGCGATACGCGCCGCGCGCCGCTGATGCCTGCCCACCAGTTCCGCGTAACGCTCGCGTGCCTCGGCATGCCGGCCTTCGGCCTGAGAGGCCTTGACGGCAGAGGCGGCGGCGCTGTCCGCTTCGCGGCCGGGAAGGCCGGCCGCAGGAGCTCCTGTCATAGTTACGCCACAAATGCGGAAACGTTTACCCGACGGCCGGAAAACCGGCAAGGCCATTATAAGGTGCTGAGGGGTGCTGAAAGGTGCTGAGGGGTGCTGAAAGGTGCTGAGGGGTGCTGAAAGGTGCTGAGAGGTGCTGAGGGGTGATGAAAGGTGCTGAGGGGCCCTACTTGAGGCTGATGAGCTTCGTTCCCGGAAAGTACCTCTGTAGGACCGCTGGCAGTGGCTGACCGGCGCGGACGCAGGCGAGCGCTCCCGCCTGGCAGAGCCCGACACCGTGGCCGAAACCACGTCCTTCGAAGATGAACGTGCCGCGCTGGCGCCGGACAGTAAACAGCGTGCTCCTGATCGCGTGGGGGCCGAACGCCCGGGAGAGTGCATCGCGGAGCTCCTCACCGCGGACGATCCGATCCCGCGCGCCGCTCACGGCGATACGTTCGGCGCGCCCCGCCGGGTCGCGGTCGAGCACCGTCAGGCCATCAAGTCGCGCGCCAGTCCGCGTCCGGCGGTCCGCGTCCAACGCGCGAAGCACCGCGGTTGCCGCGGCTTCGTAGCGCCAGCCGGCATGCGCCTGTTCCGCGGGGCCATCGTCGGCGATGCCGACCAGGTAAGGACGGCCCGCGCCACCCCAGACATCACGCGAGTTGCTCGTGTGGCCGCCGCAGTCAGCGTGGAACACGGCCGTGGCCGGCGCGCCGTCGAACCAGAGCACCTCGCCCGCGGTGTGTTCCGTCGCGGCGCGTGCGGCATCGGCCCAGCGGGATGTGCGGAGCCGGGAGGGCTCGAACAACTGGCAATGCGTGGTGGAACAGAGATCGAACCCCTCGCTGGCGTGCCGCGCGAGATGGGCCAGCGCGTACGTCCGGCTGATGACGGCCTGGACCTCCAGCATACGCTCGACGACATCCGCCTCCCCTGACGCGGGAGCGAATTCGGAGACAACCGACGCGCGCACGTAGTCTTCGAGCGGCACGGCCCGGACACGGCTGATTCCGTTTTCCGTGACCTGAACTCGCACCACGCGCGGCGCGGGCGGCTCGGCGGGCGGGAGCCGTGGCTTCCCGGGCGGCGCGGCGCACCCGGACGCGAAGGTCACCGCCAGCACGACAGGGACACACGACCGTGCTTTCATATCGCGTCGGGGCACCCTGCACCCCGACTGGCGGCCTCCATTGCGCCGGCGCTCCGTTCACTGAATGGCGGGGACCCCTGCACCCCGCCAAGCTCGTCGTTCGCGGGGGCCCTCCGCCCCGCTCCGCTCCGCGCGCGCCGGCTCCATTCCGTCCGCACGTTCACCGTATCGGCCCGGGCCGGTATAAAGTTAGCCGTCTCCACCTATGCCCAGGATCCTGGTCATCGACGACGACGAGGCGGTCCGCCAGAGCACCGAGAGGATGCTGAGAGCGGCCGGCTTCACCGTGCATGCCGCCGCGTCCGGTGAAGACGGGCTGACGCTCGCCAGGGCGGGCGGCTTCGACGTCATCCTCTCCGACATGCGCATGCCTGGCCTCTCGGGGTTGGATGTGCTGCGCAGCCTGCGCGACCTGCAGATCGACTCCGCCTTCATCATCATGACCGGGTTCGGCACCGTCGAGACGGCGGTCGAGTCGATGAAGCTCGGCGCCGTCGACTTCGTGCAGAAGCCGTTCTTCCGAGAGGAACTGCTGGCGCGCATCCGCGCCGCGGCCGAGCGTCGGCAGCTCGCCCGCCAGGTGGAGCTGCTGCAGCGTCACGTCGTACGCCCGATGGCCGGCGTCGAAACGCTGGTCGGTGAGAGCGAGCCGATGATGCGCGTCAAGGAGCTGATCCGCCGCGCCGCGGCGGTTCCCGGGACGGTCCTCATCACGGGCGAGACCGGCACGGGCAAGGAGCTCGCCGCGCGCGCGATCCACGAGGCCAGCCCCCGCGCGTCACGCGCGTTCGTGGCGCTCAATTGCGCCGCGCTCACGGAGTCGCTGCTCGAGACGGAGCTTTTCGGCCACGCCCGCGGCGCGTTCACGGGCGCCGCGACGGCGCGCCCGGGCCTCGTCGAGCACGCGACCGGCGGCACGCTGTTCCTCGACGAAATCGGGACGATGTCCAAGCCGCTGCAGGCGAAACTGCTGCGCGCGATCGAATCGGGCGAAGTGCGGCGCATCGGCGAGAACGAGAGCCGCCGGGTGGACGTCCGATTCGTCGCCGCGACCAACATCAACCTGGAAAAGAGTACTGCTGAGGGCGACTTCAGGAGCGATCTGTACTACCGCTTGAACCTGCACCGGGTGCACATGCCGCCGCTGCGCGACCATCCCGAGGATATCCGGCTGCTCATCGAGCACTTTCTCGGACGTTACGGCGCCGAGGTGGGCGTCCGCGGCTGCCGCGACGCGGCATGGGCGATCCTGCTTCCGTACAGGTATCCGGGCAACGTCCGCGAGCTCGAGCACCTCGTGCAGCGCGCGGTGGCCGTCGCGCGTGGACCGCAGCTGGAAGTGGAAGATCTACCTGAATCGCTGGTTGCCCAGCCCGTGCCTCCGGCGCCCGTGGAAGGGACCGTCGCCGCGGCGCGGCAACGCGCGGAACGCGAGATGATTGCCTCCACACTCGCGAAGCACCACGGGGAAATCTCGGCGGCGGCGCGCGACCTGAATATCAGCCGGACGACGATGTGGCGCCTGATGAAGAGACACGGTCTCAGCGAGTGATGTTGCACTTCAGAAACGCGTGTGCGTGCCGTTCATGAAACGCGCACACGAGGCCGTTGCGATCGCGATCGCGGGCGCGCCCCTCAACTCACTGACCAGCCAGCCTTTTCCTGAACCGCCCACGACGTGAGCGGTTCCGGCTCGTCTCTTGCGGGGGTGGGCCAGGTACCCATGGTCCACTCCGCCTCGCTCCTCATCGTGGAAGACGATCTCGCGCTGGCCAGTCTGCTCGCCTCCGAAGCCGCGGCGCGCGGGTTTCGCGCATCGCATGCCGCCTCCTTGCCCCAGCTGCAGCCGTTGCTCGATCGGCGCACCTGGGAGGTGGCGCTCGTCGACCTGACGCTCGGACCCGATTCTGGGTTCGACGCCTTGCGGCAAATCAAGGAACGCGCGCCGGACGTGGAAATCGTCGTCATCTCGGCGACGACGTCGCTCGCCTCGGCGATCCAGTCGTACGAGCTGGCCGCTTTCGCGTTCGTGCAGAAGCCGTTCGACGTCGGCCACCTGTTCGCGACGCTCGAACGGGGCCTCGAGCGGCGGCGCATGAATCTCGACAACCGGCGTCTCGTCTGGGAGCTCCAGACCATCAACGAGATCGCCGACGGCATCGCGCGATCGCTGCGGCTCGACGACGTGCTGGTCGGCTCGCTGAAGCGCATGGTGCGCGCGCTGGATCTCTCCGGCGCGTCGATCCGGCTGCGCGACGAAACCACCGGCGTGTTCGTTGAAGAAGCGCTGATTGGCACGCCGCTCATCAACGCGATGTGGACCACCTACGACGGTCCCGTGCCGCGGCCGAGCGACCGGGTGATCGCCACGCGGGCCGCCGTCGTCATCGAGGACCTCGCGACGCTGGCGCCGCCCAATCGCGGCGACGGCCTCATCATCCGCAGCGTCGTCAGCGTCCCGATGTTCGCGGGTGAGGAGCTGCTCGGCACGCTGTCGATCGGAGCCGAGGTGCCGGGGCGGTTCACCGCGGAGGATCAGCGACTCGTGGGCATCTTCGCCGGGCAGATTGGCGCCGCGGTGCAGAACGCGCGGCTGCACGACGTCGTGAGCCGAGGCAAGCGTGAATGGGAGCAGACCTTTGACGCCATCGGCGATCCGATAGCCGTCTTCGACGGCCGAGGGGAGCTGCTCCGCGGCAACGCGGCGCTCGCCGCGCACCTCGGCGTGGAGTTCACCGCGTTTCGCGGCGCCCGCTGCTGCGCCATCGGATTCTGCGAGGGCGAAGGAGAGGACTGTGCGGTGAGCCGCGCCCTGCGCAACGACGGCAGCCGCACGGAGATCACGCGCCGGGACGGACAGATCTTCAGCGTGCGGACGTTCCCGGTCGCGGGAGGGTCCGACGGCGCCGCCGTCGTGCAGACCGCGAAGAACGTGACCGAGGAAATCCGCGGCGCGCGCCGCATGCAGCAGATGCGCGACGAGCTCGCGCGCGCCAACGAGCGGTCGATCGCCGCGCTCGAGCGCCTGAAGTCGACGCAGGCGCAGCTGATCCAGGCGGAGAAGCTCTCGGCCATCGGCCAGCTCGTGGCCGGCGTCGCGCACGAGCTGAACAACCCGCTCACCAGCGTCATCGGCTACGCCCAGCTGCTCGAGGACGAGCTGCTCGACGCCGGCGCGCCGCTTCGCGAGCCCGCGGCGCTCGCGCGGGATCTTCGCCGCATTGCCGAGGAGTCCGAGCGGGCCGCGCGCATCGTCCGCAACCTGCTGGCCTTCGCGCGGCGCCAGGCGGTGGCGCGGGTGCCCCAGGATGTCGCCGAGCTGTTCGGCCGGGTCATCGCGCTGCGCGCGTACGAGATGCGCCTGAACAGCGTTCAGCTGCAGAGTGACTTCGAGCCCGGCCTGCCGAAGGTCGTCGCCGACGGCAGCCAGTTGCAGCAGGCGCTCCTCAACCTCGTCCTCAACGCGGAGCAGGCGATGCGCGGCCGCGCGGTTCGCCGGCTGCGTGTCGGCGCGCGCTTCGACGAGATGGCGTCCGCGGTGGAGCTGTTCATCGGCGACTCGGGCCACGGCATCGACCGCGCGAACCTGTCCCGCATCTTCGATCCGTTCTTCACGACGCGCGATGTCGGCGAAGGCACCGGACTTGGCCTGAGCATCTGCTATGGGATCGTCCGCGATCACGGCGGACAGATCTCCGTGGACAGCCGCCCGGGTGAAGGGACGACGTTCTCGATCCTGCTGCCGGCGCTCGTCGAGCAGCCGGAGGGGCGTCCGATCCTCGTGGCCCTGGCCGACACGGGCGATCGCGACTACCTCGCGGCGGCGCTCGGCGGCTGGGGCCACGATGTCCTGACGGCGGCCTCCGCGCCCGACGCGCAGGCGATTTGCCGCGAGCGGCCGCTGCAGGCGCTGTTCGTCGACTTGCCGGTACTGGCCGGGGACCTCGCCGGCTGGCGTGCCGTGCGTCAAACGGACGCGCGCGCTGTGCCGATCGTGCTCACGGCCCTGGCGTCGGGTGAGGGGGACGCGGAGCGGTTCGGCCGCGACGAGGCTCGCGCCGTGCTGGCGCCGCCGTTTCAGCTTCGGACGCTTCGCGGCGCGATCCGCGCCATTGCCAAGGAGCTCGTATGACTGGACAGCGGCCTCTGCTGCTGCTGGTGGACGACGAACAGGGGACGCTCGACGTTGTCGGACGGTTCGCGCGGCGCGCCGGGTTCGACGTGCTGACCTGCTCCGGCGGGCGCGAGGCGATCGCCCAGATCGAGGCGCGCCATGCCGCCCTCGTGATGGTCGATCTGCGCATGCCGGAGGTCGGCGGCCTCGACGTCCTGCGCGCGATACGCGACACCGATCCGCGCTGCCATGCGGTGCTCATGACCGGCTTCGCGTGCGTCGAAACGGCCGTCGAAGCGGTCAAGCTCGGGGCGATGGACTACTTGAGCAAGCCAATCGACTTCGGCCGGCTCGATCAGCTGCTCGGCTCCGTGCGCGAGGACATCGAACGGCGGCGCACGCTCCTGTCGATGGAAAGCGACGTCGCCCGGCGGCTGGAATTCTGCGGCATGATCGGCCGCGGTCCCGCGATGCAGGAGCTGTTCGACCTGATCCGCCGGCTCGCCCCGCACGTGCGCACCGTTCTGGTCACGGGGGAGACCGGCACCGGCAAGGGGCTCGTCGCGCGGGCGCTGCACAAGACGGGGCGGCGGCGCGATCGCCGCTTCGTGACGGTCAACTGTTCCGCGGTCGTGGAGACCCTGTTCGAGAGCGAGCTGTTCGGCCAGATGCGCGGCGCGTTCACCGGCGCCACCGAGACCAAGCCGGGACTGTTCGAAGCGGCTGACGGCGGCACGCTGTTTCTCGACGAGATCGGCGAGCTGCCGCACGGCATCCAGGCGAAGTTGCTTCGCGTGCTCGAGACGGGCGAGCTGCATCGCGTCGGATCGCTCGAGGCGCGCCACGTCGACGTGCACGTGATCGCCGCGACCAATCGCGACCTGCGCGCCGATGTCGCGGCGGGTCGCTTCAGAAGCGATCTGTACTACCGGCTCAACGTCGTCGAGCTCCGGCTGCCGGCGCTCGGCGAGCGGCGCGAGGACATCCCGTATCTCACCGCCGCGTTCGTCCGTGACGCGAGCGAACGGCTCCAGAAGCCGCTCGTCGGCGTCACGCCGGGCGCCGAGCGCCTGCTCTCGTCCGCGGGCTGGGAGGGGAACATCCGCGAGCTGCGCAACGTGCTGGAGCGGGCGTGCATCCTGGCCGACGGCGACTTCATCACGGAGCGCGAGCTCATGGTGAGCCTGCCCGTCTGGACGCCGGCGGCGCCGGCCGCGCCGGAGCCGGTGCGCGCGCCGCGGGTCCCGCCGGAGCGGCTCGCCGACGTCGAGCGCGATCACATTCAACGCGCGCTCGAGCGCGCCAGCGGCAACAAGAAGGCGGCGGCGAAGATGCTCGGCCTGAGCCGGCGGGCGCTCTACCGGCGCCTCGAGCGCCTGGATTTGTCCAACACGATCACGCGGCGCGCCAATGGCGCGCTGCTGGTGGAGGCGTGAGAGTCATGAGCGAAGCGACGACGGGCGCACCCCCCTCGACGGAGAACGCGCGCGCGCGCACCGTGTTGATCGTCGACGACGAGAACGGCGTGCGCGACCTGATGACGCGGTGGCTCGAATCCGTGGGGTACTCGGTCACCGCGGTGGGCAGCGCCGAGGATGCGCTCGCCGAGCTCGAGGCATCCCCGGCGGCGGTGGCGCTCTGCGACATCCGCATGCCCGGCCGCGACGGTCTGTGGCTCGCCGAGCATATCCGCCGCCAGCATCCGGAGACCGCCGTCATCATGGCCACCGGCGTTCAGGACGTGTCGGCGGCGGTGGAGAGCCTCCGCACGGGCGTGATCGACTACCTGACGAAGCCGTTCGGCCGCGACCGGCTCCGCGAGGCGGTGGTGCGCGGGCTCGAATGGCACGAAGCGGCGTGGGACGCCCGGCGCTGGCGCGAATCGCTCGAGCAGGAAATGTCCGTGCGCCGATCCCGCCTCGTGGATGCCATCACGTCGTCGCAGATCGCCGACGACGATCGGCTCGATGCCATGCTGGCCATGGTGACGCTCACCGATCGCGAGGCGTACGCCCACGCCTACCGGGTCGCGGCCCTGTCCCTGAGTCTCGGGCGCCTCCTGCGCGTGGCGGAGGCCGATCTTCCTGCGCTCGAGCACGCCGCGTTGCTGCACGATCTCGGCAAGCTGACGATTCCCGAAGCCATCCTGCGCAAGCCCGCGCCCCTGACGAACGAGGAACAGACGCTCATTCGTCTCCACCCGTCGGTGGGCAGCGATCTGATCGCCGCGGTGCCGTATCTGGCGCCGGCGGCGCCCGTCGTGCGGGATGCCCACGAGCGCATGGACGGCCGCGGCTATCCGCGCGGAATCCACGCGGGCGACGTGAGCGTTTCCGCGCGCATCGTCGCCGTCGCCGACGCGTTCGACACGATGACCAGGCCGCGCGTCTTCCGTGACGCGCTCAACGGCGCCGAAGCGCTGCTCGAGCTCGAACGCTGCAGCGGATCGCAGTTCGACCCGCGGGTCGTCGAGGCGTTCCGGAGCGTCATCGCCGCACAGTAGGTCCAGCCCTTGCATTGACTCGCCCAGCCGTTCGCCGGTACGATCGGCGGAACGTCGCCAGCCCAATTGGTGAATTAGTGAATTGGTGAACTGGTGAATTGGTGAAGTGTGCGTGCAGGAGAGAGGACCTACATGGCACAGGTGCAGCAGCAGGTGGCCGGTCTCGAGGCCCACGGCATCCGCAACGTCGCGCGGGTGTACTGGAACCTCAGCGTGCCGGCGCTTTACGAGGAGGCGGTCCGCCGCCGCGAGGCGTTGATGGCGGCTGACGGGCCGCTGGTCTGCCGCACGGGACAGCACACCGGACGATCGCCGAACGACAAGTTCATCGTGCGTGAGCCCTCGAGCGAGGACCGCGTGTGGTGGAGCAAGGTCAACCGGCCCATCGATCCCTCGGCGTTCGACGCGCTGCACCAGCGCATGACGAGCTATATGGAAGGCAAGGAGCTCTTCGTGCAGGACTGCTTCGCGGGCGCCGATCCCCGGTACCGCCTGCCGGTGCGGATCGTCACGGAACAGGCGTGGCACAGCCTGTTCGCCAAGCACCTGTTCATCGACGTGCGCGACTCCGAGGGACGGCCGGCGCACACGCCGGAGTTCACCGTCATCGACATGCCGGGGCTGCACGCCGATCCGGCGGTGCACGGCACGAACTCCGAGGTGTTCATCCTGGTCAACTTCGGAGAGCAGCTCGTGCTCATCGGCGGCACGAGCTACGCCGGCGAGATCAAGAAGTCGATCTTCACGGTGATGAACTACCTGCTGCCGCTCCGCAACGTCATGTCGATGCACTGCTCGGCGAACGTCGGCGCCGACGGCGACGTCGCGCTGTTCTTCGGCCTGTCCGGCACGGGCAAGACGACGCTCTCGAGCGATCCCGATCGCGGCCTGATTGGCGACGACGAGCACGGCTGGAGCGAGGATGGCGTGTTCAACATCGAAGGCGGCTGCTACGCCAAGATGATCCGGCTGTCGGCTGAAGCGGAGCCGCAGATCTACGAGACGACGAGGCGGTTCGGCACGGTGCTCGAGAACGTGCACATGGCGTCGGGGACGCGGCGGCTCGATTTCGACAACGACTCGCTGACCGAGAACACCCGTGGCGCGTATCCGATCGAGTTCATCGAGAACTCGGTGCCGTCGGGGCAGGCGGGGCACCCGCGCAACATCATCATGCTGACCGCCGACGCGTTCGGCGTGGTGCCGCCGATCGCGCGGCTGACGCCGGCCGGCGCGATGTATCATTTCCTCTCCGGGTACACCGCGAAGGTGGCGGGCACGGAACGCGGCGTGACCGAGCCGAAGGCGACCTTCAGCACCTGCTTCGGCGCGCCGTTCATGGTGCTGCACCCCACCGTGTACGCGAAGTTCCTCGGGGAGAAGATCGCGCGCCACGACGTGCGGGTCTGGCTGGTGAACACGGGGTGGACGGGCGGCCCGTACGGCGTCGGCACCCGCATGAAGATCAGCCACACGCGCGCGATGATCCGCGCGGCGCTCTCGGGCGCGCTCGACGAGGTCGCGTACGACCGCGACCCGGTGTTCAACGTGGACGTGCCGCAGTCCTGCCCCGGCGTGCCGCCGGAGGTGCTCAAGCCGCGCCACACGTGGAGGAGCCCGACGGCGTACGACGAGCAGGCGCACAAACTGGCGCGCATGTTCGGCGAGAATTTCAAGACGTTCGAGGCCGAGGCGACCGCGGACGTGCGGGCCGCCGGACCGCGGGCGTACTAATTGGTGAATTGGTGAATTGGTGAGTTGGTGAATTCGTGAGTTGGTGGTTGAATCTGGCAAGTTGGTGAATCGGGCCCAGTTCACAATTCACCAACTCACGAATTCACGAACTCACCAAATGTACGAATCGGTCATTGGTCTCGAGATTCACGCCCAGCTGCTGACACAGAGCAAGATCTTCTGCGGCTGCAGCACACGTACCGGCGATCCGCCGAACACGCACGTCTGTCCCGTGTGCCTGGGGCTTCCCGGCGCGTTGCCCGTGCTGAACCGGCGCGCCGTCGAGCTGGCCGCGCAGGCGGCGATTGCGCTCGGCTGCACCATTCATCCCACGTCGGTCTTTGCCAGGAAGAACTACTTCTACCCGGATCTGCCGAAGGGCTATCAGATCTCCCAGTACGATCGCCCTCTCGCGACCGGTGGGAGTCTCCAGATTGCCACGGGCGGCCTCGCGCGGGAGATTGGCCTCATTCGCGTCCATCTCGAGGAGGACGCGGGCAAGTCGCTGCACGAAGGGTTCCCGGATTCCGACCGTTTCGCGCGCGTGGACTTCAATCGGAGCGGCGTCCCCCTCATCGAAATCGTCAGCCGGCCCGAGCTGCATTCCGCTGCCGAAGCGGCCGAGTTCTTCAGCCGGCTCCGTTCGATCCTCGTCGCCATCGGAGCCAGCGACGGGAACATGGAGGAAGGCAGCCTGCGCTGCGACGCCAACGTCTCGGTCCGTCCCGGAGGCGCCACCGCGATGGGCGTGAAGACGGAGATCAAGAACCTCAACTCGTTCCGCTACGTGCAGCGCGCGCTGGAATTCGAGCTGGAGCGCCAAACCGCCGTGCTGGAGGATGGCGGTCGCGTCATCCATGAAACACGATTGTGGGATCCTGCCGCCAACCGCACCCACCCGATGCGAAGCAAGGAAGCGGCGGACGACTATCGCTACTTCCCGGAACCGGACCTGCCGCCCCTCCGGATCGAGGACGCCTGGATCGAGCGGCTGCGCGCCAGCCTGCCCGAGCTGCCCGATGCGCGGCGCCGGCGCTTCGTCGCTTCGTACGGGCTGCCCGAGTACGACGCGGGCGTGCTGACGGCCTCCCCCGCGCTCGCGTCGTACTTCGAGGCGACCGCCGCGGCGGCCGGCAACGCCAAGGCCGCCAGCAACTGGATCATGGGAGAGCTGCTTGGCCTCCTCAACGAGCGCGGCATCGGCATCGAGCGGGCCCCGATCGCCCCCTCCGCGCTGGCGGACTTGATCCGGCTCGTCGACTCGGGCACTATCAGCGGACCGACAGCCAAAGCGGTGTTCGCGGCGATGTACACCTCGGGGCGCGGCGCCCGGGCCATCGTCGACGCCGAGGGGCTCGCGCGCGTGGACGACGAAGCCCTGATCGCCCGGACGGTGGCCGGCGTGCTCGCGGCGAACGAGCGCGCCGTGCGGCAGTACCACGAGGGCAAGCGCCAGACCTTCGGGTTCCTTGTCGGCCAGGTGATGACAGCCATGCAGGGCAGGGCCAATACGGAGATCGTCAACCGGCTGGTGCGCCGCGCGCTCGAGGAGGGGCCGGCGTGATCGAGGCGTATCACGTCTCGAAGGCGTACAGCCGCGGGGTCTTCGCGCTGCGCGACCTGTCGCTCCGCATCGAAAAGGGAGAGTTTGTTTTTCTCACCGGCCCGAGCGGCGCCGGAAAGTCCACGCTGCTGCGCCTGCTGCTGCGGCAGGACGTGCCGTCGGAAGGGCAGCTCGTGGTCGCCGGCCGCAATCTCTCCAGCCTGACGCCCCGTCAGGTGCAGGCCTACCGGCGGTCGATTGGCTTCGTGTTCCAGGATTTCAAGCTGCTGCCCGGCAAGACCGTGCTCGAGAACGTCGCGTTCGTCCCGCGCGTGCTGGGGATGGCGATGTCGCAGCAGCAGCGCCGCACGTTTCAGGTGCTCAAGTGGGTGGGGCTCCAGCACCGGATGAGCGCGTACCCGCAGGAGCTCTCCGGGGGAGAGCAGCAGCGCATCGCGATTGCGCGCGCGCTGGTGAACGATCCCACCATCATTCTCGCCGATGAGCCGACGGGCAACCTCGATCCGGATTTGTCGCTGGAGATCATGAACCTGTTCCGCGAGATCAACGCGCGGGGCACCACCGTGGTCGTGGCCACGCACGATCGTGAGCTGATCCGCCGCGTGGGCCGGCGCGCCGTGTCGCTCGACCACGGCAAGATCGTGGAGGCCACCTGATGCGCGCCATTCGGTACTCGATCGCCGAGGCCGCGGCGAGCCTCTGGCGCGGGGGCGGCGCGGCGTTTGTCGCCGTCCTCACCATCGCCGCCGGTCTGTTCGTGCTCGGCTTCTTCCTCGTCGTCAACGCGAACGTGCAGCGGGTGGTGGGGCGGTGGAGCGAGTCGGCCGAACTGTCGGTGTACTTGAAGGACGGGGCGACGGCCGACCAGCTGCGGACGGTCGACGAGCTGATCGCGCGAAGCGGCCTCGCCGCCCACCGGGAGTACGTCTCCAAGCAGCAGGCGGGCGCCCGGTTCAAGCAGGATTTCCCCGATCTGGCGCGAAGCTCCGACGAGCTCGACCGCAACCCGTTCCCGGCGTCGGTTGACGTGCGCCTGCGGCCGGAGGCGCGGACGGCCGGTGATGCCATCGAGTCGCTGGCCGGCGCGATCCAAAGCGTCGAGGGCGTGGCCGACGTCCGGTACGATCGCCGCTGGCTCGACCGCCTCAGTGCCATGGTGACGCTCGTGCGCGGCATCGGCCTCGCGATTCTCGTGGTGCTCGCGGTGGCGTCAGCGCTGACGGTCGCCAATGTCGTCAGGCTCGCGGCCTCCGCGCGGCGCGACGAAATCGAGATCATGCAGCTCGTCGGAGCGCCGTTCGGCTACGTGCGCGGCCCGTTCGTCGTCGAAGGAATCCTGCAAGGGGGGCTGGGCGCCCTCGTCGCCGTCCTCGCCTTGTGGGGATTGTTCGCGCTGGCACGATTTCGCTACGGCCACTTTGCCGCCGATGCGATCGGTCTTTCGACGATTACATTTCTGCCACTGCAGGTGTGGGCGATCGTGGTGGCGGGCGGTATGCTCCTGGGATGCGCCGGCGGTTTCGCCGTCGCCCGCCGCGTGCGATAACGACGATGTGGAGCGGACGGGATGGAGCCGGCGACGAAGCGCCGGTGCAATGAAGGCCGCTGGTCGGAGTGCAGGGGGCCCCGACGAAATGTCGGTCGAGCTTGAAGATTCGGTCGCGGTTGCGGTTGACAGCTTTTCCTGTCCGCGCTTACACTGGTGACACTCCACAGTATGAACCACGCGAGGACTCGCATGGCACGCGTCGGCAGCCCGAATCGGCTCAGCGTTCCTGTTTGTGATCCAGCCGACTTCTATCGCCAGGAATTTCTCCGGCACAGGGAATGTCTCGCGAAGCAGCGCGAGTACTTCTCGGAGCGCGCGATCGGCGACGCGGACCGCGCGCTGGCGCTGGTCCTGTCGCAGCTCAAAGAGCTGTGCGAGAAGGACGGCGGCGATCAACTGATCTGCCGGCTCCTTCGCACCTTCAACGCCGTCACCGGCCTCTCCAGCTGGTCCGACCCGAAACAGTTTCACTGAGCGGCCTTCCTTCACTCAGACTCGATCTTCGGCACATGCTGCGCGCGGCAGTCGAGGCGGTCGAACCGCGTCGCCTCGTCGCATCGGCGCGCGCGCTCCCCGCGCTCGACGGCCGGCCCCTCTTCGTGATTGCCGCGGGCAAGGCCGCGTGGCCGATGGCCTCTGGGCTGGCGGATGTGCCTGGACTGGGAATCGAGGCCGGACTGCTGGCCGGACCGCGCATCGGTGCCGGTCCGCTTCCCGCGCGATTCGAATGGATCGCGGGAGGACACCCGCGGCCCGACGCCGCCAGTGAAGCCGGGGGCCGTCGTGCGCTGGCCCTCGCGCGCCAGAGCCGGTCAGGAGGAGCGCTTCTCGTGTTGTTGTCCGGCGGGGCCTCGTCGCTGCTCGCGGTGCCCGCGCCCGGCCTCACGCTCGACGACAAGGGCGCCACCATTGCCGCGCTGATGGACGAAGGTGCCGGCATCGCCGATCTGAACTGTGTCAGGAAGCATCTCTCCGCGATCAAAGGGGGACGGCTTGGCGCGACGGCCGGTTCCGCCATCGCGCTGGTCATCTCAGACGTGCACACACCCATCGAGGACGATCCCGCGGTCATCGGATCCGGACCGGTTTCGCCCGATGGCACGACGTTCACCGACGCCCTGTCCATCCTGCGCCGAACGGGTCCGCTCGACCGCTTTCCGCGCGCGGCCGTTGCGTACCTGGAGCGCGGCGCGCGCGGTGGCGTCGAAGAGACGCCCAAGCCGGGCGATCCGCGGCTCACGGACGTTGTCTACGAGATCCTGGCGAACCGCCACACGGCGGTCGCCGGCGCCGCGCGCATGGCCCGTGAGCTCGGCTGCGAGGTGCATGTGATTGCCGAAGCGACGCGCGGCGAGGCGCGCGAGGCAGGGGCGGCGTTCGCCCGGACGGCTCTCGATACGGCGGGATCGTCCGATGCGCCGCGTGTCTGCGTGATCGGATCCGGTGAGACGACGGTCCATGTCCGGGGCAGTGGCGTGGGAGGCCGCAACCAGGAGTTCGCACTGGCCGCTGTGGCCGTACTCGATGGGTCCGCGACCGGCGCGGGCCGGCCCGCCGTGCTTGCCAGCGTGGGAACCGACGGCATCGACGGTCCGACCGATGCCGCGGGCGCCGTTGTGGATTCCTCGAGCGCCGCGCGCGCGCGCCGCGCGGCGCTCGATCCCGGCGCTGCGTGTGCCCGCAACGCGTCCTACGACTTCTTCGAGGCGCTTGGGGATCTCATCAAGTGGGGGCCGACCGGCACCAACGTCGGCGATGTGCACGTCGCGCTGGTCGCGCGCGGGCAGCCCTGACTGCCTGTAGGCCTGCCATCCAGCCGCGCGCCGTCGTAGAATCAGCTCATGGGAACACGCGCAAAGCTCGTTCTGTCGGTGTTCGTCGCGCTGCTCGTGTGTCTGGGCATCGGGTACGTCTGGGGGACGTCCGGCCGGTCCGCGGCTGAGGCGATGCTCGACGATGTGCGCCAGCAGCTCGATCTCGCGCAGGCGCGCGGGCTCGTGCTCGAAGCGCGCGTCAGTCTCTACAACAACAATTTCGGGGACGCCAGCCATCACCTGGAAGACGCCAAGGAGCCGTTGCGCCGCGTCGGGGAGCGCTACCGTCAGGCGGGCGAACGGGCGCCGGCCTCGAGGATCGAGGCGGCGCTGAAGGATGTCGAGGAAGCGCAGCGACTGGCCGGCAAGCTGGATCCGTCGGCGAACGCGCGGGCCGGCGCCGCGCTCGACGCGATCGCCCTCGCTACTTCAAAATCGTAGCCTTCAGCTCGACGCGGACGCCTGACCGCGGCGACCTCGGATCGGCGGACTGGGACACCACGATCGGCTTGCCGTCTTCGAGCAGGCTCGTGACGGTCTGGTTCACGAGCGGCGGCGTGTTCCGGTCCCCTTCGACGGCCTGTCCCCTGTACTCCAGCGCGAACCACACGCGGACCCGTCCGTCGCGCACGATTTCCGCGCGAGTATCCACGTTGAGAACCACTCCCGCCTGCGCCGTCCGCACGTGACCGTTCTCGCGATCGGCGAGCAGCAGCGTGACCGTCCGCGGCGGGATGGCCGTGGCCTCGCGTTGTTCGGTGATCGTGATCTCGAGCCGGATGTTCGCCATTTGCGCGGGCGGGCGCGGTGGCGGCGGTATCGCTGCGGCCGGGGCCTCCGGCTTTGCCTGCGGCGGCTGCGCCTGAACGCCCGTGCCGGGGACACCCGGGACGTTCGCCGCGCTCACCTGCGCGCTGCGATCCCCGAATACGTTGCCGACTGCCGGCATTCGGATCGGCGTGTCGGTCGTCTTCGACTTGCGCACCGCCGGCGCCGAGGACTTGGCGGCTGGTTCGTTCGGACGCGGCGCGGAGTCTTTCGTGACTGGTGACAGCACTGGCGCGGGCTGTGGCTCGCGCGCCGCGATCGCGGCCACCTGAGATGACGGAGGAGCGGAATCGTGATCCGGCTGGACACGCGGGATCAGCAGGACGGCCGCGATCAGGACGGCGACGCTTCCGGCGGCGAGCGCCAGGCGCGGACGCAGAGACGCGTGGGGCCGCACCGCGCGCAGGCGCCCAACCACCCGCCGCTGGAGTCCGGGTCGCGGATCGACGTGCATCATCCGCTCGACGGCGCGATCGATCGCGCTGTCGATGGCGGTGTGATGTCCGTCACTCTGTGGATTATCGCTAGTCATACGCATACCCCATGGCCGCCAGCTTCCGCTTGAGCACGCGGCGGGCCTCCGCCACACGCCACTTCACCGTACCGACCGGCGCCCCCAGCATTTCTCCAATCTGCTCGTAGGTGTGCTCCCCCGAACCGGCCAGGAGCAGCGCATCCCGCAACTTCCGCGGCAGGGTACCGATGAGCCGCGTCACGTTTCGCTGCAGCTCGTCGTCGACGAGCGTGTCTTCCTGGGACCTGTCGGCCGCCGCGATGCGCTCCACCTGGTCCACCGTGTCCTCGCCGGGCTCCTGCCGGGACGTGACGGTCAGGCGCAGCCACCGTGTGAGGCTTTTCCGCCGATCGATCGCCTTGCGCCAGGTGATGGACAGGAGCCAGGTGCGGAACTGCGATTCGCCGCGGAAGGTGTCCAGCTTCCGGAACGCCGTGACGAACGCCTCCTGCGTCACGTCGTCGGCTTCCGCTGGGGAGCCGACAGCGGCCAGGGCCGCGCGGAATACGGCCCGCCGGTTGCGCACGACGAGCTCGCCGAAGGCTTCGGCGTCCCCGGCCTGCGCCAGCCGCACCAGATCCAGGTCTGTCGCTGCCAGCGGCTCGATTCCGGTCACACAGTCAGTAGACTCGTCCACGGGGCCGCCGGTTGGGAAATGGGGACAAAAGAGGGCCGTCCCCGGTAGACTCGAAGGAATGTTGAATCACGAGCAGTTGCTCAAGCTCATTGGGGACAAACTCGACCACCCGGCGACGCCGCGCGAGCTCCTGCAGCGGCTCAAAATCCCGCGCGACCAGCGCCCGGCGGTCAAGCGGCTCCTGGGCGATCTGGTGACCTCGGGCGCCCTCGTCCAGACGCGCGGCGACCGGTACGGCATCCCCGATCGCATGAACCTCGTGGTCGGCCGCATGGTGACACATCCGCGGGGCTTTGGGTTCGTCATTCCTGACAAGCCGCTCGAGGAGGTCAAAGGGGATCTCTATATCGCCGGCAGCAACCTGAACCAGGCGATGCACGGCGACCGTGTCGTCGCCCGGATCGAGCGCGTCGCGGACAACCGTGCGGAGGGGCGCATCGTGCGCATCCTCGAGCGCGGGTCCGCCACGGTCGTCGGTCGCTTTGACGTCGATGCATCGGGCATCGGCTTCGTCGTTCCCTTCGACCGCCGCCTGATCATGGACGTGCAGATCCCGTCTGGAGAGTCGCTCACCGCGCGGGCCGGCGACATGGTCGTCGTCGAGATCACCCGGTGGCCGACGCCGGCGCGCGGACCGCTTGGCCGCGTCACCGAAGTGCTGGGCGATGTCGACGAGCCCGGCGTCGACACCGAGATCATCATCCGCAAGTTTGGTATCCCCGACGAGCACGGCGCGGAGGCGGTTGCGGAAGCCCGGCGGATAGGCGGCGACGTCCGCGAGAAAGATCTGCGAGGCCGAACCGACTTCCGGCCGATCCTGACGGTCACCATCGACGGCGAGCACGCGCGCGATTTCGACGACGCGATCACCATCGAGGTGCTGCCGAACCGGAACTACTGGCTCGGCGTGCACATCGCCGACGTGGCGCACTACGTGCCGGAGGGCGGGGCGCTCGACGAGGAAGCGTACGAGCGCGGCACGTCCGTGTATTTCCCCGAGCGTGCCGTCCACATGTTCCCGTCCGAGCTGGCGACCGGACTGTGCAGCCTCAATCCGAACGTCGATCGCCTCGTGCAGTCGTGCCTGATGGAGGTGGATCGCCGCGGGACAGTCGTGCGGTACGAGCTGCACGACGGCGTCATCCACAGCGACGCGCGCATGACCTACGCCGACGTCAACGCCATCCTCACCGAGGGCGACGCGGAGGTCATCGCGCGCCATCGCCATCTCGTGCCCATGTTCGAGACGATGCGGGAGCTGTTCGAGATCCTCAACAAGCGGCGGCACCACCGCGGGTCGATCGACTTCGATCTGAAGGAACCGGAGATCGTGCTCGACGACGCGGGCCTGGTCGAGGAGATCATCGCCGCCGAGCGCAACATCGCGCACCGCATCATCGAAGAGTTCATGCTCCTTGCCAACGAGACGGTCGCCGGGCACCTCGACGCCAGCAACGTGCCGACGCTCTACCGCGTCCACGAGGAGCCGGATCCGCTCAAGGTCGAGCAATTCGAGGAATTCGTCGCGACACTCGGCTACAGCCTGGGCGCGCCGCCCGACGAGGTCAAGCCGAAGCACTTCCAGAAGCTCGTCGAGAAGATGCGCGGCACGCCGGAGGAGAAGCCGATCGCCTTCCTGATGCTCCGGACGATGCAGAAGGCGCGGTACGATCCGTCGAACCTCGGGCACTTCGGCCTGGCGGCGACGAGCTACACGCATTTCACCTCTCCGATTCGACGGTACCCCGATCTCGTCGTGCACAGGACGCTGCGCGAGTCGCGCCAGGGGGTGATGAACGAGGATCGCCGGGAGGAGCTGACCGACGATCTGCCGGAGATGGCGATGCAGACGTCGGAGCGCGAGCGGCGCGCCGACGAGGCGGAGCGCGAGCTGGTCCAGTGGAAGAAGGTCCGTTTCATGGCGGACAAGGTCGGCGACGAATTCGAGGGCTACATCACCGGCGTCACCGCGTTCGGCCTGTTCATCGAGCTGGTGGAGCATTTCGTCGAAGGCATGGTCCACGTGTCCACGATGGCCGATGATTATTACCGCTTCGTGGAGCGTGCGCACGTCCTGCGCGGGGCGAACACCGGCAAGGTGTACCGCCTGGGCGACAGGGTCAGCGTGCAGGTCGTCAAGGTGGACATGGAGCGCCGGCAGATCGACCTGGGACTCGTCGACATTCTCGAGAACGTGCGGGCCGCCGCCGCCCGCGGCCGCGGCGGGCCGCCGCGGCCCCGCTCCACGCGCGAGAGTGACGCGAAACGTGGCGCACGCGCCAGGCGCGGCGGGCCGGCGCGTGAGAAGAAGCGCGCGCCGCGCTCCGGAAAAGGGGAGCGTCGGCGGCGGAAGCGGCCGTAAGGGAGCGAGCCGAGCGCGCATGCGATCGATCGTTGTCGGCACGGCGGGACACATCGACCACGGGAAGAGTGCGCTCGTGCGCGCGCTGACCGGCATCGACCCCGATCGGCTGAAGGAAGAGAAGGCGCGCGGCATCACCATCGATCTCGGCTTCGCGCACCTGCACACCGAAGGCGTCGACTTCGGGTTCGTCGACGTGCCTGGCCACGAGCGCTTCGTCAAGAACATGCTCGCCGGCGCGGGCGGCATCGATCTGGTGCTGCTGGTCGTCGCGGCCGACGAGTCGGTGATGCCGCAGACGCGCGAGCACTTCGAGATCTGCCGCCTCCTGCACATCCCCGCCGGAGTGATCGTCCTCACGAAAGCGGATCTCGCCGACGCCGACACGATCGAGCTTGCTGGGATGGAGACGCGCGAGCTCGTGGCCGGTTCCTTCCTCGAGAACGCGCCGCTCATCGCCGTCTCGTCCACCACCGGCCGCGGCCTCGACCAGCTGCGCGCGGCGCTGGTCGCGATGGCGGCGACGATCGAGCCGCGCGACGCCGCGGGTCCGGTCCGCCTGCCGATCGACCGCGTGTTTTCCGTCAAAGGGTTCGGGACGGTTGTCACGGGGACGCTGACCTCGGGGGAGCTGCACAACGAGCAGCCGCTGGTCGTCGTGCCACGCGGCCTCGAGGTGAAAGTGCGCGGGCTCCAGGTGCACGGCCGTGTCGCCGGGCGGGCGCGAGCCGGACGCCGGATTGCCGTGAATCTGGGCGGCGTGGACGTCCCGGACCTGTCGCGCGGCGATACGCTGGTTGCGCCTGGGACGCTCGAACCCACGCGCCGGCTCGACGCCATCGTCGAGATGCTCGCGGACGCGCGCGCGTTGCGGCACGGAAGCCGCGTCCGGTTCCATCACGGCACGGTGGAGCTGCTCGGCCGCGTCGCCATCGCGGGTTCGCCGGCGGGCGAGAGCAACCTGGCGGAAATCCCGGCGGGCCGCTCGGCCTTCGCTCGCATCCGGCTCGAAGCGCCGGCCGTGCTGACGCGAGGCGACCGCTTCATCATTCGCGCGTACTCGCCGCCCGTGACCATCGGCGGCGGCACGGTGCTCGATCCGCAGCCGGCGCGGTCTCCGATTCGGACCGCGGCCGGCCTCGCGCGGTTCCGCGGACTGCATGACGAGGCTGGCGGGGCCGATGCGGCGATTCTGACGTTCCTCGCGGAGCGGGGCGGGGCGGGACTGCCGCGAACCGCGCTTGTCAGCCGCGTGGGCCTGCCGGCTGCCGCCGCCGCCGACGCCGTGGTTCGACTCGCGGCCGCCGGCCGTCTGGTCGATCTCGGCGATGTGCTCGTCGCGCCGCCCGTCGTGGCCGCGCTGTCCGCGCGGCTTCTCGAGGCGATGGCCGCGCACCACGACTCGCAGCCGCTTTCGGAGGGACTGCCGCGTGAGGAAGCGCGCGAGCGGATCTTCGGCCGGGCGGCCCCCGCCGTCTTCGAGCACGTCGTGGCGCGGCTCGCCGCCGCACGGACGATCGTCGCGCGCGATCGGCTGGCGCTCGCCGGACGCCAGGTTGCGATGACGCCGGAGGAAGCGGCCGCCCGCGCCGGGATCGATCGCGTGTACCGCGAGGCCGGCCTCACGCCCCCGGATCTGTCCGCGGCCGCCTCTGTCGCGGGCGTGCCGTCGGCTGTCGCCGAGCGCGTCGTGCAACTGCTGCTGCGCGAGCGGACGCTCGTGAAGATCGAGGCGCTGCTGTTCCACGCCGAGGCGCTCGACCATCTGAAGTCGGAAGTGCGCGCGCTGAAGACGCCGGCCGCGCAGCCGCGCGTGGACGTCGCCGCGTTCAAGCAGCGCTATGGCATCTCGCGCAAATACGCGATTCCGTTGCTGGAGTATCTGGATCGGGAGCGGGTGACGAGGCGGGTCGGTGATTCGCGGGTCGTGCTGTAGCGCTACTCGTCGCGCTTGGCGCCCTCGCGCGACGCGTCCTTGAAGTTCCGGATGCCCTTCCCGATGCCCCGTCCGATCTCGGGCAGGCGGTTTGCACCGAAGATCATGATGATGATGAAGACGATGATGACGAGCTCTGGGAAGCCGAGGCGGCCCAACATGGGAACTCCTTTGCCTTCTTGTCGAGAACACTCGAATTGTATCACGCGCCTCCTCCAGCTAGCCGGCGGCCGCACGTTTGAGTGGGCGCTGCTTTTTGCGGCCGTGGCGACAGTCACGCCGGTCACGGCGCAGTTTTCCTCCGGCGTGAACGTGGTGGAGGTCTATGCCAGCGTGACCGACCCCTCGGGCCAGCCGGTCAAGGGACTCACGCGGCAGGACTTCGAGGTGCGCGAAAACGGGGAGCTGCAGGCGGTTTGCAGCTTCATCGTCGGCCGGTTCCCGCTGTCGGCCGCGCTGGCCCTCGATCGCAGCTTCAGCATGGCGGGAGATCGGCTCGCACGGGTCAAGGCGGGCGCGCGCGCGTTCCTCGAGGCGCTCGGTCCCACGGACGAAGCGATGATCGTGGCGGTGGGATCGCGGGTCGAGACGCTGGCGCCGCTCTCGACGAAACGTCAGGAGCAGCTCGACGCGGTCGCGCGCGTCGACGCGTTCGGGACGACCGGTCTCCACGACGCCGTCATCACCGCCATCGACGCCGTGCAGCCCGCGAAGGGACGCCGCGCGCTGGTGCTGCTGTCGGACGGCAACGATCGGTACAGCACCGCCTCGGCCGGCGACGCACTGGGCCACGCGCGGGGCGCCGACGTCATGATCTATCCGGTCGCTTTGGGACGGACGCGGCCGCCGCTCTTCGCCGAGCTCGCGACCCTCACGGGCGGGCGCTCCTTCCACGTGACCGATCCGAAGCGGCTGCCCGACACGCTTCGCGCGATCGCCGGCGAGCTGCACGAGCAATATCTGCTTGGCTACACACCGTCTCGTCCTCTCGTCCCGGGCGGGAACGAGTGGCGCTCGATTTCAGTCACCATCAAACGGTCCGGCCTGCAGGTGAAGGCGAGGGACGGATACCTGGTGAAGTAAGCTGCCCGCTGCCAGCCGCCAGCTGCCAGCTGCCAGCTGCCAGCTTCCAGCTTCCAGCTTCCAGGGTTCAGCCTTGCAAAGCTGGACGCTGGAAACTGGAAACTGGAAACCGGAAACTATTGTCTCAACGCGAACAACTCCACCATCAACCCCCACTCGAGCGTCGCGAGGAGCCGGCGGCGCAGATGACGGAATGTCTGCTGGCCGGAGATGAGGTCGGCGGCGACCTCGCGGATCCGTCCGCTGCGCTGGAGCGCGCTCACGAAGAGGCCCATGAACGCCGGCCTGAAGAACCGCGCCTTGAAACGCGCCGATCGGAGCAGCTCCTCGATCACCGTCGCGCGCAGCTCGGTGGTATAGCGCGCCGCCGGATCGGCGGCACCGAGGCTCCGAGCGGCCGCCTCAGCGGACTGCAGCGCGTAATAGATCCCCTCGCGCGTGATCGGATCGACGAGGCCGGCGGCATCGCCGAGCAGCATCCATCCGGGCCCGGCGTGGCGCTCGCGCCTCAGCGCCGCTTCGCCGAGCGACGGGATGGGCCAGCTGTACTGCGTGATGCCGGCGTCACGGTCCTCGACGTGCGCGGCGATCCAGCGGCGGGCCGCGGCGAGCAGGACGCCGGACGTCGTGATGTCGGCCTGTGCGCAGATGCCGACGGCGAGATGATCGGGCCTCGGAAACGCCCACAAGTACCCGGGTGGATCGTCCGTGAACGCGATGTCGATCGACGCCGACGTGGCCCCGCGGACATAGCAGCCCGCCGCGATCGACAGGTCGGCCCGGTCGAAGGGCCGCGAGACGCGTCGCCGCACGAGGCTGCCCGGTCCATCCGCTCCGAGCAACCAGTCGCCGCGGATGTCGCCGTTGCGCGTCGCCACGATCCAGCCGCTCCCGTCAGGCCGCACGTCCTGGACGTGCGAGCGGAGCGGCCGCGCGCCCGCGGAGACCGCGGCGCCGAGCAGCGCGCCGTCGAAATCGCGCCGCGCCACGATCGCGAGTGCCGGCGTCGCCGCGGTCGGTCGAAGCGCGACGCGTGCCGCGCGCCCGCGGTGCTCGAACGTCGCACTCTCAATCGCGACCCGTGGCACGGCGGGCAGGTCCACCGACTGGCGCACAAGATCGAGCGCGCGCATCGTGACGCCGCCGCCGCACGGCTTCTCACGCGGATGGCTCCCGTCCACCAGAGCCACCGACGCGCCGCGGGCGGCAAGCCGGCACGCCGCGAGGCAACCCGCGGGACCGGCGCCGACGACGATCGTGTCAAACCGATCCATCTTTTGACCGTCCGGCCCCCTGCTTGCCTCGCCGAAGCGACTGTTTCGCCCGGGATCGCGAAGGCGGGCACCCCGGCCGCAGGCTCACGTGAACTTGCTGGTAGAATTGTAAGGTCAACGTTCAACAAGGCCCATGTCGCATCCAGTCGTACTCGCGCTCTTCCCATCCCCGGCCGCGGCTGCGACCGGCGCACGTGCCGTCCACCAGGCGGGTGTGACGCGCGACCGCATCTCGGTATTGAGCCGCAACCACGACGAGGAAGGGGCGCTCGCCGAGCAGATGGACGCGTCGCCCGGCGTCGATATCGAGGACTCGCGCCTGGCCGCGCGGTTCGGCGAGCTCTCGGGGCAGGTCCTCGCCGCCATCGCGCTCGTGCTTCCCGGCATCGGGTCGATCGTCGCCGCGGGTCCGTTGTCCGCGGGACTCGGCGAAGCGGCCGGACACGCGGCCGGCGGCATTGCCTCCGCGCTCGCCAGCGCGGGAGTCTCGGAGGCGCGCGCCGCCGAGCTGCAGCGCGCCGTCGAAGAAGGGGCCGTCCTCCTCGGCGTCCACGTGCCGCGGCAGGACGTCGAGCGCATTCGCACTGTGCTCGAGCAGAGCGGCGCCAGCGGCGTGGAGACCGCCAACTGGAGCGGGTGAACGCGGCCGGAATGGAGCCGGCGCGCGAGGAGCGGAGCGGGGCGGAGGGCCGCCGCGAGCGACGAGCTTGGCGAGGTACAAGGGGGCCCCGCCATTCAGCAGACGAAAGCGCCGGCGCACTGGAGGCCGCTAGTCGGGGTGCCCGCCTTCGCGACCGCGGACAGAACGGTCGCTTCGGCGAGGCAAGCAGGGGGCCCCGACGATGGAGAATAGATGACCGACAACGGCAGGTTCACGATCGGCGTGTTTCAGGATATTGCGTGGGCGCGGCGCGGCATCGAAGCGCTGCTGCAGGACGGGTTCGTGCCCGAATCCCTGACCGTCATGGCGAAGGAATCCACGGAGGCGGAGTCGCTCATCGAATCCACCCTCGGCGCTCCGCCCGACCATTTCGAGCTGAAGGCCCTCGGTCCCGTCGTGGCCCGCGGGCCGCTCGTCGCCGCGCTCCAGGGAAATGACCAGGGGCTCACGACTGCCGGGCTGGGTCGCGCGATCACGCGCGCCGGTTTCCAGTCGCACGACGGCTACATCTTCGAGACCCTCACGGGCCGTGGCGGGGTGCTGGTCGGGGTTCGGAACGAGCCGCGGTCGGCCGACGCGCTCGCGAAGCTCCACTCGTACGGCGGCGGCAACGCCGCCATCGGCGCGTGGACCGGGCGCGTATGAAGGGTGAAGGGTGAAGGAGGAGCCTCGTCCTTTTCGAGCGAACGCGCGTCCAAATGGGGTGACGGGCGGTCCGGCCGCGTGTGCCGCAATCGTGGCAGACAAGTGAAAAAACGCCCGTGCCGCTGAGGCATCCTTATTGCAACTTGCGGAACCGGTGTGAGTCGTCCACAATGAGTGCTGGATTGCCAGCCTGACACATCCAATGCCCGAGGTTTACCAGGGGTCCAGCCCCAACGCCCGTTTCCTCGCCGGAGCCGTGCCGACCGGCCACGTGGACAAGGCGCGCCTTGGCACGACCATGAGCGTGTCGCTGGTGTCGCATATCGTGGCCGTGGCGCTGCTGCTGTTCATCGCCAGCCGGCTCCCCGACGCGGTGACCTCGGTGACCGAAGCGCTCAGCAGGCCGCCCGACGTCATCTATACCGTCCAGCCGGGGCCCGGCGGCGGCGGCGGCGGCGGCGGCAACCGCCAGCCTCTTCCTCCCAAGGCGGAGCTCCCCGGCAAGGACAAGATTACGGTTCCGGTAACGAAGCCGCCGAAGCTCGATCCGGCCCCGCCGAAAGACAACCCTGCGCCTGAACAGGCGCCGGTCATTCCCGTGATGCCGACTGCGGACTCGTTCAGGGAACTGCCCGGCGTCCTCACGGCGCTTCCGTCCGCGCCAACCGGAGCGCAGGGCATGGGAACGGGCGGTGGGTATGGAACGGGCAACGGAACGGGGATCGGCCCCGGGAGTGGTTCCGGTCTCGGCCCGGGCAGCGGCGGCGGGTTCGGCGGGGGCGTCTACCAGCCCGGCAACGGGGTGACGACGCCGCGGCTCGTGCACGAAGTGAAGCCGAACTACACCGGCGAGGCCATGCGCGCGAAGATCCAGGGTGTCGTCACGATGGAAGCGGTCGTCAACCCTGATGGAACCGTCGGCCAGGTCCACATCACGCGCTCGCTGGACCCGACGTTCGGCCTCGACCAGGAGGCCATCAAGACCGTCAAGCAGTGGCGCTTCGATCCGGGCCGCCTTCGCGGCCAGCCCGTGGCCGTCCAGGTCATCATCGAGATGACGTTCACGCTGCGCTAGATACTCGAAGTCTCCAGCTTCCAGTTCCCAGCTTCCAGCGAATTGCTGGGAGCTGGGAGCTGGAAACTGGCAGTTTGTCCCGTCGCCTTTCTTCTTCCTACTCCTGCTTAATCACTCGGATGCTGAAGTCCGGCCAGCACGTATCCGGTGCGACGCTGACGTCGAACAGGTTGTCGAGCGTCCCCGGGCGTGCGGGTGCAGGCGCGGCGGCCGGCGTGGGCTGCACGGTCGGATCGAGCGCGCGCGCGATCTGCATCCGCACATCGTCGAAGTGGAGCCGCGTCTCGCGATCGGTCGTCCGCGCGCCGGCGCTCCGCAGATCCGTGTCCAGGGTCTTCAGCTCTCCCCGGAAAAACGCCCGCGCGTCGTCGGGCGTCGCCTGCCGCCCGTTGATGCGATCGCCCAGCGTCTCGACGTACCCGCGCTGGAGATTGCGCCGGTACGCGTCCACGCGCACCGGACCGGTGCCGTAGATTTCGCTCCACACGCCTTCGCGCACGTCCGCCAGGAATTCGGTCGGCTTGTATGCGGTCGCGCCGTCAATGGTCTCGTGTTCGACGAGCCGCGCGATCCGCGCGCTGCTCAGCAGCGACCCGAGCACGCGCTGCTGTCCGGTCTTGATCCGATCCAGGACGCCCGTCGGCTCGATGCGCCGCAGGATCTCCGCGTTGGTCGCCCACGAGGGCACCTTGAAGGCATTCTCGTTCAGGAACTTCACCGCGCCCTGCTGCTTGGCCTTCGGGATCGTGGTGAAGCGCACGCCGGACTGGCCGACGTGTTTCTGCTGCGAGTTCATGCCGCCGACGATGGCCGAGACGTGCGTCATCTCGAGCGACCACTGGCCGAGCATGCGGCCGTAGAGCTCGTCGAGGTCGTCGTACGGCGCGCCTTCGGTGCCGGTCGTCGCCGGCAGCAGCATCGCCGCGACGCGGGCGAGATTCTTCAGCCCGAGCGTCGTCGCCGTCACCGCGTCCTCGTCGCCGACCGCTTCGGTCAGCTCGCCCGGATCGGCGCCGCGCGACCCCGCGGTGGAGAAGCGGAGCCAGGGCGTCTTGTCCTGCTCGCGCGCCCACTCGTCGAGCGTCTTCTTCTCGTCCTCCGCGGACTTCGCGCCCGGGATCGGCTTGTAGCCCCACATCGTCGCCCACTTGTCGTACGGGCCGATGCCCGGGACGAGATCGGCCGGATCGATCTTGTCCTCCGGCTGCGCGACGTAGTTGAAGCGGGAATAATCCATCAGTGTCGGCGTGTGGCCCATCGTCTTGAGCCACTGCGGATCGCGCAGCTTCGCCTCGGGATAGAGCGAGCTCGCCTTCATGTTGTGCTGGAATCCGAGGGTGTGGCCGATCTCGTGCGCCGCGACGTACTGGATGAGACGCCCCATGAGCTCGTCGGGCAGCGGCAGCTTCTTCGCGCGCGGGTCGAGCGGCCCGACCTGAACGAAGTACCAGTCGCGCGCGAGGTTCATGACGTTGTGGTAGAACTGGATGTCCGCTTCGAGAATCTCGCCCGACCGGGGGTCGTGGATGTGCGGCCCGACGGCGTTTTCCGTCGTCGACGGCAGCCAGCGAATCACCGAATACCGCGCGTCTTCCGGACTCCAGTCCGGATCTTCCTGCGCCGACGGCGCTTCCTTCGCGACGATTCCGTTCTTGAACCCGGCCGCCTCGAACGCCGGCTGCCAGCTCTCGATCGCGCGCTTGATGTAGGGCACCCACTTGGTCGGCGTCGCCGGATCGACCCAGTACGCGATGGGCTTCACCGGCTCGGAGAGCGCCGCGTTGGGGTCCTTCTTTTCCAGGCGGTAGCGGGTGATGTACTGGCGCTCGGGGGAGCGGTGCTCGTCCTTGCCATAGTCGATCTGCGAGACCGTGAAGTACCCGACGCGCTCGTCGAACAGGCGTCCCTGCATCGGCTTCTCGGGCAGCAGCACCATGCTGTAGTGCATCAGCACGCTGGAGCTGCCGGGACGCGGCCCGGTGGCGCCGCGGCCGCCGCCTCGACCGCCGCCGGCCGCCCCCGGTTCCGCCGGCGGGGTGTTGTAGGTCTGCGTGCTCTCGACCTCGATGTTCTCCGGGTACGACACGGCGCGCTCCACGAACGAGCGGGCCGCGTCGAACGTGCGCGCGCCGACCCGGCCGCGCCCGCTGAATTCGGGAACATCGGTCGTGAACAGCCGCGTGACCTCGATGACCGGCGCGTCCTCCTTGCCGAGCGCCTCGATGTTGAAAGCCATGACGATGCTGTCGTAGTTGGCCGCCCGCACGGCACGTGAGATCGGCGTCGACGCGTCGGCGACGATCTCGTACGACACGCTGCGCAGCAGGACGCGATCGCCGCGGCGCTCCCACTTCACGACCCGGTTTCCGGCGGCCTGCCCGCCGTAGCCGGCGCCGAGCGTCGTCCTGGCAATCTGGCTGACCCAGAGGAACTCGCGCCCGAGACGGTTCTTCGGGATTTCGTAGAATAGATGGTCTTTGATGCGGTGAACGGTGAAGATCCCCTCGTCAGATTTCGCGTCCTTGGTGATGACGCGGTCGTACGGGCGGATTTCCGGTTCCTGGGCGCGCCCGCCGCGTCCCCCGCCTGGAAGGTCCTGGCCAGCCGGCGGCGGATCCTGTGCGGCTGCGACACACGGCATCAGCCCGACGGCGACGATCAGTGCAAACGTTTTCATGCGCATGGGCGGCTTTATATCACAAGCCGTCAGTGCCGAGGGCCGATTGCAGAGTGCCGATTGACGGATTGGCGATTGCCGATTGGCGATCGACGGATTGACGATTGTCGATTGGGGTGATCCACCGAACGGCGGCGTATAGTGGTCGCGTCATGCGATACCGAAGCGGCATTGCCATTACCGCGTCGCTCTGTCTTGCGCTGCTGTATCTCGCGGCGCCCCCGCTTGGCGGGCGTCAGGCGGTTGTTCCTGACGCCGCCATCGGTCTGATCCTGGGGCGGGTTGTGGATGCCGACTCCGGCGCGCCGTTGTCCGGCGTGGTCATCACGGCGCTCGGGTTCGGCGGAGATTCTCCCGCGCCGACGCCATCCGCCGGACCGGGCGCAATCCTCACTGACAGCGATGGGCGGTTCGTGGTCCGCTCGCTGCCGAAAGCCAGCTACGTGCTGCTCGCGAGCGTCGGCGGAACCGGCTACAGTCCCAACGGCTTTCTCGTCACTGGAATGGGCCATCAGATCGGTGCCTACCTCAATGGCGCCTTCGGTCAGGCGCGCCCGGGCGGCCCGCTGCGCACCATTGATTTGGGCGCAGGGCAGCGACTTGGCGACGTGGTGATTCGCCTGTGGAAAGGCGGTGCCATCAACGGCCGCGTCCTGGACGAAGCCGGGGAGCCGCTGGTCGGCGTGATCGTCAGCGCGGTGAGTCGCGCCAGCGACGGCCGCCTGTTCGATGGGCCGACGACGAGGACTGATGACCGCGGCATGTATCGCCTCGGCACGTTGACGCCAGGTCAGTACGTCGTCGTCGTACCTCAGACGCAGACGCTGATGCCGTCGTCGATGATCGAGTCGCTGCTTGCCGGGCCGCAGGACCTGGCGGCCGCGCGGCGGCTCTCCAGCGCCGCCGCGCCGCAGGTTCCTGAAGCGGGTGTGAGGATCGGGGGGGCGGTGCTCTCGACGCCAGCCGAGCAGCAGTTGACCAACTCCGTGCTCGCCGAGGATCCCGCGACCACACGACACGTGTATCCGACGACTTTTCATCCCTCCGCGCTCGGCGCCAGCCGCGCCGCACCCATTTCGCTCCGGTCGGGCGAGGAGCGCCTCGACGTTGACGTCCAACTGCGGCCCGTGCGCACCGTGGAGGTCTCCGGCGTCCTTCTGGACAGCGACGGGCCGGTGCCGGGTTTCGGCGTGCACCTGATGCCGGCGGAATCGGGCGACGCGGACGGCGCGGGGCTGCTCGAGGCGGCAGCGACGGCGACGGATGCACGCGGCGCATTCCTATTCCCGCTCGTCCCGCCTGGCAGTTACACACTTCTTGCCGTGAGGATCGGTCCGGCCGCGGGCGGGCGTGGCGCCGCCGCGGGTGCACCGCGCCGAACGTCCGAGGCGCCCGGCGCGTCGGCCACGCTTCCCGTGGCGGTGGGGAACGAAAAGATCGACGGTCTCACTCTTACGCTGCGGCCCGGCGTGCGAATCTCCGGACGCGTGGAGTTCCAGGGGGGCGGTGAACGTCCGTCAGCCGACCTTCTTCAGGACCTCCCAGTCGAGCTCCGTCGCGTCCCGAAGCTGTTCCGCCTGAATCCGGGGTTCGCCGCCGGGCGGATCGCACCGGCGGGCGAGTTCGCGTTCGACGGCGTTTCGCCGGGCCGTTACGAGCTTCACGTGTTCGATGTGCCGAAGCCGGGAGCGCTTCCGATCGGCGGCATTCTCGAGCGATCCGAATACAAGGCCAGCGCGTTCGACATGCCGGAGGCCTGGTCGCTGCAGTCAATCACCGCCGGAGGCCACGAACTGCCGGACGGTGTTCTGCCCGTTGGCGATGGAGACGTGGCGGACGTCGTGATCGTCTTCACGGATCGGCCCGCTGAGCTCAACGGATCGCTGGCGGTGCCTGGCACCAACGCAGAGCTGAATCGATCGGTCTTCGTGTTCCCGGCGGACCGCGCCCGGTGGTCCGTTGCAGCGGTGAGCACCCGGGCGTTTCGAACGGCGCGCGTCTCCGCGACCGGTGCGTTCGGCGTGCCCAACATGGTTCCCGGCGAGTACTACGTGGCGGCCGCCGAGGATGCCGCTGTTGGCAACTGGCCGGATCCCACGGTGCTGTCGAAGCTCGCCGAATCGGCCATCACCGTTCGGCTCGCGGCAAATCAGAAGCTCGCCATCACGCTGCGACAGGTGGTGGAGCGATGACGGCGCCGGTACGAGGAAGATACGCTGCGGCATGGTGCGTCGCGTTGTGCCTGTGGTGTGGTCTCGCCGTCGATCCCTCGAGCGCCCAGGCCCAGGCGCGACCGCCGCGCGACGCCGCCGCCGTCGAACGTAACGTCGGCACGGCGCTCATCGCCGGCATCGTCCAGGCGGTTGGGCAGGATGCGCGTCCGGTGCGGCGGGCGCTCGTGACGTTGGCGGGCTCCGGATTGCCGCACAGTCTCCAGGCGGTGACCGACGACGCCGGCCGTTTCGCATTCCCGGAACTGTCCGCCGGGCGCTACACGTTGACGGCGGAGAAGCCCGCATACGTGAAGAGCTACTACGGGAGCAGGCGGGCCGGTCGCGGGCCTGCCACTCCCGTTGCGCTCGGCGATGGCCAGCCCCTGACGGGCATCGTGATCGGACTGCTGCGGGGAGCCGCCATCGAGGGCACCGTGCTCGACGACAACGGAGTGCCGTTGTCGAGCGCACAAGTCACCGTTCTTCAGAGCGTCATGGCCAACGGCGAACGGCGTCTCGTGAACCCGCCGGGTGCGCGGTGGGTCACGACTGACGACCGCGGCCGGTACCGCATCTATGGACTGCCGCCCGGGGATTACGCGGTGCGTGCCAGTGGAGGACCGATCCCCGGATCCGGTGCGCGACTGACGACGCCAGCCGTGGTCAGCGCGGCAGTGGGGGCGTCGCAGGAGGGAAGGCCGGACGCTGAAATCAAGGGGCCGGCGGTTGCCCGCGGCACCGCGTACTTCCCAGGTGTATCGGACGCCGCGGCCGCGGAGCTCGTCACGCTCGGTCCGGCCGAGGAGCGCCCGTCGATCGACATCACCGTAAGGCTCGTTCGTGTCTCGCGGATTAACGGCCTTGCTGTCGACGGCGGCGGCCAGCCGCTGTGGAATATGCTTGTCGGTCTGGCGAATCTCTCGACCACTTCGATGTGGAGCAGCCCGGGCGCGGTCCGGCCGGGCCGCGATGGGCGGTTCACGCTGCCCTCCATGAGGCCTGGCCGTTACCTGTTCTTCGGGCGCGCCACGGCCAGCGCCGATACACCCGCAACCCCCGCTTCGCAACTGCCGCTCTGGACGGAGACCGAGGTTGTCGTCAACGAGGAAGAGAGTGTTGACGTCGTGCTCCAGTTCCTGCCGGGCGCGGGCGTGTCGGGCCGTATCTCGGCGGACAGGGCGGACGCGCCGCTCGACCTGTCGAAGATGCGGCTCACGTTGCGGCCGGGGCCCACTATCGCCGGCGCGGCGGTGGGGCTGCCGCCGATCTCACCGCAGGCCGACGGCACGTTCGCCTTTGCCGGGGTGGCCCCAGGGAAGTATCGGTTGACGCTCGCCGGAGGAGATCCCTGGGTGCTGCGATCCGCGATGGCTGAGGGGCGCGACGTGCTCGACGAGCCACTCGAGGTGCAGCCGGGCCGGAATGTCCCTGACCTCAAAGTCACGCTGACGGATCGGCCGGCAGGAATCTCCGGCACGCTGGTGGATGCCCTCGGCCGCCCCGCGCCGGAGTACGCCATCGTCGTGTTCTCGACGGATCGGGCCCATTGGACGACGGCTCCTCGCCGCATCAGCGGCGTCGTCAAGGTCGGTACGGATGGGGCGTTCACCGTACGCGGCCTTCCGCCCGGCGAGTATTACCTCACCGCGCTGACCGATCTCGACCCATCGCAACTCACCGATCCCACGGTGCTCGATCAACTCGCGACGACGTCGCTGAGGATCGTCCTTGGAGAAGGTGAACGGAAGGTCCAGAACCTGAAGCTGCCGCAATAAAAAAAGGCCGGCGGGAATCTCTCCCGCCGGCCCAATCGCCAATCGCCAATCCGTCGATCGCCAATCGCCAATCGCCAATCCGTCGATCGGCAATCGGCAATCACCAATCGGCAATTAGTACATGCCCCCCATGCCCCCGCCGCCGGGCATGCCGCCGCCGGCCGCTTCCTTCTTCTCCTCGGGGAGCTCGCAGACGAGCGCCTCGGTGGTCAGCAGGAGCGACGCGATGGATGAGGCGTTCTGGATCGCCGTGCGCACGACCTTGGTCGGGTCGATGACGCCGGCCGCCACCAGGTTCTCGTACTTGTCGGTGGCGGCGTTGTAGCCTTCCTCGCCCTTCAACTCCTTGACCCGGGCGACGACGATCGAACCTTCCTGTCCCGCGTTGGTCGCGATCCAGCGGAGCGGCTCCTCGATGGCCTTCCGGATCAGCTCCACGCCGACCTTCTGGTCGCCTTCGAGCTTGAGGTCCTCCAGCGCCTTGGCGGCGCGGATGAGCGCGACGCCGCCGCCGGGCACGATGCCCTCCTCGACCGCCGCCTTCGTCGCGTGCATCGCGTCCTCGACGCGCGCTTTCTTCTCCTTCATCTCGGTCTCGGTGGCCGCACCGACCTTGATGACGGCGACACCGCCGACCAGCTTCGCCAGGCGCTCCTGCAGCTTCTCGCGGTCGTAGTCCGACGTCGTCTCGTCGACCTGCGTCCGGATCTGCCGCACGCGCCCCTCGATGTCCTTCTGGCCGCCGCCGCCTTCGACGATCGTCGTGTCGTCCTTGTTGATCGTGACCTTCTTGGCCTTGCCGAGGTCCTCGAGCTTGATGTTCTCGAGCTTGATGCCGAGATCCTCGGTCAGCGCGCGACCGCCGGTGAGGATCGCGATGTCCTCGAGCATGGCCTTGCGCCGGTCACCGAAGCCCGGCGCCTTCACGGCCACCGCCTGCAGCGTGCCGCGCAGCTTGTTCACCACGAGCGTCGCGAGCGCCTCGCCGTCCACGTCCTCCGCGATGATCACGAGCGGGCGTCCCGCGCGCGCCACCTGCTCGAGCAGCGGGAGCAGGTCCTTCATCGTGCTGATCTTCTTCTCGTGGATCAGGATGACGGGGTTCTCGAGGACGACTTCCATCCGCTCCGGGTCGGTCACGAAGTACGGCGAGAGGTAGCCGCGGTCGAACTGCATGCCCTCGACCACTTCCAGCGAGGTCTCGAGCGTCTTCGCCTCCTCGACGGTGATGACGCCGTCCTTGCCGACCTTCTCCATCGCCTCGGCGATGATCTTGCCGATCGTGTCGTCGCTGTTGGCCGAGATCGTCCCGACCTGCCCGATCATGTTGCCGGCGACCGGCTTCGACTGCTTCCGGAGCGACTCGATGACGGCCTCGACCGCCTTCTCGATGCCGCGCTTCAGCTCCATCGGGTTCGCGCCGGCGACGACGTTCTTCGCCCCTTCGCGGAAGATCGCCTGCGCCAGGACGGTGGCCGTCGTGGTGCCATCGCCCGCGATATCCGACGTCTTGCTCGCCACCTCGCGCACCATCTGCGCGCCCATGTTCTCGAGCGGGTCTTTCAGGTCGATCTCCTTGGCGACGGTGACGCCGTCCTTGGTGATCGTGGGGGAGCCGAACTTCTTGTCGAGGACGACGTTGCGCCCCTTGGGGCCGAGCGTCACCTTGACGGCGTTGGCGAGGGCGTTCACGCCGCGCAGGATGGCCTGGCGGGATTCCTCACCGTAAATGATCTGCTTTGCCATATTCCCTGTTCTCCATGAAGTGAATTCGCTGATCCGCGGGGCTGAAGCCCCGCGCTACAAGCACGAGGCGCGCTCGCGCGCGCGACCGTTCTTACTTGGTGATGACGCCGAGGATCTCTTCCTCGCGCATGATGAGGTACTCCTCGCCGTCCATCTTGATTTCCTGGCCGGAGTACTTGCCGAAGAGGATCGTGTCGCCCTCCTTGACGTCGAGCGGCGTCACCTTGCCGTCCTTCTCGACCTTGCCCTTGCCGACGGCGATGACCTTCCCCTGCTGCGGCTTCTCTTTCGCCGTGTCGGGGATGATGATGCCGCCCACCTTCTGTTCGCCTTCTTCCAGGCGCTGGACGATGACGCGGTCGTGGAGGGGACGAATCTTGACTGCGGTTGCGACTGTTGCCATAGCGGTCTTCACTCCGGTGATAGGGCGGCGTGATCGCCGCCTGAAGCTCGAATTCCTTAGCAAATGACGCCAAGCCATCCAGGCGGCTTAGCAGTCAGCAGGACCGACTGCTAATTGTATAGGAGGAGGGGCGGCGCTTGTCAAGCACTCGCCGCTGAAGACTGCTAACCACGGAAGAACAGGGCTTTTTGAACCCCCGAAAAACACGGAAGACACGGAAGATCTTCTGTGTTCTTCCGTGTTCTTCCGTGGTGAAGGTTCTCCGTGTCCTTCCGTGGCACTACGTGGCGCGTTTGATTCGGTATTCGGCGATCTTGCGGGCGACGGTGTTGCGGTGGAGGCCCAGGAGCTCCGCGGCCTCGCCCAGGCTGCCGTTCGACCGCTGCAGCGCCCGCGCGATGAACAGTTTCTCGAATTCCCGCCGGGCGTCGTCGTACAGCACGCCCTTGTCGAGCATTTCCTGGACGAGCTTTTCCATCTGATCGCGCACGGCTCGGTTACTGGAGCTCGCGGCCGGACAGCAGGCGGTACGCGTCGAGGTACTTCTCGCGCGTCCGGCGGATCACGTCGTCGGGCAGCGCCGGGACCGGCGGCTGCTTGTTCCAGCGGATCTCTTCGAGGTAGTCGCGGACGAACTGCTTGTCGAAGCTGGGCTGCCCGTGTCCCGGCTCGTACGACGCGCGCGGCCAGAACCGCGAGGAATCCGGCGTGAGCACCTCGTCGATGAGGATGATCTCCTGGTCGCCAACGGTCGTGCCCTCCGATCGGGCCGCCTTCGCGCCTTCCGCGCTTCCGCCTTCGCCCGGCTTCGGCGGACCGCCGTAGCCTCCGGCGGAGGCTGGTCGGCGGGCCAGGCCGAACTCGAACTTGGTGTCGGCGATAATGATGCCTTTCGACTCGGCGTGCTCGCAGCCGCGCCGATAAATCTCGAGCGTCAGCGCTTTCAGCCGCGCGATCAGGTCGCGCCCCACCAGACGTCCGGCTTCCTCTTCGCTGATGTTGATGTCGTGGCCGCTGTCCGCCTTCGTCGCGGGGGTGAAGATCGGCTCCGGCAGGCGATCGGATTCGCGCAGACCCGCGGGGAGTGTGATTCCGCAGACGCTGCCGCCCTGCCGGTATTCCCTCCAGCCGGAGCCGGACAGATATCCGCGCGCGACGCATTCGACCGGAACCGGATCGGTCTTCCGGGCCAGCATGGTCCGTCCGCGCAGCACGTCGGCATGCGGCCGCGCGGCGGCCGGAAACTCGTCCACGTCGAGCGAGATCACGTGGTGCGGAACGAGGCCCCTCATCCGCTCGAACCAGAACCCCGAGAGCTGCGTGAGCACCTTCCCCTTGTCGGGGATGCCGGAGCCCAGCACGTAATCGAACGCGGAGATGCGGTCGGTCGCGACGATGAGCAGCGCCGCCTCCCCGGAGGGGAGCGTCACGTCGTACACGTCGCGCACTTTTCCGCGCCGCGCGAGCGCGAGACCGTCGAGCGATGTATTGAGCAGGGGAGCGGTAGACAGCACAGCCTTGACCTCGAGGAGAAGACGGCAGCTTACCGGGCGGTGACGAGGGAGTCAACTGTCAACTGTCAACTCCAAACTCCAAACGCCCAAGCGAGCTGTGAGGTGCGAGGTGCGAGCTACGAGCCGTGAGCGGCGACGGAGAGATTGATGTTGCCGTTCGTGGAGCGGATGCTGATCATGGGGCCGCCGCCGCGGACGGGACCCGTGGCGTGCTGCTCGGCGTCGCTGCTGGACACGGCCGGCGGCAGTCCGGCAGGCGCGGTGATGCGGCCGCCGTTGGCGACGGCATCGAGTTGATACCCGCCCTGCACCGGGAGCATGACGGTCACCGGTTCGTCGCCCTCGCTGTAGATGTAGAGCGGCGCCGGACGCTCGACGGCGACCGTGATGTCCGCGTTGCGCGCGTCGATGCGGCCCTCGGAGCGCAGGCCATTCACCTTGATCGACCCGCTGCTGACATTCGCCCGGATCATCCCGTTGTCCGTCTGGATCTTGTCGAGCGACACGTCGGTGGCGGTCGCGTCGATCGTGAACGGCCCATGGACGCCCGTAATCTTCAGCTCGCCCGCGTTGGTCGTGATCCAGGATGGGGAGTCGCCGCGGATCTCCTCGAGCGTCACGTCGCTGCCGCGCGTCGTGAGCCGCAGGTTGCCGGCATCGGCGACGAGCAGACTCCCTCCGCGCTGGCTGCCCGAGACGAGGCCGGACACCCGCCGGATTTCGGTGGTGCCGCGCGCGTTGACGAGCTCGACCTCGCGCACGCCCGTGATTCGCAGAGGGCCGACGTTCGGATTCAGCAGGATGCGGAGGCGCCGCGGCACCTTCAAGGACAGCGTGGCCGTCTGGCTTCCCTCGCGCGGAAAGGCCACCCCCGCGAACAGGCTCGCGCCGCTGCCCGAAAAGGTCAGTTTGACGGCCTTGGCCAGCCGGTCGGCCTCCGCCGCATCGTAGCCGTTCGACTGCGCCGTGAGATCGGCCTGAATGTCGGGGCGGTCTTCGCCGACGATCGTGATCCCGCCGCGCAGGAGCGCGAGGCGCAATTCGTCCACCGCGGGCGCCACCTCGAAGGTCGTGCTCGTCGTGGCCGACGCGCGGGCGCGGCTGCCCTGCACGCCGCGCCTGATGTTCTGGACGATCTGGCCGAGCGAGGTGTGCCGGTCGCCGGGGAGCTCGGGCGGCGCGGTGATCTGATAAACGATCGCCGCCACGACGGCGACAGCGGCGATCAGCAATAACTCACGTTTACCCATAGACTTGGAGCGGTCGTTGTAGTACAGTTCGCCGGGTGTCTGGCGCCCGGGATCGGCCACACGGCCCTGGGGCCGGCCGATTCCCACTGCACGCACCCCGGATTCTAATCCCGACAGTTACGCATGCGGCCACGAGTTCGCACAGTACTCATTCTTCTGCTTACGCTCGGCCTCCTGGGGTTTTTCTTCAGGAAGGCAGATCCGGCCGGCGTCTGGGCGGAGACCCGGAGCGCCGACGCCGGGCTGCTCGCCCTTGCGCTCGTCGTCACGGGCGTGACGTACGCGATGCGCGCCTGGCGGTGGCAGTCGCTCCTCGCGCCCATCGGTCCCACGCGTTTCGCGACGGCCTTGCGCACGACGATTATCGGCTTTGCCGCCAGCTCGCTGTTGCCCGGGCGGCCCGGCGAAGTCCTGCGGCCGTACCTGCTGGCGCGGCGCGAGGGGCTGAGTCCCACGTCGGCCTTCGCGACGATCATCCTCGAGCGCCTGCTGGATCTCGCAACGGTCCTGCTCCTGTTTGCCGCGTTCGTCTTCATGGCGCCGGCGGAGGGTGGGGATGCCACGGCCTCTGCGCTGGCCAGCGTGAAATTCTGGGGAGGCGTCTCGGCCGTCTCCGCTGTCGTGGGCCTCGGGTTGCTGTTCGCGCTGGCCGGCCACCCGGAACGCCTCGGCCGGGCGGCGCTCAAAGTGGAGCGCGTGCTCCCCGAGCGCCTGGCCCACGTCGTCGCGGCGTTCGTCGAAACCTTCATCCGCGGCCTGGCGGTGATGCGCCGGCCCCGCCGCCTGGCCGCCGCGCTGGCGCTGTCGTTTCCCCTGTGGTTGTCCATCGCGGCCGGTATCTGGCTGACATCGCAGGCATTCCACATTACGTTCTCCTACACGGCTTCGTTCCTCGTGATGGCGGTGCTGGTCGTCGGGGTGGCCGTGCCGACGCCCGGATCGGTGGGCGCGTTCCACGCGGCCTACCAGTTCACGGTCACCACGTTTTTCCAGGCGTCGCAGGATCGGGCGGTCGGCGCGGCGATCGTGCTGCACGCGATTTCGTTCCTGCCGGTGACGCTCGCGGGCATCTATCTTCTGATGCGCGAAGGCCTGACGCTGGCCGGCGCCCGGCGCATCGCCCGGAATGCAGACGGCGGAGACGTCCCCGCCACACCGGTTCCGGCCGGGGAGAGAGGCGCGTCATGAAGTGTCCGTACTGCGCGCACCTCGGCGACAAGGTCGTCGACTCGCGCGAGAGCAAGGAAGGGGAGGTCATCCGGCGCCGCCGTGAATGCCTCGGCTGCGGCCGGCGCTTCACGAGCTACGAGCGGATCGACGAGATCCCCTACATGGTCATCAAGAAGGACGGCAGCCGCGAGCGGTTCGAGCGGCAGAAGCTGCTGGCGGGCCTGCTGAAGGCGTGCGAGAAGCGGCCCGTCAGCGTCGGCGCCCTCGAGGCGATCGCGGATCGGGTCGAGACGGCGCTGCAGGAGAAACCCGAGCGCGAGATGAGCACGGAGGACGTGGGCGCGTTCGTGATGAACGAGCTGCGGCAGCTCGACAAGGTCGCCTACGTCCGTTTCGCGTCCGTCTACCGGCACTTCCGCGACATCGGCGAGTTCATGACCGAGCTGAAAGACCTGCTGAACGGAAAGGAATGAGCACACTGTCCGCGCGTGCCTGGACCCTCGCCGTCGCGCTCTCGGTCCTGCCGGCGGTGCTGCCGGCCGATCAGAGCCTGCAGGTGGCGCCGCTCTCGCGCGAGGGACGCGTCCTCGTGTCGTTCCGCCTGGACAACGCCTTCAACGAGGACATCCGCACGGCGATTCACAGCGGGCTCACGATCAGCTTCATCTACGACGTCGAGCTGAAGCGCGGCTCGTCGCTGTGGTTCGATCGCACGATTGCCTCCGAGAAGGTGACCGCGGCGGTGCGGTACGACAATCTCGCCCGGCGCTACCAGGTGACGCGCACGCAGGACGGTCGCATCGAGCGCGTGGACGCCACGGAGCGCGAAGAGGATGCCCGGCGGCTGCTGACGGAATTCGACAAGCTTCCGCTTTTCACGAGCGAGGGCCTGGAGCCCAACGCGGAGTACTACGTGCGGGTGCGCGCGCGCACGTCGCCGCGCAACGCGTCGTTCGTGTGGCCGTGGGAGCGGCACGACGTCAGCGCCACGGCGAAATTCACGTTCATCAAGTAGCGTGGCCACCACCCTTCGCGACGCGCGGCGCCCGACGCTTCCGGCCCGGCCGGCCCCGCGCCCGCCTGTCCGCGAGCGCCGTCCGTTCCGCGACAATCCGCGCCTGATCCTGATCGGGCTGGTCCTGCTGCTGGCCGCGCTGGCGGGGATGGTGTGGCTCGCCGATCAGTCCCGCGAGCTCAACCCCGACTTCCTCAGCGAGGTCGTGCTCTACGCGCTGTCGGCGGCCGACCTGACGATGGTGATCGCGCTCGTCTTCGTGCTGGCGCGCAACATCGTGAAGCTGGCGGTCGAGCGGCGGCGCGGCCTGCCGTTCTCGAGATTCCGCGCGAAGCTGGTGCTCGCGATGCTCGGCCTGACGATCGTGCCGTCCGTGCTCGTGCTGCTCGTCGGCGGCGAGCTGATTCGCAGCAGCATGGAGCAGTGGTTCAGCGACCCGGTGGACGTCGTGCTCCGCTCCGCCACCGAGATCGCCGGCGACTACTACCAGGAGCGCGAGAAGATCGTGCGGGACCACGTGCTCCGGATCGCGCGCGCGCTGCCGGCGGAGGCCGTCGACACCGGCGACCTCGAGGCGGTCCGCGCGCTCATCGGTCCGGAAGTGACGCAGCGCGGCGTGGGTCTTGTCGAGGTCTACCGCATCCCGGCCGCCGGCGCCGCGCCCGGGCCGCTCGTCGCCGTCGAATCGCCGTCGTTGCCGCGCGGGCACGTGCGCGCGTCCGCGGATCGCCTGGCCGCGAAAGTCGCCGCCGGCGACGACCGCCCCGTGCACGAGCAACTCGCCGAGGGGGGAGAGCTCGTGCGGGCGGGCGCGCTGGTCCGCGACCCCGCCACGAACCGGACCGTGGGCGTCGTCATCGCCAGCGATCACCTGGCTGACAACCTCGCGCAGCACTCGAGGCGGATCAAGGAGGCGTTCGAGAACTACAACCAGTTGCGCGTCCTGAAGCGCCCGCTCGAAGGCGTGTACCTCTCCCTCTTCCTGATGATGACGTTGATGATTCTCGTCAGCGCCACCTGGATGGGGCTGTACCTGGCCAAGCGCATCACGCGGCCCGTCCAGATGCTGGCCGCCGGCGCGCGCGAGATCGGCGCGGGCCGGCTCGATCATCGCATCGAGCCGGAGACGCGCGACGAGTTCGGCTCGCTCGTCGAGGCGTTCAACACGATGGCCGGCGAGCTGGCGGCCAGCCAGCGCAAGCTCGATCGCTCGCGCCTCGATCTGGAGCGGAAGAACCAGCAACTGGACGAGCGGCGCCGGTACATCGAAACCGTGCTCGAGCGAATCGCGACCGGCGTCGTCTCGGTCGGCGCCGACGGGTGCATCGAGACGATCAACGCCGCGGCGGTGCGGCTGCTCGGGGTCGAAGCCGGCGTCATCGGCGCGCCGCTCGACGCCGCCTTCGGCCGGGAGGACCTGCGCCCGCTGGGCGCGCTCGTGCAGCGCGTCCACGCCGGCCGCGCCGAGCCGGCGGCGCAGGAGATCGCGCTCACGCGCGAGGGTCGCGAACTGCATCTCGCGGCGGCCGCCACGCCGCTCCAGGGAGAGGACGGTGCGCCCGCCGGCGCCGTCCTGGTGTTCGACGACGTGACGCCGCTGATACGGACGCAGCGCGTCGCCGCGTGGCGCGACGTGGCGCGGCGGCTCGCGCACGAAATCAAGAACCCGCTGACGCCGATCCAGTTGTGCGCCGAGCGGATGCGCCGCCACTTCGGCTCGGCGCCTCCCGCGTCGCGGGCGCTCGTGGACGAATGCACGACGACCATCGTCGGCGAAGTGGAATCGCTGAAGGCGCTCGTCGACGAGTTCGCCCAGTTCGCCCGGATGCCGGCGCCGCGCGCCGTCCCGTCCGATCTGGATGGCGTCATCCGCGATACGCTCGCGCTCTACAAGGGCCTGTTCGGCCAGATTCGGCTCGAGCACCGTCCGGCCGAGGGGCTGCCGCCCGTGCGGATCGACGTCGAACAGATCCGCCGCGTCGTGATCAACCTGGTCGACAACGCGGTCGAGGCCCTGGGCGCCGCCGCGGCGCCGCTGCGGCCGGGCGGCGACCCCCCGTCGATCGTGGTCGCGACGGGGCACGACCCCGGCCACGGCGTCGCGCGCATCACCATCGCCGACAACGGGCCGGGCATCCCGCCGGCCGATCGCGACAAGCTGTTCATGCCGTACTACTCGACCAAACGGCGCGGCAGCGGCCTGGGCCTCGCCATCGTCCGCCGCATCATCGCCGAGCACGGCGGCAACATCGAAGTCGCCGACAACGTGCCGGCCGGGACGGTATTTACGATAGAGCTGCCGGTGTGAGTTTCCAGTTGCCAGTATCCAGCTTCCAGACACGTTGGCAGCTGGGAATCAGCAGGCGCGAACCGGAAGCCGGGAACTGAATGCTGGAAGCTGGGAGCTGGGAGCTGGAAGCTGGAAGCTGGGAACTGGAAGCTGTGCCTAAATCCACCGTCCTGATCGTCGATGATGAAGCGGGCGTGCGGTCCGCGCTGAGCGGCGTGCTCCGTGACGAAGGCTACGCGGTCGACGCCGTCGAGAGCGGCGAGGCCTGTCTCGAGCGCGTCGCGCGGACGCCGTACGACGTCGTCGTGCTGGACATCTGGCTGCCCGGCATCGACGGCCTGGCGACGCTCGCCCGGCTGCGCGCGCGCGGCGTCGACGCCCCCGTGGTGATGATCTCGGGGCACGGCAACATCGAGTCGGCGGTGCGCGCCATCAAGCTCGGCGCGTTCGACTTCGTCGAGAAGCCGCTCTCGCTCGAGAAGACCGTGCTGGTGGTGGGCAACGCCGTCAGGCAGCGCCGCCTCGAAGCCGAGAACCGGGCGCTCAGAGAGCACGTGGACCGGCGCCTCACGATGGTGGGGGAGAGCTACGCCATGGCGCAGCTGCGCGAGCAGATCGCGATGGCCGCGCCGACCAACGGGCGCGTGCTGATCTTCGGAGAGAACGGCACCGGCAAGGAGCTGGTCGCCCGCAGCATCCACGCGATGAGCCGCCGGCGGGCCGGGCCGTTCATCGAGGTCAACTGCGCCGCCATTCCCGAAGAGCTGATCGAGAGCGAGCTGTTCGGCCACGTCCGCGGCGCCTTCACCGGCGCGCTCGCGGATCGCCGCGGCAAGTTCGAGCTCGCCGACGGCGGCACCCTGTTCCTGGACGAGATCGGCGACATGAGCCTGAAGACCCAGGCCAAGGTGCTGCGCGCGCTGCAGGAGCAGGTGGTCGAGCCGGTCGGCGGATCGGCCACGGTCAAAGTCGACGTGCGCGTGCTCGCCGCGACGAACAAGGACCTGCCCGCCGAGATCCGCGCCGGCCGGTTCCGTGAGGACCTGTACTTCCGACTGAACGTGATTCCGATCTTCGTGCCGGCGCTACGCGATCGGGAGGCCGACATTCCGCGGCTGGCCGAGCACTTCATGGCGGATCTCGCGCGCGAGTACGGCCGCCGGCCCAAGCGCCTGGACCCGGGCGCCGCCACCAGCCTGCGCAGCTATCGCTGGCCGGGCAACGTGCGCGAGCTGCGGAACGTCATCGAGCGGCTGATGATCATGGTGCCGGGCGAGGTCATCACCCTGAACGATCTGGTGTTTCTCGAGGGCGCATCGGCCACCGTCGCCGCCGCGCCGGGGATGCCCCCGCTGACGCTGCACGACGCGCGCGAGCGCTTCGAGCGCGACTACATCCTGCGCGCGCTCGCGGCCGAGCAGGGCAACATCTCGCGGACCGCTGACGTGCTCGGCGTGGAGCGCAGCAACTTGTACCGGAAGATGCGCGCGTTCGGCATCGTCCCCGCTCGCAAGGACGAGGAGATCGCCTAGAAACAACTCCCAACTCCCAACTTCCAAACCGCCTGCTGTGATAGAACTCTCCGCATGGCCATCATCGAGGCGATCCCGAATGTGAGCGAAGGCCGCCGCCCGGAAATCGTCGAGCGTCTTGCCGGCGCCCTCCGCAGCACGCCCGGCGTTCGCCTGCTCGACTACTCGTCGGACGCGTCGCACAACCGCTCCGTGTTCACGCTCGTGGGGGACCGCGGCGCCGTCAAGTCCGCTATCCTCGCGCTGTTCGACGCCGCGCTCGCGGCGGTCGACCTGCGCACGCACCAGGGCGAGCATCCGCGGGTCGGCGCGGTGGACGTCGTGCCGCTCGTGCCCATCGAGGGCGTCACGATGAACGAGTGCATCGCACTCGCGAAGGAGATCGGTTCGGTCGTCGCGGAGCGCTTCAACGTGCCGATCTATCTCTACGAGGAGGCGGCGTCCTCGCCCGCACGGCGGAACCTCGAAGACATCCGCCGGGGCGAATTCGAGGGGCTCGCGGCGAAGATGGCGAAGGCTGGCTGGGCGCCGGATTTCGGTCCCGCGCGGCCGCACGAGACGGCTGGCGCGTCGGTCATCGGCGCACGGATGCCGCTCATCGCGTACAACATCAACCTGAATACCGAGCGGATCGACGTCGCGAAGAAGATCGCCGCGGCGATCCGGTTCAGCGGCGGCGGCTTCCGCTACGTCAAGGCGATGGGCGTGAAGGTGGATGATCGCAACCTGGCGCAGGTCTCGATGAACCTGACCAACCACGAGAAGACGCCGATCTTCCGTGTGTTCGAGCTGGTGAAGCGCGAGGCGGCGCGCTATGGCGTGTCGATCCTCGAAAGCGAGATCGTGGGGCTGGTGCCGTCGGCCGCGCTCGTGTCAGCCGCGGAGTTCTATCTGCAGCTGGAACGCTTCAGCGGCGAACAGGTACTCGAAACCAGGCTGAGAGCCGCTGAATAAACTCGTTCCCAACTTGGGGGTTGGGAGTTGGGAGGTGGTGCCCGCCTTCCCCCTTGTGCCCGGCCCGCCTTGGGCTCATAATCTTCGGAACTTCTTGGCGAATTGCCACTTCCGATGACAGAGCCGTTCCTCTCCGACGCCATGCCTCCGCAGGCGGAGGTGCCGGAGCGCGATCGCGACGCGCGGGTCGAGGAGCTGTTGCTCCGCGGGCTGGATCACTACTTCGCCGGCGAACACGAGCTGGCCATCAACATCTGGACGCGCGTCCTCTTTCTCGATCGCGGCCACGCGCGGGCGCGTGCCTACATCGAGCGCGCGCGCAGCGCCGTCTCGGAACGCCAGCGCGAAGCCGAGGAGCTCATCCACACGGGCGAGGAGGCCTTCGAGCGCGGCGAAGCGGACGCCGCCCGGCGCCTGCTGACCACCGCCGTCGAGCGCGGCGCCGGGACCGAAGAAGCGCTTGCGCTCCTGGATCGCATGGATCGGCTGGAAGCGGCGGCCGTCCAACAGGAGAGCCGCGCCGCCAACCGGGGGATCCTGGCGCGCGCGCGATCACGGGTCAGGGCCGCGGCCCCCGTTCAACGATCGCCTGTCGCGTGGATTGCCGCCGGCGTCGTGTGCGGCATCGCCGCCGTCGCTGTCGCCATAGGGCTGCTCTGGGCGCGTGGCGACAACTGGCTGCCCATCGTCTCTCCGTCGCAGCCCGCGACGCTTGGCATCGCCGACGATCCGCTGCCTGTTCCCTCCGCGTCGGAGGTGTGGATCGCCCGGGCCCGCGCCTTGAGGGACAAGGGACGGCTGAGCGACGCGCTTGCCGCGCTCGACGCGGTCCGTCGTGGGGACGCGCTCGAGGCGCAGGCCGTGGCGCTGCGCGCGGAGATCCAGCAGAAGCTGCTGGCCGCCTCCCGCGGCACGGGCGTCGCGGGCGCGTCGACGGCTCCGCCGGGAACCCCGCCACGAGGGCGCCTCCCATGAGATGCCCGAAGTGCCACTACATCAGCTTCGACAACTCCGAGCGGTGCCGGAACTGCGGCTACGAATTCTCCCTTGCGCTCGAGGCGGGCGATCTCGACCTGCCGATTCAGACCGGCAGCGAAGCGCTCGGCCCGCTCGAGGATTTTTCACTGGCCGATCTCGACAGCGCGGCGCCGGTTGAAAAACTCCCACCGGTGGCATTCTCAACGGCGGCGCCGTCCATCGGCACGGCGCCGGCCGCCAGCCAGGCCGCGGTGCGCCGGCCGGCGCCCGGCACCGATCTGCCGCTCTTCAAGGACCGCGCGCCCGACGACGGCCGTCCGCTCGTGACGCCGGCGGCGGTGCCACGTGCGCCGCTGTCGGTCCGGCGTTCGACGCCGGGGCCTCCGCGCCCTGCTGTCCGGCGCGACGAGCCGAGGCTCGATCTTCAAATTGACGCGCCCGTCCAGGAGGAGCGCCGCCCGCGCCCGGCGGCTCGTCCCGACAGCGAGCAACCGCTGGAGGCGGCATTGCCGGGCCCACGGTTGGCGGCCGCCGCGGTCGATGCCTCCGTCCTCGGCGCCATCGACGGCGCGGTCCTGTACTTGACGGCGAAGCTCTGCGGGCTCGCGCTCCTCGAGGTCTTCGTCCTGCCCCTCGCTCCGCTGTCGGTCTTTCTCGCCTTGCTGACCGCCGCGTACTTCGTGACGTTCACCGCCGCCGGCGGGCAGACCATCGGCAAGATGGCGGCCGGGATCAAAGTGGTGCCGGCGCACGGCGAAGGCCTCTGGAGCGATCGCGTCCGGTTCGGCACCGCGGTATTGCGCGCCGCCGCGTATCTTGTCTCGGTCCTGCCGCTCGGCCTTGGCTTCCTTCCGGCGCTCGTCGGCTCCGATCGGCGCGCCCTGCACGATCGGCTGGCGGACACGCGCGTCGTCCAAGCGTGACCCGCCTTGCCGTGTTTGTCGCGACAGCCGGGTACTGCGGCTACTCCCCGGTCGCTCCGGGTACCGCGGGATCGGCCGCCGGCCTCGTCGTGTACCTGCTCGTGTGGTGGTCGGGGTCGCGCGCGGTCGAGATCGGCCTGATCCTCGCGGTGTTCGCGGTCGGCGTCTGGGCCGGGACCATCGCCGAACGCTACTTCGGCGGCATCGATCCCGGACCCGTGGTCATCGACGAGGTCCTCGGCATGCTGATCACGCTTGCCTTCATCCCGGCCGGGATCACGGCAGCGTTCGCCGGGTTCGTGCTGTTCCGCATCTTTGACGTTTTCAAACCATACCCGGCCGGCCGCTTTGAGAAGCTGCACGGCGGCCTCGGAGTGATGGCAGACGACGCGATGGCGGCGGTGTACGCCAACCTGGCGCTTCGTCTCGTGCTGTGGCTTCTCCCCGCGTGGATCGCATGAGTGCGCCTCCGCTGGCGACGGCGGAAATCATCGCGGTCGGGAGCGAGCTGCTCGGTCTTCACCGCCTCGACACGAACTCTCTCTTTCTCGCCGATCGGCTCGCGGCGCTCGGGATCGACCTGCGCGCGAAAGCGGTCGTGGGCGACAACCGCCACGATCTTGCTGCGCTCTTCCGCCAGGCGTTGTCGCGCGTGGACCTTGTCGTGCTCACCGGCGGGCTCGGCCCGACCGACGACGACCTGACACGGGACGTGGTCGCGGATGCACTCGGGCGACCGATGTCGGAGGATGCGGACATCCTGGCGTGGATCGAGAGGCGATTCGCGAGCCGCGGGATGCGCATGCCGGGCGTGAATCGACGGCAGGCGCAGGTGCCGCGCGGCGCGGCCGTTCTTCCCAATCCCAACGGCACGGCTCCGGGACTTCTGCTCGAGGCCGGCCATCGCCTGGTCGTGCTGCTGCCGGGTCCGCCGCGCGAGATGCAGCCCATGTTCGACGCGCTCTGCCGCGGTCCGCTGCTCGAACGCGCCGGCGCCGAACGCGTGCAGCGCGTCTCGCTCTTCATCGCCGGACGATCGGAGTCCCACGTCGAGGAGCTCGCGCAGCCGATCTACACCCGCTGGACGGGGGAGACGCCGCCGATCGACACGACGATCCTCGCGTCGCCGGGACAGATCGAGCTGCATCTGAGCGTGCGGTCCGCCGACGCGGACGGAGCCGCGCGCCGGCTCTCCGAGGCTCGCGACGAGCTGCTCGCGGCGCTCGGTCCTGATGTGTTCAGCACGGACGGCCGCTCGATGGAGGAGATTGTCGGCGACCTCCTTCGCGCGAAGCACCTGACAATCGCCGCCGCGGAATCGTGCACCGGCGGCCTCCTGATGTCGCGCCTGACGGACGTGCCGGGGAGTTCCGACTACGTGCTCGCCGGGGTGGTGGCGTATGCCGACGCGGCGAAGACCGCGCTCGCCGGAGTGGCGCCCGAGCTCATTGCCGCCTGCGGCGCGGTGAGCGAACCGGTCGCCGTCGCGCTCGCCGACGGCATTCGCGCCCGGGCCGGCGCAGATCTCGGCGTCGGGATCACGGGCATCGCGGGCCCGAGCGGCGCAACGCCCGACAAGCCGGTCGGCACCGTAGCCATCGCGCTCTCGGGACCCGATGGTCCCGCCCGCGTGCGCACCTTCCGCTTTCCCGGCGGCCGCGCGCAGGTGAAGTTCTCCTCGACGCAGGCCGCGCTCGACATGGTGAGGCGGGCGCTGACATAGACAGCGGGCAGCTGGCGGCAGGCAGCAGGCAGCAGGCAGTGAGTCGAGCTGTCAAGCTGTCAGCGTGACGGCGTGATCCACTGCAAGCTGCCTGCTGCCCGCTGCCAGCTGACAGAAACATGGACAAGCCTCGCCTCTTCGTGGCAATCGAGCTGGACGACAGCGTGAGGGCGGCCGCCGCGCGCGCGGCTGAGGCGTTGGCCGGGCGGCTCTCGCGCAGCCGGCCCGATCTGGACGCGCGATGGGTGGACGCCGCCAACCTGCACATCACGCTGTGGTTCATCGGGCACGTGGGCGTCGACCACGCGCAGGCGATCCAGCAGGCGGTCGCCGATCCCTTCCACATCGCCCCCTTCGATCTGCACGTCACCGGGTTCGGCGCGTTTCCGCCGTCTGGCGCTCCGCGCGTGTTCTGGTTGGGCGTGCAGGAAGGCCAGGACTCGATGCGGGCGGTTTACGAGGAGGTCAGCCGAAGGCTCCAGGCGCTCGGCTATGAGCCGGAGCGGCGCCCGTATTCCGCGCACCTGACGGTGGCGCGCGTCAAAGATCCCGGGCGCGGCGGCCATGCCGAGCTGCGCCGCGTGCTCGGCGACACCCCCGGCGACGCCGGCGTGAGCCGCATCGCCGCCGTCACCGTGTTCCGCAGCCATCTCTCGCCGAAAGGCGCGACGTACGAACCCCTCCTGCGAGTACCATTGCAGTGATGCTGCCGGTCGTCATCGGATATCTCGCCGGGTCGCTGCCCTTCGCGTTCCTCCTCGCGCGGCGCGCCGGGATCGACGTGCGCCTGGCGGGCAGCGGGAACGTCGGCGCCGCCAACGTGCTGCGCACCACCGGCACGTGGCGCGGCGTCATCGTGATGAGCCTCGACATGCTGAAGGGGGCCGCGGCGGTCCTCGTCGCGTACATGAGCGCGGGCGGCGCTCCGGTTGCCGCCCTGACCGGCGCCGCGGCCGTCGTCGGCCACATCTACCCGGTGTGGCTGCGGTTCCACGGCGGCAAGGGGGTCGCGGTGGCCGCCGGAGTGTTTGCGGTCCTCGCGCCGCTTGCCACCGCGGCGGCGGCCGCCGTGTTCCTCATCGTGGTGTGGACGACGCGCTACGTGTCGCTGGGATCGATGGCCGCCACCGTTGCATTGCCGCCCGCCGTCTGGATCGTCGGCGCGCCGACGGCCGTCGTGGGCGCGGCCGCCAGCGTGGCCGGGCTGATCCTCTTCCGGCACCGGACCAACCTGCAGCGCCTGCGGATGGGGACAGAGCGGCGGATGGGGGCGCGGGCGTGACCCGTATTGCGGTCCTTGGCGCGGGGAGCTGGGGCACCGCGCTTGCCGTGCATCTCGCGCGCGCGGGCCGGACCGTGACGCTGTGGGCCCGCGATCCCGATCTCGCGCGGGAGGTCGAGCGGGACCGCCGCAACGCACGGTACCTGCCGCACGCCGAGATCCCCGCTGGAGTGACCGTGACCTCCGCGCTCGCGACGGCGCTCGGCGACGCCGCGTTTGTCGTCGTCGCGGTCCCGTCGCACGGGGTCCGGCAGGTGGTGCGCGCGGCCGTGCCGTCGCTCGCCGCGGATGCGACGCTCGTCAGTGCGACCAAAGGGCTCGAGGCCGCCTCGCTCCAGCGCATGTCCGACGTCATCGCTGGTGAGACGTCCGGTCAGCGTCCGATCGTCGTCCTCTCCGGACCGAGCTTCGCCGCGGAGGTTGCGCGCGAGTTGCCCACGGCGATCGTCGCGGCGTCCACCGACGCGGAAGCCGTCCGCCGCGTGCAGGAGCAGTTCCGCGGCCGCGGCCTCCGCATCTACGTGAGCGACGACGTCGCGGGCGTGGAGATCGGCGGCGCGTTGAAGAACGTCATCGCCATCGCGGCCGGTGTCGTGGGCGGCCTCGGGCTCGGCCACAACGCCATGGCGGCGCTCATCACCCGGGGGCTCGTCGAGATCTCGCGCCTCGCCTGTGCGGAGGGGGGCCGGCGGGACACGCTGGCGGGATTGAGCGGGCTCGGGGATCTCGTGCTGACCTGCACCGGGAGCCTGAGTCGAAACCGGTACGTGGGCACAGAGCTCGGCCGCGGCCGCCCGCTGCAGGAGATTCTCGGCGGCATGCGGATGGTCGCGGAAGGGGTCAACACGACAGGTGCCGCGCTCGCGCTCGGCGAGAAACATCACGTGGAGCTTCCCATCACGGCGCAGATGGCCGCCGTGCTCAGCGGCGGGCGCACACCGCTCGATGCGGTGGACGCGCTCATGGGCCGGCGGCAGCGGCCCGAGCAGGACGGGGACAGTCGGCAGTAGGCAGTCGGCAGCAGTCAGCAGGCAGCAGGCGGCGGGCGGCAATACCGATGGGGTTTTTCGACAAGATCAGGGAATCGCTCGCGCGGACGAAGCAGCAGTTCGTCGGGCGCTTCGACGAGGTGGTCAAGCGCGCGGATGCGCCCGAGAGCCGCAGCCGTCCGGTGGACGTCGAGACGATCGAGGCGCTCGAGGAAGCGCTCATCTCGGCGGACGTCGGGATCGCGGCGGCGGATCGGATCGTCGCGACGGTGCGCGACCGGCGCGGCCGCGGCGACTCGCTGCGCGATCTCGTGAAGGAGGAGATCCGCCGGATCCTGCACGACGCGGAGCGCCCGGCGCCCGACGGCCACAGGCCGCACGTTGTCATGATCGTGGGGGTCAACGGGACGGGAAAGACGACGACGGTCGGCAAGCTCGCGCGGCTGATGAAGGAAGAGGGGAAGACGCCGATTATCTGCGCGGCGGATACGTTCCGCGCGGCAGCGGTGGAGCAGCTCGAAATCTGGGCGCACCGCGCGGGCGTGGACCTCATCCGCACGCACGGCGGCTCGGATCCCGCCGCGGTGGTGTTCGACGCGATCGCCGCCGGCAAGGCGCGCCAGCGGGACGTCGTGCTCGTGGACACCGCAGGCCGCCTGCACACCCGCGTCAACCTGATGACGGAGCTCGACAAGATCCGGCGGATTGCCGCGCGCGAGGTCGAGGGAGCGCCGCACGAAGTGCTCCTCGTGCTCGACGCGACCGTCGGCCAGAACGGCCTGGTGCAGGCGCGCGAATTCATGAACGCGGCGGGTGTCAACGGCATCATTCTCACCAAGCTCGATGGAACGGCCAAGGGGGGCATCGCGATCGCGATCGCCCACGATCTCAAGCTCCCGATCCGCTACGTTGGGGTTGGAGAAGCAATCGACGATCTGATCCCGTTCTCACCCGACGAGTACGTGGACGCGCTGTTCGAAGAGAAGTGGTAATCGATCCCGCCTTCATGCATCGCGCGCTCAGCCTTGCGGAACGCGGGCGCGGCCGCACGACTCCCAACCCGATGGTCGGCGCGGTGGTCGTGAGCGACGAGGGGGTCGTCGTCGGGCGTGGAGCCCATCTCACCGCGGGCGGGTCGCACGCGGAGATCATCGCGCTGGCCGACGCGGGCAATCGCGCGCGCGGTGCGACGCTGTACTGCACGCTCGAACCGTGCTGCCACATCGGGCGGACCGGTCCGTGCGCGCCGCGGGTCGTTGACGCGGGGATCCGCCGCGCCGTCATCGCGTGCATGGACCCCAACCCGCTCGTGGCCGGTGGCGGCATCGCGCATCTCCGGGCGCACGGCGTCGAGGTCACCGTGGGCGTGATGCGCGAGGAGGCCGAAGCCTTGAACCGGCCGTTCTTCACGCGGATGCGGCTTGGCCGGCCCCTCGTCACGATGAAGGCGGCGCTCAGCCTCGACGGCTGGATGGCCGCGGCCCCGGGCGTCCGCACGCCGCTCACGGGAGCCGCCGCCAATCGCCGCGTCCACCGGGAGCGCGCGGAGGTGGACGCGATCGCGGTCGGCTCCGGCACGATCCTCGCCGACGACCCGCTGCTGACGCCGCGCGGCGCGTTCCGGGAGCGTCCGCTTGCACGGATTGTCTTTGATTCTCGCCTGCGGACCCCGGTTTCGGCGAGACTGCTCTCGACGCTGGCCGCCGGGCCGGTCATAATCATGAGTACGCCTTCAGCCGCGGCGAATGCTCCCGACCGTGTGGGCGCGCTGGTCGCCGCCGGCACGGCGGTCGAGCTCATCGCGGGGGACTCGAGGCTGCATGGCGCGCTGGAGCGTCTCGCGGCCATGGGCATCAACTCGCTGGTGGTCGAGGGGGGCGTGGCGCTTCACCGGGCGCTCTGGGACGCGGACCTGGTGGATCGCATCGAACTGTTCGTGGCGGCCCGCGCGCTCGGGGCCGCCGGAATGGAGTGGCTGACGACGCCGGTCTTCAGCAGCTCGCGTGTGACCGGACTGACCACCGAATTACTCGGCGACGACGCATTGATCGAAGCGTATGTTCACAGGCCTCATTGAATCGATTGGCGAGGTGGCGGAAATCAAGCCGACACCCGCCGGCTTCCGGCTGCGCGTGACGACGACGCTCGCTCCCGACATGGCGGCGGGCGAGAGCCTGTCGGTCAACGGCGTGTGCCTCACCGTGATCTCGGCCGATCCGGACGGGATCCACGCGGACATCTCGCCGGAAACGGCGCGCGTCAGCACGCTTGGCGCGCTGCGGCGCGGCGCGCTCGTCAACCTCGAGCGGCCGCTTCGCGCCGACGCGCGTCTCGGCGGGCACTTCGTGCAGGGGCACATCGACGCCACCGGCAAGATCGAGGACATCCGGCAGGATGGCGACTCGTACTGGCTCACGATCCGCTTTCCGCAGGCGCTCGCCCCTTACATCGTGCGGAAGGGGTCGATCGCCGTGAACGGCATCAGCCTGACGGTCGCGGGCGTCGACGATCGCGACTTCGACGTGCAGATCATCCCGTTCACCTGGGACCACACCAACCTCCGCGCGGCAAAGCCCGGGGAGATGGTCAACGTGGAGTGCGACATCCTCGGCAAGTACGTCGTGCGGGTCGCCGAGCTCGCGGGCATGACGAAGCCCCGCTGAGCGGGCCTTGCAGGGACAGGTAGCGCAGCCCTTCCGCCTTCGCGAACGCTCCGGCGGATCGCCGTGGCCCTTGCGGAGGCTGGTCAGGGCTGCCTGGAGGACGTGACAGGCGCATGGCGAAAAAGGGAACGAGCCGGCGGAAGAAGTCGCCGTTCGCACCAATCGACGACGCGATCCAGGCCATTCGCGACGGCGGGATGATCATCGTCGTCGACGACGAAGACCGCGAGAATGAAGGCGATCTGACGATCGCGGCCGACAAGATCACGCCCGACGCGATCAACTTCATGGCGCGCTACGGCCGCGGCCTCATCTGCATGCCGATGACCGAGGAGCGGCTCGCGGAGCTCGACATCCCGCAGATGGTCTCGCAGAACACCGCACGGTTCGACACCGCCTTCTGCGTGTCCATCGAGGCCAAGGGAGTGACCAGCACCGGGATCTCGGCCGGGGATCGGGCCGCGACGGTGCTCGTAGCGATCGATCCGAGAACCCGTCCCTCGGACCTCGCGCGTCCCGGGCACATGTTCCCGCTGCGCGCGCGCACCGGCGGCGTCCTGGTCCGCGCGGGGCAGACCGAGGCGGCCGTCGACCTGTCCCGCATCGCCGGGCTCTATCCCGCCGGCGTCATCTGCGAAATCATGAACGACGACGGCAGCATGGCGCGCGTGCCGGAGCTGACGCGCTTCGCGAAGCGCCACAAGCTGCTGATGATCACGATCGCGGATCTGATCCAGTACCGCATGCGCACCGAGGCGCTCGTGCGGCGCGTGGCGTCGGCAGCGCTCCCCACCGAGAACGGCGAGTTCCGGGTGATCGCGTACGAGAGCGTCATCGACGGGGAGACGCACATCGCGCTGGTCAAAGGGGACATCGGCGACGGCGCGAACGTCCTCGTCCGCGTGCATTCCCGCTGTCTCACGGGCGACGTGTTCCATTCGGCGCGGTGCGACTGCGGCCCCCAGCTCGACGCGGCCCTCGAACGCATCGCGGCCGAAGGGCGCGGCGTGCTGCTGTACCTGAATCAGGAAGGACGGGGGATCGGCCTCGCCAACAAGATTCGCGCGTACGAGCTGCAGGACCAGGGGTTCGACACGGTCGAGGCCAACGAGCGGCTGGGCTTCAAGGCCGACCAGCGCGACTACGGGATTGGCGTGCAGATCCTGAAGGATCTCGGCGTCCGGACGATGCGGCTGCTGTCGAACAACCCCCGGAAACTCGTCGGCCTCGAGGGGTACCAGCTCTCCGTCGTGGACTGGATTCCGCTCGAAATCCCCGCCTCGGAGCACACCCGCCGCTATCTAAAGACGAAGAAGGACAAGCTCGGGCACAAGCTTACGAGCGTCTGAGCGCGCGGGGGGGACGGGGAGCGCGGAGAAAACGCTCACACGGAGGCACGGGGCTCACGGGGACGCGCGGAGCTGCAGGACCGGTCTGGCCCGCGCGATGCGCGGTGAGGTGGCCTGAAGGCGACTTGAGGCCGGCGCCCAGACCGGTCCGTCTTTCCGCAGTACCGGCAGCCTCCGTGCGGCACCGTGATCTCCGCGTCTCCGTGTGGTGTTTTACACCGCGTCCTCCGCCACCCCCGGATCTCCCGCATTGACAAGTCCGGCCCCACTCAGCTACGATAAATGTTTGCGTCTGAAGCTCTTAGGGCCTCCGTAGCCGTATGTTTGAATCTCTCAGCGACCGCCTCCAGGGGGTGTTTCGCTCGCTCCGCGGCGAAGCCCGGCTGACGGAAGCCACGGTGGAGGCCGCGCTGCGGGAAATCCGGCTGGCGCTGCTCGAAGCCGACGTCAATTTCAAGGTCGTCAAGGCCTTCATCGATCGCGTGCGCGATCGCGCCGTCGATCAGGAGGTCCTCAAGAGCCTGACACCCGACCAGCAGGTCGTCCGCATCGTCCGCGACGAGATGCTGGCGCTCTTCGGCGACACGCAGGGTGGGCTGCCGCCGTCGCAGGCGCATCCGCGCGTCATCCTGCTGCTCGGCCTCCAGGGGTCCGGCAAGACGACGACGGCGGGGAAACTGGGCCGGTGGCTGTCGCGGCAGGGGAAGCACCCGCTGCTCGTCTCGACCGACGTGCGCCGGCCGGCAGCCATCGCGCAGTTGACGGTCGTCGGCAAGCAGGCGGACGTCCGGGTGTTCGATCCGCCTGGCGATCTCGATCCGGTGCGCCGCGCGAGCGGCGCGATGACCGAGGCGAGAAACGCCGGGTTCGACACGGTGATTGTCGACACGGCCGGGCGCCTGCACATCGACGAAGAGCTGATGGCCGAACTGCAGGCCATCAAGGCGGCGGTGCAGCCGGGCGATCTGCTGTATGTCGCCGACGCGATGACCGGGCAGGACGCGATCAAGAGCGCCGGCGAGTTCAACCGGCGCGTGGGCATCAGCGGCGTCGTGCTCACGAAGATGGACGGCGACGCGCGCGGCGGCGCCGCCCTGTCGGTCGTCGGCGTCGTCGGCGTCCCGATCGCGTTTGTCGGCAGCGGCGAGCGCCTCCAGGATCTCGAGCCGTTCCATCCCGATCGCGTGGTGTCGCGCGTGCTCGGGATGGGCGACGTGCTGTCGCTCATCGAGAAGGCGGAGCAGGCGGTCTCGCAGGAGGACGCCGAGAAGCTCGAACGCAAGATCCGGCTCGACGACTTCACGCTCGAGGATTTCCGCGATCAGCTGCGGACGATCAAGAAGATGGGGCCGCTCGAGCAGATCCTGGGGATGCTGCCGGGCATGGGCAATCTGAAGGAGCTGTCGGCGAACCGCGACAAGATCGACGACACGCAGCTCGGGCGCGTGGAGGCGATCATCAACTCGATGACGCCGAACGAACGGCGGAACCACCAGTTGATCAACGGCAGCCGCCGCAAGCGGATCGCGAAGGGCAGCGGCACGTCGGTCGAGGAGATCAACCGTCTGCTGAAGCAGTTCATGCAGATGAAGAAGATGCTGAAGTCGATTGGCGGCATGGCGGGGCTCGCGAAGAAGAAGGGCGGCCTCGGCGCGATGAAGTCGTTGATGAACAAAGGATAGCTTCCAGTCGCCAGCTTCCAGCTTCCAGCGGGAGGTGCTGGGAACTGGAAACTGGAAACTGGGAACTCGCTGGAAACTGGAAGCTGGAAACTGGAAACTGGAAACTGGAAACTGGGAGCTGTAGTTCATGTTAGCAATTCGTTTGAGGCGAACGGGGTCGAAGAAGCGGCCGTTCTTCCGCGTGATCGTGACGGACTCGCGGACGGCGCGCGACAGCAGCTTCGTCGAGGTGCTCGGATCCTACAATCCGCGCACGAACCCGGAGACGCTGAAGATCAACCGCGAGCGGCTGGAGCACTGGGTCAAGACCGGCGCCGTTCCCTCGGACACGGTGCGCACGCTCGTCGATCGCATGCCGCCGGCCCCCGTCGAGGCCGCCGCGGAGCCGTCCGCCGAAGCGAAGGCGGACTCGTCCGCATCGTGAGCCGCGCCCGCGACGTTGTCGAGGTGATCGCGCGCGCGCTCGCCGACCACCCGTCCGCGGTCCGTGTGACCGAGCGGGCGAACCGCGGGCAGACGCTCGTCGAGCTGTTCATGGCGCCGGGCGATCTCGGCCGCGTCATCGGCCGGCAGGGCCGCACCGCGACGGCCATGCGCGTGATCGTGCACGCGACGGCGGAGCTGGAAGGCACGAAGGCGACGCTGGAATTCCGCGACGACGAGTGACCCGCCTTCGCAGCCGGGGGATTCGCCCTGCTGCTTCGGCGAGGCAGGCTGGTCCAGGAGTTCGCGAGCGAGGCGGGGTGCAGGGGTCCCCGCCGATATGAGCGCGAGCGGAGCGGAGCCCGCGACGAAGCGCGGGCGGAACGAAGCGAGCCAGGCGGGGTGCAGGGGTCCCCGCCGATATGAGCGCGAGCGGAGCGGAGCCCGCGACGAAGCGCGGGCGGAACGAAGCGAGCCAGGCGGGGTGCAGGGGTCCCCGCCGATATGAACGACGATTTGTTGCTCGTCGGGCGCGTTGCGCGCGCGCACGGAAATCGCGGACAGGTGATCGTCAATCCCGAAAGCGACTTTCCGGAGTCGCGGTTCAAGACGGGCAACGTGCTGCTGGTCGGGAGCGCCGCGGCGCCAGAGCCCAGGGAAATCCGCGAGGTCAGGTTCCACCAGGGGCGTCCGATTGTGCTCCTGAGCGGCGTCGAGTCGATGAACGACGCCGACGCGCTCGCCGGCGCCGAGCTCTGGATGAAGGCCGCCGCGCTCGGGCCGCTGCCGCGGGACACGTTCTACCGCCACGACCTGACCGGATGCGAGGTTGAGGACGCGGAGGGCCGGCGCATCGGCCGCGTGACCGGCGTCGAGGGCACGCTCGATCGCAGCTACCTGCTGGTCGCGAGTCCGGGCAACGGGGAAGTGATGATTCCGCTCGTCGGCGACTTCTGCCGGCGCGTCGACATCGCCGCGCGGCGGATCGTGGTGGAGTTGCCCGAAGGGTTGTTGGAGTTGAATGGGCGGGAGAAGGAATTGTGAGTTCTGAATTGTGAATTGAGAGGCAACCGGCCGGGCGCATCCAAAGGGACGGTTCTAGCACATGACAGGATGCCCGAGTCGTCCGGCCGGGTGATGCCAGCACAGGAGGGTGCTGAAACCGTCCGCGGGATGATTCGAGCACGATGCCGATAATTCACAACTCACAACTCGCAGTCTCCCGGTTCTTGCTGTGAAAATCGACATCGTCACGATCTTTCCGGGGATGGTCGGCGCGCCGCTCGCGGAAGGCATCGTGGGGCGGGCGATCGGCCGCGGTCTCGTGGACCTGCAGGTGCACGACCTGCGCGACTACACGACGGACCGGCACCGGGTGGTCGATGACATGCCGTTCGGCGGCGGGCCGGGGATGGTACTCAAGCCGGAGCCGCTGTTTCGCGCGGTGGACGAGATTCGCGCGCGGCGCGGCCAGCCGGACGCGATCGTGCTGACGTCCCCCGACGGGCGCCGTTTCACGCATCGCGACGCCGAGCGCCTGAGCGCGCTCGGGCACGTCGCGATCCTGTGCGGCCGGTACGAAGGGGTCGACGAGCGCGTTCGCCTGGCGCTGGCGACCGAGGCGTTGTCGATAGGCGACTACGTGGTGTCGGGGGGCGAGCTGCCCGCGCTGGTCATCGTCGACGCGATCGCGCGTCTGGTGCCCGGCGTCGTCGGCGACGACGAGTCGGTCGCGCGCGACACGTTCGCGCGAGGCTTGCTGGACTTTCCGCAGTACACGCGGCCGGCCGAGTTTCGCGGGATGAGAGTGCCCGACGTGCTCCTGTCCGGGCATCACCGGGAAATCGAGCGATGGCGCCGCCGCGAGGCGCTGGCGCGGACACTGGAGCGACGCCCGGACTTGCTGGAGCAGCTCCAGCTTGACGACGACGACAAAGCGCTGCTGCAGGAACTGCGGCGCGAGCGCGAACGGAGCGGAGCGAGCGGCGAAGGGCGAGCGTAGCGCAGTGAGCTAGGCGGGGTGCAGGGGTCCCCGCCGAAGGAGTAAAAGATGACTGCCGTAGAGACCGTCGAGCGTGCAAACATGGTCGAGCGCCCGGCGATCAAGCCCGGGGACACCGTTCGCGTTCACGTGAAGGTGCGTGAAGGCGACAAGGAGCGCATCCAGGTGTTCGAGGGCATGGTGATCGGGATGCACCGCGGCGGCGCGCGTGCGACCTTCACGGTCCGCAAGGTGTCGTTCGGGCAGGGGGTCGAGCGGATCTTCCCGTTGCACTCGCCGATCATCGACAAGATCGACGTGGTGCGCACCGCCCGTGTCCGCCGCGCGAAGCTGTACTTCCTGCGCGAACTCAAGGGCAAGGCCGCTCGTATGAAGGACGTCAGCCAGAAAAAGCAGACGGCCTAGGTTCGAGCCCGGCTCGATCGAGGGGGGACCCCAGATGGTCCGGATCCGTGCGTTTCGTACCATCGAGAATGCCATCCGACGGATGGGGTTCGTGTACGTCGCCGGGGTGGACGAAGTCGGCCGGGGATGCCTCGCCGGGCCCGTCGTCGCGGCCGCCGTCATCCTGCACCCCGATCGGTATATTCCGCACGTCGGCGACTCGAAGACCGTGCCCGCGCTCGAGCGGGCGCGGCTGTACGACCGGATCGTCGCGTCGGCGGTGTCGTGGGGCGCCGCCGCCGCCGACCCGCAGGAAATCGACACCATCAACATCCACCAGGCCTCGCTCCGTGCCATGCAGCGCGCCATTCTCAGGCTGGCGCCGCTGCCCGATTTCGTCCTCGTCGACGCGTTCCGCGTCCCCGATCTCCCGATGGCACAGCGCGCCGTCGTCCACGGCGACGCCCGCTGCACCGCCATCGCGGCCGCCTCGATCGTCGCGAAGGTCACCCGCGACCGGATGATGACCGAGCTGCACGGACGCGACCCTCGCTACGGTTTCGATCGCCACAAGGGATATGCGACGCGGGAGCATCTCGACGCGGTCGCGAAGTACGGCTACTCCGAGATGCACCGCCGCTCGTTCCGCCCTCCGACCCTGTTTGATAGGATGGGCGGGTAGGACCCTTGGCCTTCGATCGCGAAGACACGCTCAAGAAAGCAGAGAAACTGCTGCGGCAGGGACGCCTCGACGGCGCCATCGCCGAATACCTGCGCGTGGTCGAGGACCAGCCGCGCGACTGGAACACGGCGAACACGCTCGGCGATCTGTACGTCCGCGCCGGTCAGTCCGAAAAGGCCGTGGCGCAATACGCGCGCGTCGCGGAGCACCTTGTCAGCGACGGGTTCTATCCGAAGGCCGCGGCGCTCTACAAGAAGATCCTGAAGATTGCGCCCGACGACGAACCCGCGCAGCTCCAGTTGGCCGACCTGTCCGCGCGCCAGGGACTGCTCGCCGACGCGAAGTCGTATCTGACGACGGTCGGGAACCGCCGGCGGGCGCGCGGCGACGCGCGCGGGGCCGCCGAGATCGTCGTGCGGCTGGGCACCCTCGACCCGGCGGATTTCGACGCCCGGCTCGCGGCGGCGCGCGTCGTCGAGGAGTCGGGCGACACCGACGGGGCCGCATCGCGGTACCGGCAGCTCTACGACGACCTGCTGGAAAAGGGCAGGGAGCCCGAGGCGCTGAACGCGCTCGGCCACGCCGTGCGCCTGAACCCGGCGGATCGCGACGGCCGCGCGATTCTCGCCAGGGGCGCGCTCGCAGCCGGCGATATCGACACCGCGCGTCGCTATCTGGACCGCGACACGGCGGGCGACGATCCGACGCTGCTCGTCGCGCTCGTGGACATCGAATTGCGCTCGGACCATCTTGACGCCGCGCGCGAACTCCTGCCGAAGCTGCTCGCCATCAACCGCGATCTCCGCCACGATATCGTCGAGCTCGGCTGGGCGCTCGGCGAGAGCAATCCGTCCGCGGCCTTCGTGTGCGTGGACGCCGCGGTGGACTCATCGCTGGCGGTGCCCGACTTCGACGACGCGGCGGGGATCCTCCAGGAGTTCGCGACCCGGCTGCCCGGACAGATCCCGGCGCTGCTGAAACTCGTCGAAGTATGTGTGGACGGCGGGCTCGAAGCGACGATGTACGAGGCGCAGGCGCAGCTTGCCGACGCGTACTTGTCGGCCGGCCAGGCGGCGGAGGCGCGGGTCATCGCCGAGGACCTGGTGGCCCGCGAGCCGTGGGAGCAGGCACACATCGAGCGGTTCCGGAGGGCGCTCGTGATGTTGCGCGTTCCCGAGCCCGACTCGGTGATTGCCGAGCGTCTGAGCGGACATTCGCCGTTCATGGCCACCGATCCGTTCTCCGACGCGATGCCTCCGGACACGCAGTTGTTCGAGACCGCGCCGCCCGAGCCGGAGATCGCCGAGCCTGAGCCTGAGGCGGCGCCTCCCCAATCATTCGAGGCGCCGCCGCTCCACGAGGAGATGCATGAGCCGGTGGAAGCACTGCCCACTCGCCCGCGCGGCGCAATGGAAATCGATCTGACGAGCGCGCTGGGCGAGCTGGAAGGCGCGTCGGCCACGCCGGTGCCGGCGCCACCGGCCCCTCGTGGAAACCTGGACGAGGTGTTCCGGGATTTCCGCAACGAAGTCTCGCGCCAGGGAGGCGCCGACCGCTCGGCGCAGCATCTCACGCTCGGCCGCACGTACCTCGAGATGGGGATGTTCGACGAAGCGGTGAAGTCGTTGAAGACGGCCGCGCGATCGCCGCGCCAGCGCTTCGAGGCGGGCGTGCTGCTGGGACGCCTCTACCAGGAACGCGGCGACATGACGCACGCGATTGAATGGCTGGAACGCGCCGCGGAAGTGCCGGCTCCCGACGCCGAAGAGGGCCGCGCGCTGTTGTACGACCTGGGCTGCATGCTCGAGACGGTCGGGGAGTGTGCGCGCGCGCTGGCGGTGTTTCTCGAGCTGCAGGCCGACGCCGGGGAGTACCGCGATGTCGCCGCCCGCGCCGATCGTCTGGCGCGCGTGCAGACCGGGGGCTGATCATCACAGTGATCACCCGTCTGCTGCTCGCGGCGTACTTCCTGGAGGCCGGTCTCGTGCTGATAGTCGCGCCGTGGTCCTCCTTCTGGGAGCACAATTTCTTCCTGACGCGCCTGCCCGGCCTGGCGCGCATCCTCTCCAGCCCGTTCGTGCGCGGGGGCATCTCGGGGATCGGCGCCATCACCGCGCTGGCGGGCCTCGCCGAGCTGGGCGGCCTGTTCGCGTCGCGCGGCGCGAAGGCCAGGCGCTGAGGTCGTGTCGCCTCTGTGCCGGCCGGTCATCTGCCTGGTCACCGGCCGCTCATCGGACATGGCGGCCACCATCGCCCTCGTCACCACCGCAGTCAAGGCCGGCATCGATCTCGTGCAGATTCGCGAGCGGGACCTGGACGACCGATCGCGTCTGGCGCTGACACGAGCGGCCGTGGACGCGGCACGCGGGAGCCGCGCGCGCATCCTCGTGAACGAGCGTCTCGACATCGCGTTGGCCGCCGGCGCGGACGGCGTCCACCTTCGCGGCGATTCGGTCGCGGCGTCCAGCGTGCGCCGCCATGGTCCGCCCGGCTTCATCATCGGCCGATCGGTTCACTCTCGCGACGAAGCCGTGGCGGCGGAGCGCGAGGGCGGATGCGATTACCTGATCTTCGGCACCGTCTTTTCCACCACGAGCAAGCCCGAAGGGCACCCGTCGCTCGGTACGGGCGCCCTGAAAGAGGTCTGCGCCCGCGTCCGGCTGCCGGTGCTCGCAATCGGCGGCATCTCCGTGGACCGCGCGCCTGACGTCGCCGCGGCGGGCGCGGCGGGGATCGCTGCCATCTCGCTGTTTACCGCGGCGGAAGGCGTGAGGTCGACGATCGAGGCACTGCGCCGCGCGTTTGACACTCAATGATGAGGTTGTCTAAAGTGCACGAGTCGATAGTCGATAGTCGATAGTCAAAGTCACAGTCAAAGTCACAGTCAAAGCCCGAGTCAAAGTCCGAGTCAAAGTCCAAGTCACATGCCCATGGCTGATTTCGGGAGCAAGCTGCGCGAGGCGCGCGAGCGCCGCGGCATCTCGCTGCGGCAGATTGCCGACAGCACCAAGATCGCGGCGTCCGCTCTCGAAGCGCTCGAGCGCAACGATGTCTCCAAGCTGCCAGGCGGCATCTTCAGCCGGGCGTTCGTGCGGTCGTACGCGACGGCCGTCGGCCTCGATCCGGAGCTGATGGTCAAAGAATTCCTCGAGCGGTTCCAGGCGGAACCCGCGGCCGCCGTGCCGAAACCGGCGGCGATTACCGAGGAGGAGAGCAACTTCGAGAGCCAGCAGCGCATGGCGGCCGTCGTGCTGACGATCGTGCTGATCAGCCTTCCCATCGCTGCCGCCATCCTGTATTTTTCCTTGCGCGCACGCCGGGTCGAGGGCATTCCGGCCGCGGCGCCCGTGATCCAGGAGGGCGCCCGCGCGACGGTTCCGCCGGCGCCGGCGCCCGAGCCGGTGGTCTCGGTCCCCGCGAGTGCTGCCGCCACCGGGGCTTCGGACTCCGCGACCTCGCCTCAGGTGATGATCGTGGAGCTGCACCCGACGGGTGTGTGCTGGATCAGCGTCACGGTGGACGGGGCGCGCGTGCTCGCCCGCGTCATGCAGCCGGGCGAGAAGACGACACTCCGGGTGAGCCAGGCCGCGGTGATCGAGGTCGGCGACGCCGGCGCGTTCGCGTTCTCCATCGACGGCAAGCCCGCCCGGCCGCTGGGCGGGTCCGGCGAGGTGAAGACGGTCCGTATCACCCGGGAAACCGCCGGCCAGTTCCTTCGATGATGCGGCCGGAACGGAGCGAGAGCGAGTGGAGGCGCCAGGCGGGGTGCAGGGGGCCCCGCCGATACAAAAATGGACTGCGGCTTCCGGTCGCCCCTGATTGACTTCTTCCGGCGGGGAGAGGTGGCGCGCGACGTGCGGCTGCTGGCCGCGCAGGGCGCGCTCGCGCCGCGCGCGCACGAGCAGCTCGCGCTGCTCATCCTGCTCTCCGACGATCCCGATCCGCTGATTGCCGTGAGCGCGTCGGCCACGCTCGACTCGCTGCCCGTCGAGCCGCTCCGGGCCTTCCTGGCGCGCTCGGACGTGCCGGCCGAGATGCGCGCCTTCTTCGCGGCGCGTGGCGTGACGGCCAGCGCGACGCCGGCGGGCGATGCCGACCTGCCGCTCGTGGACGCCGATCAGGCGCCGGAACCGGAGGAGGAAGACGACGGCAAGGCGGATCCGCAAATCCTCTCGTCGCTGCCGATCATCGAGCGGATGAAGCTCGCCATGAAGGGCACGCGCGCGCAGCGCGCGCAACTCATCCGGGATTCGAACAAGCTGGTGGCCGCCGCGGTGCTGAGCAGTCCGAAGCTCACCGAGGTCGAGGTCGAGTCGTTCGCGCGGATGGCCAACGTATCGGAGGAGACCCTCCGGACGATTGCGACCAACCGCTCGTGGGTGAAGAACTACGGGGTCGTCGCGGGGCTCACGAAGAACCCGAAGACGCCGGTCGCGCTCGCGATGAGATTCCTGCAGCGGCTCAACGAACGCGATCTGAAGACACTGTCCATCGACCGGAACGTGCCCGAACCGGTGCGCATCGCCGCCCGGAAGTACATCCTGAAGCAGCTCTGACGATCATTCGGACCCGCGGCGAGGCCCCTTGCCGCGCTTGAACTCCTTCCGCATCTCCGCCAGCCCCTCCATGTACACCGTGGCGCGGGGGCGCTCGTCCTGTGGCATCGCCTTCAGAAGATCGACGGCCGTGTCGAAATCGCGATCGATGGTCGCGCGGCTCGTCTTGTAGTAGAGGGCCTTGATGCGTGCAAGCAGATCGGCGGGCGAGGGCGTGCCGTTCATGATCGCTTCCTGTTGCGGCGCAGGCCCGCGAGGAGTTCATCCACCGGGCGCGTGTTGAGGACGTCGCCCGGCTCGAGCCAGGCTCGCCGCGCCACGCCGGTCCCCCAGCGGATCGCGTCGAGCGCCGCCGGCGAGTGCGCATCGGAGTCAATCACCAGCCTGGCCCCGAGATCCTTCGCGAGCCTCGCGTGGTGGTCGTCGAGGTCCAGCCGATCGATCTGGCTGTTGATCTCGAGCGCGACCCCCGCGGCCGCCGCGGCGGTGAACACGCGTGTGACGTCGAACCGATAGCCGTCACGTTTCAGGAGAAGACGGCCGGTCGGATGCGCGAGGACGTCGACCCAGGGACAGGCAATCGCCCGCAGCAGCCGGTCCGTCATCTGCGCCTCGTCCTGGCTGAACGCCGAGTGGACGGAGGCAACCACGATATCGAGCTCGGCGAGACAGTCCTCCGACAGGTCCATCGACCCGTCGGGCCGGATGTCGCACTCGATGCCCGCCAGGACGCGAAACCCCTCGAGCCGGCCGTTCAAGGCGCGCACGCGACGGGCATGGTCGAGCGCGCCCTGTTCGTCGAGGCCGTTGGCCATCGCCAGGGCCTTGCTGTGGTCCGTGACGGCGATGTACTCCAGCCCCGCGCTTCGGGCGGCGAGCGCCATCGCCTCCGCGTCGGCGTGGCCATCGGTCGCGGTCGTGTGCATGTGCAGGTCGCCGCGGAGGTCCGGCGCCTGGACGAGGCGCGGGAGCCGGCCCGCCTCCGCCGCCGCAATCTCGCCGCGGTTCTCGCGCAATTCCGGCGGAACCAGCGCCAGGCCCAGCGCCTCGTAGATCTCTTCTTCCGTGGCGCCGCCGATCTTCGCGTCGTCCGCCAAGCGGTACAGGCCGTACTCGTTCAGCTTCAGGCCGCGCTGGAGCGCGCGGTCGCGGAGCGCGATGTTGTGCGCCTTGGACCCTGTGAAGTACTGCTTGGCGGCGCCGGCGCTCTCCCGGGGGACCAGCCGGAGGTCCGCCTGAAAGCCGCCGCGGATGAGGACGCTCGATTTCGTTTCGCCACGCGCGAGGACGCGCTCCACGAGGCGATAGCCGATGAACGTCTGCATCAAGGCCGCGGGTCCGCCCGCCGCGAGGATGTCGAGGTCGCCGCAGGTGTCGCATCCGCGCCGCAGGCTGCCGACCATCGAGATGTCCGCATCGGGCGCGGCGGCGCGGAGTTCGGCGACGAGCGCCGCCGCCTCATCGTACGCTTCGGCGACAAGACGACGGCCCGTGAACCGCCGACGTTCTTCGAGCGCTTTGAGAATGAGCGCTTCTTTCTTCGCGCCCATCCCCTTGAGGGAGCGGATGCGGCCCTCGCGCGCGGCGCGCTCCAGATCGTCGAGCGACCGGATATCGAGCCCGCGGTAGAGCAGGGCGACGGTCTTCGGTCCCACTCCCTGGAGGTGCAGCAGATCGAGGATCGTGGGAGGAAACTCCTGCAACAGGTCCTGGTAAAAGCGGCAGGCACCGGTCTCGACCAGTTCTCCGAGCTTGGCCGCGAGGTCCTTGCCGATGCCGGGGATCTCGAGGCGCTCGGCCGGCGTCAGGCTCGCGGCCGGACCGGCCAGATGGCCGATCGTGTCCGCGGCGCTGCGGTACGCGCGCACCTTGAATGGGTTCTCGTTCTTGATCTCGAGAAGATCGCCGATATCGGCGAACACGCGCGCGATGGCGAGGTTATCCACCCGTGAGCGTCAGGCCCTGCCGTTCGATGTGGAAGTCGAGCACCCGCGCGCCGGAGTCGGCGAGCGCCCGGCGGATCGCCGGCACGTCCGCCGGATCGCCGAGGCAGAAGAGACAGCCGCCGCCCCCCGCGCCGCACACCTTTCCGCCAATCGCGCCGGCGCGCTCCGCCGCCGACAGCATCGCGTCGATTTCGGGAGTGGTCACGCCGGGCGCGAGTGTCTTCCGGTTGGTCCATTCGCTGGCGATCTGGCGGCCCACCTCCGGCCAGTCCCGCCGCTCCAGCGCGTGACGCATGGCCGCGGCAATGTCGCGGATACGGCCGAACGCCTCCTGCACGGCGCGGTCACCGTCGATGTGCCGCTTGGTCACTTCCCAGTTGTTGATCCCGGAATTGCGCGAGGCGTTCGTGTAGGCCAGGACGAGCCGCTGCTCGAGCTCCGCCGCCTCCACCGGCAGCGCGACGCGGCGCACGCCGTCGACGCGCAGCTCCACGGCCGAAATACCGCCGTAGAGCGCGGGACGGTAATCCTGCACCCCGGTCGGCACGTCGATCGCCTGCGCCTCCACGTTCATGGCGATCTGCATGAGTCCGTCGTCGGATTGGGGTACGCCCGCCCACTTCGCCAGCGCGCCGCAGACCGCGATATTCAGCGCCGACGACCCGGCGATGCCGGCGCCGACCGGCGACTCGCACCGGGTGCGCAGATCGATTCCCTCGCCCTGGAAGTAATGGAGAAGCCGCCCCAGCAGCTTCAGGTCGTGGTTGTCGCGCAACTCCGACCAGTGCGCCACCTCGACGCGGGTCCCCGTGTCCTCCGACTCGATCACCAGGCGGCGATCGGTGCGCGTCGTGAGCGAACAGCGGGCCCGGAGGCTGATGGCGGCGTTCAACGTCTGCGCGCCATCGTGGAAGAGGTATAAGGGCCAGATGTCGAGCGTGCCGCCCGCGAGGTCGATTCTTGTGGGGGCCGACGCCTCGATCTTCACGTGGGCCATTATATTCGTTCGTTGCTCGTTGCTCGTTGCTCGTTGCGCTCGACGAGCCACGAGCCACGAGCCACGGCGCCGCGAGCGGCGAGTGCGAGCTGCGAGCCGCGAGCTGCGTATAATGTGTCGATGTCTTTGAGGGATCTGCGCCGCCATGCGGGGCAGCTCGCGCTCGTCGGGTTCGACGGCCATTCGATCCCGGCCGAGGTGAAGAGCCTGGCGCGCGAGTTCGACCTGGGCGGCATCATTCTGTTCGCGCGCAACGTGGAAAGCGCGGAGCAGGTCGCCGAGCTCGCGCGGGAAGCGCAGACGCTCGCCCGGGAGATCCCGCTCTGGGTCAGTGTCGATCAGGAAGGCGGGCGCGTCGCGCGCCTGAAATCGCCGTTCACCGTGTGGCCTCCGATGATTACCCTCGGGCGCAGCGGCGAGGTCGCGCTGGCCGAGCGGTTCGCCAGGGCGCTCGCGACCGAGCTGAAGGCCGTGGGGATCTCGCTCGACTACACCCCCGTGCTCGACATTCACACCAATCCCAGGAACCCGGTCATCGGCGATCGCGCGCTGGCTGAGACCGCCGAGGACGTGGCGCGCCTCGGGTCCGCGATCGTGCGGACGCTCCAGGCGGAGGGGATTGCCGCGTGCGGCAAGCACTTCCCGGGGCACGGCGACACGAGCACCGATTCCCATCACGAGCTGCCGGTTGTCGATCATCCGCCGGACCGGCTGGACGCGGTGGAGCTCGTGCCGTTCAAGGCCGCGATCGACGCGGGAGTGGCGTCGATCATGACCGCGCACATCCTGGTCCCGGCGCTGGACGACGAGCGGCCCGCCACGTTGTCGCCGGCGATCGTGGAGGGCCTCCTCAAACGCACGCTCGGTTACCAGGGCCTCGTCCTCAGCGACGATCTGGAGATGCGCGCGATTGCGGGACGGTACGGGATGGAGGAGGCAATGGTCGCCGCGATTGCCGCCGGATGCGACGCCGTGCTGATGTGCGGAACCGACCACGCGCAGCAGGCGGCCGCCCTCGAAGCCGTGATTCACGCGGTCGAGCAGGAGGCCCTTCCGTTCAAGCGCGTCGAGGACGCGTTGACGCGCCATCGCCGCGTCAAGGAGCGCTTCCTTCGGCCGCCGCGGCCGCGCCCGCTGACCGGCGGCGCCCTGCGCATGCTGCTCGGACGCGACGAGCATCAGGCCGTCGCCGCGGAAATGGCGAGGTTCGCGTAGCGCCCATGCGCAAGCCGCGCGCGCTCAGGTTCGGAGACCGCGTCGCGATCGTGGCGCCGGCGAGCCCGTTCGCCCGTGACGAGTTCGATGCCGGTGTCGCGGAACTGCGCGCGCTGGGATTCGAGCCGGTCTGGGACGAGAGCGTCTTCGCCCGCGACCGCTACCTGGCGGGGGCCGCCGAAGCCCGCGCCGAGGCGTTCCGGCGCGCATGGGCGGACCCGGCCGTCGCGGCGCTCGTGGCGGCGCGAGGCGGTTACGGCAGCGTGCAGTTGCTGCCGCTGCTGGATCGCGAGCCGATTCTCGAGGCCCCGAAGGCGTTCATCGGGTACAGCGATACCACGTCGCTCCTCTCCTGGCTGACGCTGTCGTGCGGCATCACGTCCTTTCACGGGCCCATGCTCGAGCGCCGGTTCTCCCGCGGCGACGCCGGGTACGATCGCGACAGTTTCCTGCGCTGCCTCTGTCGCGCCGAGCCGGCCGGGCCGATTGCGCACCCGCACCTCGTCGCGCTGCGCGCGGGAGAAGCGACGGGCATGCTCGTCGGTGGCACGTTGAGCATCATCGTGGCATCGCTCGGTACGCCGTACGCGTTCGATCCGCCTCGCGGCTGCGTGCTGTTTCTCGAGGACGTGGACGAACGCCCGTACCGCGTCGATCGCATGCTGACGCAGCTGCGGTTGAGCGGGATTCTCGGGCGGGCCTCCGCGCTTGTCTTTGGCGAGCTGAAGGGCTGCGACGAGCCTGGCGGCGACCCGGCGATCCGTGACGTCGTCGTGTCCCTGACGCGCGATTTTCCCGGGCCGGTGCTCTTCGGACTGCCGTCGGGTCATACCGGCGGCGCCATCGTGACGCTGCCGCTCGGCGTTCGCGCGCGCGTGCTGACTGGCGGCGCGCCGGCGTTGATCATCGAAGAGGCTGCGGTTTGCTGATATGAAACGCATCCACCTGATCGGCATCTGCGGCACCGCCATGGCGACGCTCGCGGCCATGCTCAAGAGCAAGGGGCATGACGTGCGGGGCTCGGACCACAACGTCTACCCGCCGATGAGCGACTTCCTGCGCCAGCAGGACATCACGATCCTCGAGGGCTACAGCCCGGATCACATCACGGCGGATCTGGATCTCGTCGTCGTCGGCAACGCGATCTCCCGCCGCAACACCGAGCTCGAGGAAGTGCTCGACCGCAAGATCCGATACTGCTCGCTGCCCGAGGCGGTGCGCGATCATTTTCTCTGGGCCGCCCGCTCGGTCGTCATCACCGGCACGCACGGCAAGACGACCACGACGTCGCTGGCGGGCTGGCTGCTGGCGCATGGCGGCGCCGATCCGAGCGTCCTCATCGGCGGCATCGCGGAGAACTTCGAAGGCAGCTATCGCATCGGGGGCGGGCGCGACTTCGTGATCGAGGGAGACGAGTACGACAGCGCGTTCTTCGACAAGACCGCGAAGTTCCTGAAGTACCTGCCCGATATCGCCGTGGTCGGCAACATCGAGTTCGATCATGCCGACATCTATGCGGATCTCGACGAGATCCGCCTGGCCTTCCGGCGGTTCGTCAATCTCATCCCGCGGCGCGGGCTGCTGCTCCTCGGCGCCGACAACGCCGACGCGCTCGCGCTCAAGGACAAGGCGCTCTGCCGTGTCGAGACGTTCGGCCTGTCGAACGACGCCGAATGGCAGGCCCACGACATCACGATCGCGAGCGCCTCGACCACGTTCAGCGTGCGCCGCGGCGGGACGCCGGTCGGCACCTTCGAGGTGCCGCTGCTGGGCTCCTACAACGTACGCAACGCGCTGGCAGCCATCGCCGTCGGCGCGGCCGTCGGCCTCGCAACCGATACGATGGCCGAGGGCCTGCGGAAATTCCGTGGCGTCCGCCGCCGTCTCCAGCACCGCGGCACCGCCGCGGGCGTCGCGGTGTACGACGACTTCGCGCACCATCCGACCGCCATCGGCGAAACGCTCGACGGAGTCCGTTCGGCCTTCCCGGACCGGCGCATCTGGGCGATCTTCGAGCCGCGCTCCGCGACCGCCTGCCGCCGCATCTTCCAGTCGGAATTCGCTCGCGCCCTGTCGAAGGCGGACCGTGTCGTCGTGCCGGCGGTGTTCCGCTCGACGCTGCCGGAGGCAGAGCGCCTCTCGCCCGAGGCGCTCATCACCGATCTGCAGAGCAACGGCGTCGAGGCGCGATACATTCCCCAGGTCGACGACATCGTGACGACGGTCGCGCGGGAAGCCCGCGACGGCGACCTCGTCATCGTGATGTCGAACGGCGGGTTCGACGACATTCACCGGAAGCTCCTCGCCGCGCTCGAGGCGCGCGCCTCCCGCCGCTAGACTGCCGATGGAGGATCCGCGGATCGTCCCGGCTGGTGACGCGGCGCTCCTCGTCGAGTTCCCCGCGCGAATCGATCCGGCAACGAGCGCGCGCGTGATTGCGCTCGCGGAGGCGGTTCGCGCACGCTCGGGCGCGAAGGTCCGCGACCTCGTGGTCGGGTACTGCTCGCTCACGGTGTACTTCGACCCACTGACGCTCGATGCCGGCTGGCTCGCGTCCGAGCTGCGCGCGCTCACGGCGAACGTGCCTGCCTCGCTGTCTGCTGACGGCGCGTTGATCGATGTCCCGGTGTGTTACGGCGGAGAGTTCGGGCCCGATCTTGGCGAGGTCGCCGCGCGCGCCGCGTGTTCGGAGGAAGAGGTCGTCGCCCTGCACAGCGGCCGGACCTATCGTGTCTACGTCGTCGGCTTCGTGCCTGGCTTTCCATACATGGCGGCCCTGGATCCGCGCCTTGCCGTTCCGCGCCGGGCCACCCCTCGCACGAAGGTCCCCGCGGGTTCGGTGGCGATTGCCGCCGGCCAGACAGGCATCTACCCGATGGAAACGCCGGGCGGATGGCACCTGCTCGGACGCACGCCGCTGCGTCCCTACGACGCCGCGCGACGCGAACCGTTCCTCTTCAGGCCCGGAGACCGGGTGCGGTTCCAGCCAATCGATCGGGCACAGTTCGAAAAAGTGGCGGGGGCCCAATGAGGCACCTCTCCATCGTGCGGCCGGGCATGCTGACGACGATTCAGGATCGCGGGCGCTGGGGACGCCAGGCGAGCGGCGTGCCGGTTGCCGGTCCGATGGACGTCTATTCCCACCGGCTGGCGAACCGCCTCGTGGGGAACGACGACGACGCGGCAGCGCTCGAAATCACGATCATCGGCCCTGAGCTGGAAGCGGAAGACGACATGGTGTGCGCCATCGCGGGCGCTGAGTTCGCCGTCGCGGTCGACGGCGTTCCCGCGCCTCTATCCCGGCCCTTCACCCTTGCTTCAGGCGCCCGGCTTCGCTTCGGCGAGCGCCTGGCCGGCGCGCGGGCGTCGCTGGCGGTTGCCGGCGGGATTGCCGTGGAACCGGTGTTCGGCAGCCGCGCCACGAGCGTCATCAGCCATATGGGACCGCTCGGAGGCCGGCCGCTGGTTGCCGGAGATCGCCTGCCAATCGGTTCGACGACACCCGGAGGGCTGCCCGCCGGCACTCCGCTGCCGTTGCCCCGGGGCGGCGCAACAGTGCGCGTCATCCTGGGACCGCACGACCACTGGTTCACTCCTGAAGCGGTCCGCACCTTGCTGGAGACACGCTTCGTGGTCACGCCGCAGTCGAACCGGATGGGCTACCGGCTGGAAGGCGCGCCGCTCAGCCATTCGGCGGGATCCGACATTCTCTCGGATGCGACCCCGATTGGCTCGCTGCAGGTCCCCGGCTCCGGCCAGGCCATTCTCCTGATGGCGGATCGACAGACGACCGGCGGGTATCCGAAGATTGCGACCGTCGTGACCGCGGATCTTCCGATCGCCGGCCAGCTTGCCCCGGGTGACTGGATTGCATTCATGGCGTGCACTCCGGCCGACGCGCTCGAGGCGCTCCACGCGCAGGAAGCGCGGCTGGCGGGGACGCGATGACCGATTTCACCGCGCGGCTGCGGCAGGCATTCGGCGACGAGCGCGTGCGCCGCGATGTTCCTCTCGCGCCCTTCACGACATTCAAGCTCGGCGGCCCGGCCGACTGGCTGCTCGAGGTTCGCGGAGCCGAGGAGCTGCACCGCGCTCTCGAACTCGCCGTCGAGGCGCACGTGCCGGTCACGGTCCTCGGCGGCGGCTCGAACGTCCTCGTCGCCGACGCCGGTGTGCGCGGCCTCGTCATACGCATGCGCGGCCGGACCGTGCAGCTCGCCACGCCGACCCTGGTGCGCGCCGATGCCGGGCTCGCGATCAACGGGCTCGTGCGGTGGACGATCTTGCACGGCCTTGCCGGCCTCGAAGCGTGGGCGGGGACGCCGGGAACCGTCGGCGGCGCGGTCTTCGGCAACGCGCATTTCCGCGGACGCCTCATCAGCGAGCTTGTCGAAGCCGTCCGGCTGTTCACGCCGTCCGGCGAGTTGATGGAGGTGCCCGCCATCGAGATGGGATTCGACTACGATTACAGCCGTCTTCAACAGACCCGTGAAATCGCCGTCTCCGCGGATTTCCGGGTGTCTTCCGGCGAGCCCGCGGCGCTGCGGGAAATCGCGCGCGAATCGCTGGCGTTCCGCAAGCGCACGCAGCCGCTCGAGTCCGCGAGCGCCGGCTGCGTGTTCCAGAATCCCGATCCCGCCCGGGACCGCGTGCCCGAAGGCATTCCTCCGTCGGCCGGCGCCCTCGTGGATCGCGCGGGCCTGAAGGACGCCCGGGAAGGGGGCGCGCGCGTCTCGCCCGCGCACGCCAACTTCATCGTGAACGACGGCGGCGCGTCGGCGCGCGACATCCGCGCGCTGATCGACCGCTGCAAGCGGACGGTGAAAGAGCGCTTCGGCGTCGAGCTGCGCGAGGAGATCGTCTCACTCGGATTCGGGGGCGAGAGCAGGAACACATGGTGACCCTCAGGATAGAAGGCGGCCGTCCGCTGGCCGGCCGCGTCGCCGTCGAAGGGAACAAGAACTCCGCGCTGCCGCTGCTGGCCGCGTGCCTGCTGACGGATCAGGAATGCGTGCTCACGAACATGCCGCGCATCCGCGATGTCGACGTGCTCATCGAGCTGCTCGTCGGCCTCGGCGCCGAAGTCGAGCGGCCGGATCCGGCCACGGTGCGCATCCGGTGCCGCTCCGTGACGAGCGACGAGCCGGATCCGGCGCTCGTCGGGCGGCTTCGCGGATCGGTGCTGCTGCTCGGCCCCCTGCTCGCGCGCCGCGGCGCCGCGCGGCTGGCGCAGCCCGGCGGCGACTTCCCCGCGCGCCGTACGATCACGACGCACCTCCAGGCGCTCGCGGCGATGGGAGCGGTGGCCGTCGCGGTCGAAGGGCCGGGCTACGGGCTCGCGGCGCCGGACGGCTTGACCGGCGCGTCGATGTACCTCGACGAGGCGTCGGTCACGGGAACGGAAACGGCGCTGCTCGCCGCGGCGGCGGCGAAAGGGCGCAGCCAGATCCGTCACGCCGCGATGGAGCCGCACGTCGTCGACCTGTGCCGGTTCCTGCGGGCGATGGGTGTGTCGATCACGGGGGAGGGGACCCCGACGATCTGCCTCGAGGCGCCGGCGAGATTCGGCGGCGCCACCCATCGACTCGACGGCGACTACATCGAGGCCGGGAGCTGGGGAGTCGTCGCCGCGATCACCGGAGGGGAAATCGAAGTGACCGGCGCACGGTCCGAGGCTCTCGAAGTCGTGGCGGCGCCCCTTCGCCTGATGGGGCTGTCGTGCAGCCACGATGACGATCGACTGGTCGTGAGACCGTCCTGGCTGAAGGCGACGCGGCGGATCACAACGGGACTCTGGCCGGGATTCCCGAGCGACATGGTCAGCCTGGTGACGGTGCTCGCGACGCAGGCGGACGGCCGCACCCTCGTGCACGACTGGCTGTACGAGCTGCGGCTCTTCGCGCTGGAACAATTGAGCGCCATGCGTGCCGATCTGTTCCTCTGCGATCCGCACCGCATCATCGTCAGCGGCCCGACGAAATTGAGGGGACGTCATCTGGACAGCCGCGACCTGCGCTCGGGGATGGCGCTGATTGCCGCGGCGCTCGCGGCGGAAGGGGAGAGCCGGGTGAGGCCGCTCGAGATCGTGGAGCGCGGCTACGCGTCGCTCGTCGAGCGCCTCACCTCGCTCGGCGCCGTCGTCGAGCGCCTGTCCTAGTGGGGACGGGGCGCCTGCGAGGTCAAGAGCCGCCGCCGCCGGGCTTCTTCACGGGCGGCTTCTCTCCCGGCTTCAACGGCGCGGCCGTTCCCGGCGGCTGCAACGGCTGGGGGAACTTCGGAAGCGCGGGCCCCTTCGGTTCCATCTGCCCCGCGGGCGGGGCGCCAGCCTCATCACGATCTCGTGGCGGAAGCTGAATGCCGGGAAGCTCCCCGGCCGTGGTACCCCCGTCGCGCCCGAGCCGGAACGGCCGCAGGTCTCCCTCCGATAGATCCAGCACGCGGACGATGTGCGGGGTCAGGGTGAGGATGATGTCGGTCTGCTGCGCTTCCTTGCGATGATTCGCGAACAGTCGCCCGACGAGCGGCAGATCGCTCAGTCCCGGTACTCCCGAGAGCACCGTGCGCTCGTCGTCGCGGATCAGTCCCGCGAGCATGTTCGTTTCACCGTCCCGCAGGCGGATCGTCGTCGTGATCTCGCGGTTGCCGAAGGTCGGCAGGCCGCCGAATCCCGTACCGGAGATGCTGCTCACCGACAGCTTCAACGCCAGCGAGACCTCGTCGTCGTGATGGGTGCGGGGGGTGATGTCGATGTTCACCCCGATATTCTGGTACTCGTACGACGTGATCGGCTGCTGGTTGATGCCGCCGGTGGCGATGGGGGCGAACGTGGTGATCGGCACGGGCACCCGCTCACCGAACCGCGCCTGTGCGGCGATGCCCTCCGACGCGCGTATGTGCGGATTGGCGAGCGTCCGTGTGTTCGCGTCGTTCTTGAGGAGCCGGTAGTAGATGCCCGGCACGCCCGACATGAACACGTCGGCCTGTGTCAGGTTGCGGACGTTCTGCAGCGTCAGGTTGTCGCGGTTGACGTCGGCCGATCCCGAGATGCCCTCGGAACCGGGCGAGGCGATCTGGAGGCCGTACTCGCGCAGCCGCGTGCGATCGACCTCGAGCAGCTCGACGTCGATGACGACTTCCGGCCGCGCCTTGTCGATGGCCGCGATGAGGCGGCCGGCGGCCGCGATCCGCTCGGGCGTGTCTTTCAACGAGATCGCGTTGGTCGCGGTGATGGGCGAGATCTGGCGGACGTCCACGACGATGCGAAGGAGATCGATGACCTCCTTGACGTCGGCATTACTGAGGTAGAAGACCTGGACGACCGACTCCTCGTACTCGCGGCGCTTGGGCGGCGTGTCGGGGACGATGGTGATCGTCCTGGGAGCCGTCACCCGATAGAACGTGCGGGTCGCGGTGGTGAGCGAGGTGAGCGCCTCGGGCAGCGTGACGTTGCGCAGGTCGACGCTCAGCGGCGCGTCGCGGAACCCGGAGTCGAAGACGAGATTCAGGCCGGCGAATCGCGCCACGGCGGTGAAGATCGCGCGCGCGCCCGCATTGCTGAACACGAGCGAATCCGGGAGCGTGGCGCCCTCCGGCAGGTCGAGTCCCGCCGGGGGAAGGTCGCGCGCCTTCTGGATGAGCGTCTGAAGCTCGGTCTTGCCTTCGCGCGACACGGCCAGCTTGGTCCGGACCTTCTGGCGCGCATCCTTCAGCGCCGCCTCGACATCCGAGTCGGTCGGGTTCAGTTCCGCGGCGAGCTGATACTCGGCGAGCGCGTCTTCGTGCCGCTCGGCCGCCGACAGCCGCCGGCCGCGGAAGAAATGGTCCTGCGAGGCGCGCAGCCGCGCCCGATCGAGGGCCAGGCGCGCGTCGCGATCGTCGGGGTGGAGGCGGACGACCTTCGTGTATTCCACGACGGCGCGGTCGTAGTCCTGAGATCGCTCCGCCCGGCGCCCCGCCCCGAGCGCGCCTCCCGCGGCGCAGCCGCAGAGCAGCAGGGCGGCGGCCGCCGGCACCCACGGGAGCGCGAGGCGCCGCAACCTAGCGAGACGGTGAGCCACTGGTGATGACATCGGCACCGCGAGGGATCTTGAACGCGAAGATCTTATCGGCCAACCCGACGTTTTCCTTGAAGTTCGAGAAGACGAAGGTCGATCGCCCGCCCTGCTTGTCGGCCGCGGTCAGCTCCCGGAACTGGAGGGACGCGCGGTCCACGACCAACTGGAGCCAATCGTAGTCCCGTTCAGGCAGGCGTGGCTCCAGCCGCAGGGCATAGGTCGTATCGATACCGCCCTGCGCGTATGTCACGGTGAAATCGCGCGTCAGGTTGCCCTTGCCGACCAGGAAGAGAACGGCGGTCGTGGCCTGGTCCTCGGGCGGCACCGGACTGACGATCACCTGATTGTCGGCCGGCACGTACGAGTAGATCCGGAGGCCGTCCGACACGAAGAGCTTGGTGTCGGGAGACTTGTAGTCCCATCGCATCTTTCCGGGCTTCTTCACCCGCACCGTGCCGCGCTCGCTGAGCTTCTTGTGGAGCATGCCCGACTCGTAGTTGTGCACGAAATCCGCGGTGAAGTCGCGGATGGTGTCGTACTTCTTCTGGAGGGCAGCGGCCACCTCGCGCGCGGGCTTCGACGGGGCCTGCGGCCGGGCCGCAAGGGCGCCGCCGGAGACGACGAGCAGCGCAGCCAGGACAATCGCGTCGCGCATAAGTGAGCTTCGTTCCGCAGGGCTGGTCTGATGATCTTAGCACGGGCGGCGAAGACCGATCCGCTGTCGAGCTGGGCCCGGTGTCCCGGTGTCAGGTTCTCCCACCGCCCCACTGTCCCGCTGCACGCCCGACACGGTTTTCGGGCACGAAGTGCACGAAGGCCACGAAGGACACGAAGACAGATAAGAAAGACAGATTCTCGAGGTGTGACGATGTCCAACTGCGGTGCCGTCGAGCGCCGGCCGCAGGCCGGCGGTGCCAGGACAACCGAGACCACAAACACAAACAGCTCCCGATCTACTGCTGCTTGTGTTTGCGGTCTCGGTTGTCCTGACCGCGCTGCGCGCGGCTCGACGGCACAGGGGGCGTGAGGTCTTCTGAAAGAGATCTCTTCAGTCTTCGTGAACTTCGTGATCTTCGTGGGCTTCGTGATCGAAAAGCCGTGGGCGCGTTTCAGCGTGGGGCGGCTGCCGCGATTCAGCGTGGGGGCGGCTGTCTCGTCAAACTAGAGTGCGGAAGATACGGTTTCTGTCGCGGTCACGCTTTCGGCGCGCCGGCGGTCGCTGCCGGCTGCGGGCTCGGCTTGCTCGCGGTCGGCAGCTTCGCTGTCACCCAGTCGCCGATCCCTCCCTGCAGGACCGACACTCGATACCCGCGGCGCCGGAGATCCTCGGCAATCCGCTCGCTCACCAGCTCGCCCGGGTCGGAGTCGTACACGACGATGTCACGATCGCGTGCGAGCTGTGAAGCGTCGATGTGGTCGGGCGAGAAACGCAACGCGCCCGGGAGAGTGACGGTGCTGTGCTCGAAGGGATACTTCAGGCGGAGGTCGATGATAACCGGCGGATCGCCTGCATCCAGGCGCTGCTTCAGATCTTCCTTGGAGATGCGGGGCACGGACATGGCCGTATTGTCGTCACCGGCCCAGCGCGGTGTCAACAGCGCGGCGAGGGCCTAGGCGCCGTGCGCGTGCGAGTGCTCGTGTTCGCCGTGGACCACCCACCCTTGCGAGCGGCGGCCGCAGACGAGGCACCGCAGGAACATGGCGCCTCCATCGCAACTCACGCTGTAGTCATGCCCGGTTACGTAGCAGCAGATCCAGCTCCACATAGATCACCTGTAGGAAGGACGATGCTGGCGGAGTGGCAAGGTCGATGCCACGTTCACGCGAGCCGTGCGAGGGCGCGGAACTGAGCAATCCGACGAATTCCTGAGTAGTCAACCGGATGCGGCACGATTGGGCAGGTCCCCAAGTTGTCGATGCGATTACGTTTTTGGCGCGCGCCCGCGTTCGCTGAAGCTTCGGCGCTATTGGGATTTTGTGAAGTCGACGCTGAGGGCCGCCGGCGCCGACGCCGTCACAATCAACGTCATCCGGCGTTCGCCGAACTGCGGATGCCTGAAGACAATCTCGCGCGTCCCGAGCGGTACCTGCAGATTGGCCAGCGGCGTTTCGCCGGTCTTCCGCCCGTCGATCCACACTTCCGCCCAGGGGGACGCATTCAGGTTGACCGTGCCGCGCGGTTCCAGGGAGAGCGCATGCTCTTCGCCGGCGACGACCTCGACCGTCTGGGTGGTGGCGTAGCCGAATTCGCGGCTGGCAAGGGTGAGCTCGTGGCGGCCCGGCGCCAGCATCACCCGGCCCTGTTCGGTCGTGCCAATCATGTGACCGGCCTCGGAGATTTCCAGCGGGATTGGCGCGAACACCGCCACCCATCCGGAATACACGGGCACGTTGAGCGTCAGCGCGCGGCCGGCCTCGACGCGAATCGACCTGCGCACCGTCAGCGCCGGGGTCATGAGCGTGACCGTATGGCGACCGGCGGAAACCTTGTCGATCGTCAACGGTGTCTCACCCGCCGCCTGCCCGTCGAGCAAGACCCGTGCGCCGGCAGGCTCGGTCGTAATTACCACCGACCCTGCGGCAGGCAGTGCCGCCGCCGGTGCGGTCGCGGCCGGGGCGGACGCGGGCGTGTGGGCCGCCGCAGGCATGGCGGCGCCGCGTTCGCGTTCGGGCAGATAGGCCCGGCCCGCGGCCACCGCCGCGACGAGAACGATGATCGCGGACACCGCGAACTTCATCGACACGCGAGATGGGGACGTCGGCCGCACCTCGGCGAGCGTCCCGCGCCACGCAGGCACGGCCACCGGCTCCGGACGCATGACCTTGGGTTTCACCCTGATTGTTGCCGTCGGCGTCGGCTGCGTCACCGCGAGCGGTCCCTCGGGCGTGGGCTGCCACAGCACCTGGGCCGCTGCCGCGTACACCGATACGGCGGCTGTCCGTGGCGGAGCGGGCGGCTGGGCGAACACCGGCATCGGTGGAGGGGGCACGAAGGCGGGCACCGCAATCGATCGCAGCTTGTCGCGCTTGCTCTTCTTCCCGCGTCGCGTGCGCGGCGACTCGGGTGCAGCGACCTTCGGCTGTGTCGCGGGCGCGTCTTCGAGGATGACCGCGTCGGTTATCTGGCGATCGCTGACGCTGACAATCGGCGCCGGTGCCGGCCCCTCGACCGCTTCGACCGTCTCGACCGCTTCGACCGTCTCAACGGCCTGAGCTGCCTCGACTTCCTCGATTGGCTCGACTGCCTGAACTGTCTGGATTGCCTGGACCGTCTCGACTGCCTGAACTGCCTCGGTTGCTTCGACTGTCTGGAATGCCTCGACCGTTTCGACGGCCTGGAATGCCTGGACCGTCTCGACTGCCTGAACTGCCTCGACTCCCTTGTTTGCCTCGGTTGCGTCGACTGTCTGGAATGCCTCGACCGTCTCGACGGCCTGGAATGCCTCGACAGCCTCGACGGCCGTGGTGGCCTCGACCGTCTCGACGGCCTGGAATGCCTCGACTGGCTCGACGGCCGTGGTGGTCTCGACCGTCTCGACGGCCTGAACTGCCTCGACTGCCTGGACTGTCTCGACGGCGTCGACTGCCTGGACTGTGTGGAATGCGTGGCCCGCCTGGACTGCGTGGACTTGCGCCGTGTCGGGCGCCGCCTCCTCGACGGCGGCTTGCAGGTGGACGATCGACGGCATCGACTCGATCGCTCCCGTCTCCATCTCGATCACGAACGGTTCCTCATCGACAATCTCGGACTCGGGACCGAGGACCTCGTCGGTAAGCGCCGCGGTGATGTCTATCTCGGTCTCGACGTCAAGGCTGGCGGGGATGGCGTCTTCCACCGGCATTGTCAGCGGGACGGTGGCGTCTTCCGGAACGGCCAGCACGAACGTCGCCGGTTCCGGCTCCTGGGCCATGCCCATGTCGAGGACGTACGAAGCCAGCGCCTCGCGGCAGCTCTCGATGCCTATTCCGTTGCGGACGATGGAAACGAGCGCCGCTTCGGCCTCGGCGACCGATCGATACGGGCGCGTTCCGGGAAGCGGCAGCGTCTTCTCCAGGTACCTGCGCAACGCTGACGCGAACAGTCCGCTGCCGCGAATCTGCGCGATCTCGCTGACTTCGGCGACGAGCTCCGCGAGTCCGCCGGGGTAGTCCGCATCGGCCATCGGCCGTCCGAGCACGAGCGAGAGCGCGCAGAGGGACGCCTGCCCGATGTCGACGGCAGCGTCGAGCCGTGAGGGTCCCGCCGACGGGCGCGTCGCGATGCGGAGCTGGGTCCAGAGGCGTTCTCGCGACAGGTGAAGCCGCTGGAGCGCCTGGGCGAACACGTAGTCGACCAGGACCAGATCACCGCTGGCTTTGAGCACGATCCGGCCCGCGCCGAGCGCGCCGTGCGGAACGCCCGCCTTCGCGTGCAGCGCCCCGAGCGCGGGGAGCACCTGCAGCAGGAATCCGAGCGCGACATCGACGCTCGGCGGTCCTTCCTCGCGCGGGTTCTCCGCGCGCATTTCGATCAGGTCCGACAGCCGTTCGCCGGCGACGAGCTCCGACACGACCGCCAAGTGTCCTGCCTCATCGCGCTCGATGGCGTGCAGCCGCGCGAGACGCGCGTCGACAACGGTGGCGCATTCGACGACGCGGCCTCTCAGTACGGGCTCGAAGGCGAGAAACTCCGGCCGCAGCACGAGGCGTTCGAGCGTCGTCCCCGTCTCGCGATCGAATCGCAGCAGGCGGCGGCCGAGCCCGTCCTCGTATCCGGAGGTGGATAGCGTGGCAGGCGGATCGTATGGTGGTGCCGACATTGCAGAGCCCCCCCGGACAGTGCAACGCCCGCACCACCCCGCGCCTCGAGGCGGTCGTCATTTTCCTCAAAAAAGCGCGCCGTTTCCTCGCGTTCCCACCTCAGCGCCAGCCGAGCGCCTGACCGAAACGTAACGGCCGTCCGCAATCCTGTAATTGAGGTAAATTGAAACGCATGGTGGATCGGAACGAGATCGAAACGCTGAAGGCGTCGTGGCGCGGCGCCCTCAGCGCTGCCCATGCGCTTGCCGCGCTGGAGGATCGGGTGGTCGGGCTCGACCCGCACGCCGACCTCGACGCCGCAGCGCTCGAGGAGCTCGCGCGCCTGGCGCACGCCAACGGCCTGGCGGCGCAGGCGCTGCGTGGATTCATCGAGACGATGCGGGCGCGGCGCGCGGCCGGCGCCGTGTGAGCGCGTTGCGCCCGCCCCATCCGCATGTTAAGATCGCTTTTCGTGCCTAACGGCGACGGCTCCGCCGTGCCATCCGGTACAACCAAGCCTGAATGTGGGGGCGCGTAGCTCAGCTGGGAGAGCGCTGCGTTCGCAATGCAGAGGTCGCGAGTTCGATCCTCGCCGCGTCCACATCCCCTTAATCAACTTACGAAGCTATCAGCTATCAGCTGTCAGCTATCAGCTGTCAGCCGCTGAAAACTGAAAGCTGAGAGCTGAAAGCTGAGATGGACATCAAACGTATCGGCATTCTGACCGGCGGCGGCGACGCGCCGGGGCTGAACGCCGTCATCCGCGCCGTCGTCAAGTCCGCCGCCAACTCGTGTCTGGAAGTCATCGGTCTCGAGGACAGCTTCGACGGTTTGATCGAGCCGGACCGCTGGCGCACGCTGACACCGCGCGACGTGACCGGCATCCTGCGCATCGGCGGCACGATTCTCGGCACCACCAATCGCGGCAACCCGTTCGCCTACCCGATCCAGACCTCGGGCGGCACGCGCGACTACTCGGCGCGGTGCGTCGAGATGTTCCACGAGCTGAAGCTCGACGCGCTCGTCGTCATCGGCGGCGACGGCACGCTCAGCATCGCGTACGAGTTCCACAAGCGCGGCGTCCCGCTCGTCGGCGTCCCGAAGACGATCGACAACGACATCGTCGAGACGACCAACACGTTCGGCTTCGACACCGCGGTGAGCTTCGCGACCGAGGCGATCGACCGGCTGCACACGACCGCCGAGGCGCATCACCGGGTGATGGTCGTCGAAGTGATGGGGCGCTACGCGGGGTGGATCGCGCTGTACGCAGGCGTCGCGGGCGGGGCGGACGCCATCCTCATCCCCGAGATCCCGTTCTCGCTCGAGAAGGTCGCCGCGCGCATCATGGAGCGCGACCGCTACGGCGCGCGCTTCAGCATCGTCGTCGTCGCCGAAGGGGCGAAACCGATCGGCGGGGACGTGGCGGTCGTGAAGGAAGGCACGGCGGACTACGTGGAGCGTCTTGGCGGCATGGGCGCGCGCGTCACCGCCGCGATCGAGAAGCTGACGGGGAAGGAAGCGCGCAACACGGTGCTCGGCCACCTGCAGCGCGGCGGCGCGCCCACCAGCTACGATCGGATCCTGGCCACGCGCTTCGGCGCCCGCGCGGTCGAACTGGTGAAGGCGGGGGAGTTCGGCACCATGGTCGCCTTCCACCCGCCGAACATCGTCGCAGTGCCGCTCGAGAAGATCGTCGGACGGACGCGCAACGTGCCCGTCGACTTCGACGTCATCCGCACGGCACGGGCCATGGGGATAGCGATGGGAGACTGACCGCAGTCAACTCCCAATTCCCAACCTCCAACTCCCAGGCAGAACGAATCGACCGAATGGGGTACGAGTCGCTTCGCCTTCCACCCGCCGAAGCTTGGGAGTTGGGAGTTGGGCGTTTGGGAGTTATCGCCTAAGGGTTCAGAACATCAAGGTATTTGAGCGCCCCGCCTGTATTGAAGACGACGACGGTGTCGGTCGGCTTCATGCGGCCGTCCTTCAGCAGCACCTTGACGGCGTGGAGCGCGGCGCCCCCTTCGGGCGCGGCGCTGATCCCTTCGCGGGCGCCAAGCTCGCGCATCGCGCGGACCATGTCGGCGTCTGAGACGGCGATCGCCGCGCCGCCGCTCTCGCGCACCGCGCGAAGGACGAGGAAGTCGCCGATCGCCTTCGGCACGCGCAGGCCGTCGGCGACGGTGCGCGCGTTCTGCCACATCTCGGAGCGCTCGGCCCCTTGCTCGAAGGCGCGGACGATCGGCGCGCAGTGCTCGGCCTGCACGGTCACCATCTTCGGACGGGTGCCCGTCGGCTTCCAGCCGATCTGTTCCAGCTCCTCGAACGCCTTCCACATGCCGACCATGCCGGTACCGCCGCCGGTGGGATAGACGATCCAGTCCGGGAAATTCCATCCGAGCTGCTCACCGATCTCGTACGCCATCGTCTTCTTGCCCTCGATGCGGTACGGCTCTTTGAGGGTGGAGACGTCGTACCATCCGAGCGGCTTGCCCTTCTCCGCCGCGACACGTCCCGCATCGGTGATGAGGCCGTCGACGAGCGTGACGTCGGCGCCGTACAGCTCGCACTCGCGGATGAACGGGACCTTGACGTCCCTCGGCATGAACACCTTGGCCTCGAGACCCGCCGCCGCCGCGTAGGCCGCCATGGCGTTGGCGGCGTTCCCGGCCGACGGGATCGACAGCGTCCGCGCGCCGAGGTGCGCGGCGCGCGTGACGGCGGCCGCGAGCCCGCGCGCCTTGAACGAGTTCGTCGGGTTCAGCGATTCGTCCTTGACGAACAGCCGCGGCATGCCGAGCTCGTCGCCGAGCCGATGCGCATGGATGAGCGGCGTCCAGCCTTCGCCGAGCGTGAGCGGCTCTTCGCCGTCGGCGAGCGGCATCAGCTCGCGATAGCGCCACATGTTCGCGGCGCGTCCGGCCAGCGACTCGCGGCGCCACGCCCGCGCCGCCTTGAGGTCGTACCGCGCGAGCAGCGGCGCGCCGCACGTGCACAGGTGTTGGGGCACGCGGGGATCGTAGGCACCAGCGCCACACGGCACTGAGCATTCCAGATGCGTGAAATAGGACATAGCACTACTGCCGATTGCCCATTGCCGATTGGCGATTGGCGACTGCCGATTGACGGATTGATGATTGATGATTGTGGATCGAAGGATTGAGGATTGTCGATTGGATTGCCGATTCGGAGTGCCGATTGGGATTGCCGATTGCCGATTGGGGAATCGCCGATTGGGGAGTATGCCCGATTGGGGAGTATGCCCGATTGGGGAGTATGCCCGATTGTCGGATTTCCCCCCACAATCGTCAATCGCCAATCCGTCGATCGGCAATCGCCAATCGGCAATCCGTCAATCGGCCGTCGCCAATCGCCAATCGCCAATTGACGGATCACTTATTCAGAAGCTCTGAATCCTTCTTCTTCTGGACCTCATCGAGCAGAGTGATGTGTTGGTCGGTGACCTTCTGGACGTCGTCGAGTCCCCGGCGCTCGTCGTCTTCTGAGATCTTGTGCTCCTTGAGGAGCTTCTTCAGCTTGTCGTTCGCGTCGCGGCGCACCTGGCGGACGCCGTTGCGGCCCTCTTCGGCGAATTTGTGCACCAGCTTCGACAGCTCCTTGCGGCGCTCCTCGGTGAGCGCCGGCACGGGGATCCGGATCGCCTTGCCGTCGTTGGCGGGGTTGAGCCCCAGGTTCGCGGCGCGGATGGCTTTCTCAATCGCGCCCGCCAGCGCGGGGTCGAACGGCTGCGCGAGGATCAGCGTCGGCTCGGGAATCGAGAGCGAGGCCACCTGGTTCAGCGGCATGCTGGACCCGTACGCCTCGACGTGCACGACATCGAGGATGCCCACCGACGCGCGCCCCGTGCGCACGGTCCCCAGCTCGCGCCGGACGTGGTCGATCTGCGCGTCCATGCGCTTCTTGACTTCCGCGGTCAATCCTTTCAGGTCACTCACATCCATACGGCGCCTCTGAGTAGTTATGAGTTGTGAGTTGTGAATTGAGAGCAACCTGCTGGCACCGTCCGGACGGACGGCTTCACCACATGGCCGCTCAATTCGCAAGTCACAATTCGCAATTCGTTCACGCGGTCACCAACGTGCCCACTTTCTCGCCGTCGATCACGCGGCGGAGGTTGCCGGCGGTGCGCAGGTTGAAGACGACAATCGGCAGCTTGTTGTCCATGCAGAGGGAAATCGCCGTGGCGTCCATCACCGTGAGCCCGCGCTCGAGGACGTTGAGGTACGACAGCTCGTCGTACTTGGTCGCGGTCGGATCCAGCATCGGGTCGGCCGTGTAGATGCCGTCGACCTTCGTCCCCTTCAGGATGACGTCCGCCTTCATCTCCATGGCGCGCAGTGCCGCGGCGGTGTCGGTCGTGAAATACGGGTTGCCGGTGCCGGCGGCGAACACGACGACGCGCCCTTTCTCGAGGTGGCGCACCGCGCGGCGGCGGATGAACGGCTCGGCCACGGCGCGCATCTCGATGGCGGTGGCGACCCGCGTCGTCACGCCGACATGTTCGAGCGCGTCCTGCAGCGCGAGCGCGTTGATGACCGTGGCCAGCATCCCCATGTAGTCCGCGGTCGCGCGGTCCATGCCGCGCGCGCTCGCGGCCAGGCCCCGGAAGATGTTGCCGCCGCCGATGACGACCCCGGTCTGGACCCCGAGCTGCTGGATTTCCCTGATGTCTTTCGCGATCTGGGTGGCGACGTCGGGATCGATCCCGAACTGCTGCTCGCCCATGAGGGCTTCACCGGAGAGCTTCAGCAGGATGCGGCGGTAGGCGGGAGGCATGTATGCTGCCGATTATAGTGGGGAGTCCATCCAATGGGTGAATTCGTGAATTCGTGAGTTGGTGAATTGGGGTCGGCGCTCGATTTCAGCCACCTGCCAATTCACCAACTCACGAATTCACGAATTCACCAACTCACTAATTCTCATGCGGTTTCCCCCAGCTTGAAGCGCACGAAGCGGGGGATGGTGATGTTCTCCCCCATCTTCGCCACCGCCTGCTGCACGACCTGGCCGATCGTCGTCTTCGGATCGCGGATCGACGGCTGGTCGAGCAGGCAGACCTGCTCGTAGAAGCTGTTCAGCTTTCCCTCCACGATCTTCCCGATGACCGCCGGCGGCTTGTTCTGGCCTTCCATCTGGCCGCGGTAGACGTCGCGCTCGCGGTCGAGGACCGCGGGGGGAATGTCCTCGCGCCGGACGTACTGCGGCGCGGCGGCGGCGATGTGCATCGCGATCTCGCGCGCGAGGCTCTGGAAATCGTCCGTCCGCGCGACGAAGTCCGACTCGCAGTTCACCTCCACGAGGACGCCGATCCTGCCCCCCATGTGGAGGTAGCTGCCGATCAACCCCTCGTTGGTCGACCGCCCGGCCTTCCTGGTCGCCTGTGCGAGGCCCCGCTTGCGGAGGATCGTCGTCGCGGCCTCGATGTTGCCGTTCGCCTCCTTGAGGGCCGCCTTGCATTCCATCATCCCCGCGCCCGTCTGGTCGCGAAGCTGCTTCACCATCGCTGCCGTAATTTCCATCGCTGCTCCTGAACGTCGGTTTCCGGTTTCCAGCTTCCAGCTTCCAGCTTCCAGCTTCCAGTTTCCAGCACCGAGCTGGAAGCCGGGAACTGGCTACTGGAAGCTGTACATGACAACGCCGGCCATCCGAACGGCCGGCGCGTGAACTTCCGGCGGGCCCCTCGCCCGCTGTTACACGGAGGCCGGCGAGGTCGCCGGTTCGGGCCGGGGCTGACGCACCGCGCGGCCGCGCCGGGCGCGCTCGTCCCCCTCGGCGTCCGCCGCGTCCTCGGCCTGCGCCGATTCGCGGATGCCGCGCCCCGAGATCACCGCGTCGGCGATCCGCGAGGCGAACAGCCGGATCGCGCGCAGCGCGTCGTCGTTGCCGGGTATGACGAAATCCACTTCGTCGGGGTCGCAGTTGGTGTCGACCACGCCGATGACCGGAATCTTGAGCTTCCGCGCCTCGTCGACCGCGATCTTCTCCTTGCGCGTGTCGACGACGAACAGCGCGTCCGGCAGGCGCGACATGTTGCGGATGCCTTCGAGGTTCTTCTGGAGCTTGCGCTTCTCCTTCTCGATCTGCGCGATCTCCTTTTTCGAGAGCGATTCGTAGCGGCCGTCGGTCTCCATCGCCTCGAGGTCCCGCAGTCGCGAGAGGCTGCGCTGGATGGTCAGGAAGTTGGTGAGCAGCCCGCCGAGCCAGCGCTGGTTCACGAAGAACATCCCGCTGCGCTGCGCCTCTTCGGCGATCGCGTCCTGCGCCTGCCGCTTCGTGCCCACGAAGAGGATCGTCTTGCCCTCGGCCGCGAGGTTGGCCGCGAACTCCTCCGCCTCGCGGAACAGCCGCGCCGTCTTCGCCAGGTCGATGATGTAAATCCCGTTGCGCTCGCCGAAGATGTACGCCTTCATCTTCGGGTTCCAGCGCTTCGTCTGATGGCCGAAGTGGACGCCCGCCTCGAGGAGATCCTTCAACGCGATGCCGGTCAAGCTGCCTCCATAACATGTTCCCAGTTTCCAGCTCCCAGTTTCCAGCGGTCCTCCCAGCTGGAAGCTGGAAGCTGGAAGCTGGCGCCTGGAAGCTTGCTCTTTATCTCTTGCTGAACTGGAAGCGCTTGCGCGCCCCCTTCTGTCCGTACTTCTTGCGCTCCTTGATGCGCGCGTCGCGTGTCAGGAAGCCCGCCTTCTTGAGCCGCTGCCGCAGCTCGATGTTGTACTCGACGAGCGCGCGCGCGATCCCGAGCCGCAGGGCGCCCGCCTGGCCCGCGATGCCGCCGCCGGCGATCGTGGCGAGGATGTCGAACTTATCGGCCGTTTCGGTGACGAGCAGCGGCTGCTTGATCTGGGTGCGGAGCGCTTCGGTGGGGAAGGCGTGCTCGACGGGCTTGCGATTGACGACCATGCCCCCCGTGCCGGGCCGGAGAAACACGCGGGCGGTGGAGGTCTTGCGGCGCCCGGTGCCGTAGTACTGGATTCCTGCTGCTGTCACGTTATACGACCTCGCGCTTCGTTGTCTTCAGCACGCGCGGCTTCTGCGCCGCGTGCGGGTGCTCGGCCCCCGGATACACCTTCAGCTTGCGCCACATCGCCTCGCCCAGCTTCGTTTTCGGAAGCATGCCGCGCACCGCTTCCTCGACCAGCCGTGCGGGACTCTTCTTGCGCACGTCCTTGGCCCGCTCTTCGCGCAGACCTCCCTCGTAGCCGCTGTGATACCGATAGAGCTTCTGCTCTTCCTTGCGGCCCGTCAGCTTCACCTTCGCGGCGTTCACGATCACCACGTGATCGCCCGTGTCGATGTGCGGCGTGTACACCGCCTTGTGCTTGCCCTGGAGGAGGCGTGCGGCTTCCGTCGCGATCCGGCCCAGGACGAGCCCCTCCGCGTCGATGACATGCCACATCCGCCCCACCTGGCCGGCGGTGGGAACAAACGAACCCATTGTGAGCGATCCCTTTCAGCGTCGTTTCAAGGACGACAAACCAAAAGGATACTGATGATTATGGGGATTGTCAAGCTCGCGGGGGCGCCAGCGCGGGTCCACTTTCGCACGACGTTTCGCTGTGCCAGAACGGGAAATGTCGCGCCGCCCGATTACAGAATTGTGCGCCCGGCTACCAAAATGGCCCTCCCCGCCGGGCTGCCGCGGCCGAGCGGGATCTCAGATCTGCGCACTTCTGCCGGATTTGGTATCGATTCTGCCGTGGCACCCGACTTGCCGCAGAGCTCGTGCCGATAAGTACTCAGGGGCGCCGGAGTCCGCTCGGTCGTGATCCGCGCGGCACGGAGCAGGATTGACGGCGAAAGGTTTGACAGACGCTACCCCGTTGGGGTACCGTGAACTGCCTCCCGCACAACCACTTGCGTCGATTTGAAGGATAGGACACCGCGTGTTTCGCAGAGCGAAATCGCTGGTCGGACTGGACATCGGCTCGAGCGCCGTCAAAGCGGTCGAACTGAAGCAGGCCGGCAAAGGCTACAAAGTCACCGCGTTCGGCAGCGAACCGGTGCCCCCGGACAGTATCGTCGACGGCGCCATCATCGATGCCGCCGCCGTCGCCGACGCGATCCGCCGTCTGTTCGACGGCCGCCACATCAAGACGAAGGATGTCGCGGCGTCGTTGTCGGGCAACGCCGTCATCGTGAAGAAGATCACGCTGCCGGTGATGACCGAGGCGGAGCTCGCCGAGTCCATCTACTGGGAGGCGGAGCAGTACATCCCGTTCGACATCCAGGACGTCAACCTCGACTACCAGATCCTCGACAGCGCCGACGCCTCCGGCAAGGGCACGATGGACGTGCTGCTCGTCGCGGCGAAGAAAGAGAAGATCGCCGACTATACCGGCGTCATCGCGCAGGCGGGGCGGTCCGCGGTGGTCGTCGACGTCGACGCCTTCGCGCTGCAGAACGCCTACGAGGTGAACTACGGCATCGAGCCCTCGGCGGTCGTGGTGCTCCTCAACGCCGGCGCGAGCGCGACGAACATCAATATCCTCAACGGCGATCAGTCGGTCTTCACCCGCGACATCTCGATCGGCGGCAACGCCTACACGGAGGCGCTGCAGAAGGAGCTGAGCCTGCCCTTCGACCTGGCCGACCAGTTGAAGCGGGGCATGCCGGTCGACGGCGTGACCTTCGACGACGCGCGGCCGGTGCTCCGCGCGGTCAGCGACAACGTGATGCTCGAGATTCAGAAGACCTTCGACTTCTTCAAGGCGACCGCCTCCTCCGATCGGATCGACCGCATCATGGTGAGCGGCGGCGCGTCGCGCGCCGAGGGCTTCACCGAAATGCTGAGCGAGCGCTTCGAGGCGCCCGTCGAGCCGTTCGACCCGTTCAAGCGCGTGGCGTTCGATCCCAAGCGGTTCAACCTGGAGTCGGCCGAGGCGATCGCGCCGACCGTCGCCGTGGCTCTCGGCCTCGCGCTCCGGCGGGTGGGCGACCGATGATTCGCATCAACCTGCTCGCGGTCGAGCGCGACCGCGGCAAGCGCCGCGCGCTCATTCCCGTGGCGCACCGGGTCACGATCGCGGCCAGCCTCATTCTCGTGGCCGCCGCGCTGCTCGTCGCGTGGTGGTTCTGGTCGCTCCGGCAGACCTCGCAGCAGCTCGACACCGAGATCGCCAAGGGGGAGGTCGAAGCGCAGAGCCTCCGATCGGTGCTGGCGCAGGTGCAGAAATTCGAGAGCCAGAAGGCGCAGCTCCAGCAGCGGGTCTCGCTCATCGAGCAGCTCCGGCGCGGCCAGTCCGGCCCCGTCCACCTGCTCGACGAAGTCAGCAAGGCGATTCCCGAGCGGTTGTGGCTCACCGAGTTGACCCAGAAGGGGGAGACCTTCACGATCACGGGCATGACGACGTCGCTCAGCGGCTTGTCCGATTTTGTCGCGAACCTGGAGGGGAGCGCCTGGTTCGCCAAGCCGGTGGACATCATCGACAGCCAGGTGGACGCGAGCCAGAAGGGCGAGGAGTTGTTCAAGTTCTCCGTGAAGGCGACGTTCAACAACCCGGAGGCGCCGCCGTTGCCTCCCTCGGCGGCGCCGGCGGGCAAGACGCCGGCGGCGGCGCCGAAGAAATAGCTCTCGGCTCTCAGCTAGCTGAAAGCTGAGGGCTGATAGCTGAGAGCTGTTAAAGGCCGCGGCGGGCGGCACCGATACGCAAGCAGGGAATCCATGGAACTGTCGCTCACTAAACTGCCGTGGTACGCGCAGATCGGGGCCTTCGTCCTGGTCGCGGGGCTTGCCGTGTTCGGGTTCTGGAAACTCTACGTGACCGACATGCAGGCGGATATCGAGACCCGCCAGGCGCGGCTGAAGGTGCTGAAGGCGGACATCGCGAAAGGCGTCGCGACGGCGCGGCGGCTCGGCGAGTTCCAGGGCCAGGTCACCGAGCTCGAGCATCGGCTCGACACGCTCAGACAGGTGCTGCCGCAGGAGAAGGACGTCGCCGACATCCTGCGGCGCGTGCAGGGGCTGGCGAAGCAGTCGGACTTGAACATCCAGCGCTTCACGCCGCAGGCGCCGAAGCAGCAGCCGCTGTACGCGGAGCTGCCCTTCAAGCTGCAGGCCGAGGGCACGTACCACAACCTGGGATTCTTTTTCGACCGCATCAGCAAGTTCCCGCGGATCATCAACATCGGCGAGATCACGATCAAGCCGCCCCAGAAGCCGGAGCCGAACGCCACGATCATCGCGGAATTGACCGCGACGACCTTCGTGCTCCAGGAGGGCAAGGCCCCGGCGGGCGTGAAGGGCACAGGGGTCGTGCCGAAGCAGCCCTCGGCGAAGTGACCATGCATCGCATCAGCCTGCGTACGTTCGTGCATCTGGCCGCGGGGCTTGCCGTCACCGCCGGCGTGGCGGTCGGGCAGTCACCCGCGCCGCCGGCACAGGCCCCCGGCGCGAAGCCGCCTGCCGCCGAAGCGCCCGCGCCGGCGCCGACCTATTCGTACGACCCCGGCGGCCGCCGCGATCCCTTCATCAGCCTCCTCGGCCGCGGCAGCGATCCGCGGCTGTCCGGCTCGCGGCCGGTGGGACTCCCCGGCGTGCTGATCAACGAGATCAGCCTGAAGGGCATCGTCAAGGATCAGAACGGCTACTTCGCGATGATCCAGGGACCGGACAACAAGCCCTACACACTGCGGGCGGGCGACAAGCTCATGGACGGATCCGTCAAGACCGTCCTGCCGGGCGCCGTCGTGTTCATGCAGGACGTCAACGATCCCCTGTCGCTCATCAAGCAGCGGGAGATCAAGAAGACTCTGAGATCGAGCGAGGAGAGCCGCGGATGACCGAGATGCCGCAGAAGATGCGCGCGCGGGCGGCGACGCTGGCGCTGATGGCGGCGCTGGCCATCGCGGGAGCGGCGGCCTTGTCGGCCGGCCCGGCGCCGATTCGCCTGCTGGGCGTGTCGTCGCAAGGCAGCGCCGTGCTCATTGAAGCCACCGAGCCCGTGGCCTACTCACACAATCAGCCCGACCCGCTGACCGTCGTCGTCGACCTCCGCAACGTGTCGGTGGCCGAAGCGGACAACCTGGTGGAGCGCGGGGGAGCCGTCAAAGCCGTCACGCTCGAACAGGCCAGCGCGCCCGACGGCACGGCCGTCGCGCGCGTGCGGATTGCGCTGACCCGGCGATCCGATTACAAGGTGCGCAGCGCGCGAAACACGATCCGCGTGGAGCTCACGCCCTCCGCGGGGGGCCGGTCCATACGGATGGCGGGCGGCGCCCTGCCCGGCACCGTGGCTCCGCCCGTCGCGCTGCCTTCTCCCACGGCGTCCTCGGCGGCGCCTGATACCGGCGAAGCGGGCACGGCGACCGTTCTCGACCGCGTCCGCGCGTCGCGCAACGCTGGCGCGACGACCGTGACACTCGGCGGCAACGGCCGGCTCACGCCGGCGAGCGTGAGCGAGTCCGAAGATCGGCCGCGCCGCCTGGTGCTCGATTTCCCCGAGGTCGCCTCGAAAGCGCCCGCGCAGACGAGCGTCGGGGGCGACCTGGTCAAGAAGATCCGCGTTGCCGTCAACAGTCGTGCTCCGCTCGTGACGCGCGTCGTGATGGAGATGGCACCCGGCGCCACCTACCACGTCGAGCGCGCGGGCCAGGACGGCCAGGACATTGCCGTCGTCTTCGAGCCGTCACAGGCGCCGGCGACGGTGATGCTCGCTCCAGCGACCGGCGAGAAGCCCGGCGACCCGGAGCCGGACATTCCCATCAGCGAAGCGATCAGGAACGCGGCGTCGATTACGCCGCCCGATCCGGCGGCCGCCGATCCGAAGGCCGCGCTGAATGTCCCGGCCGCCCAGGCGCCGCCTGCTTCCCAGGCCACGCCGCCGCCGGCCCCTCTGGCTGGCTCAGGGCAGGCGCCGCCGCCGGCCCCCTCGACAGGCTCGGGGCAGGCAACGCCGCCCGCGCAGCCCCCGCCCGCGCAGCCGCCGCCCACGACACCACCGGCACCGGTGACGCAGGCGCCGGGCCAGCCTCGGCCGATGCAGCAGATGCCCGGCACGGAGGAGCGGAAGTACATCGGGTTCCCGATCACGCTCGACTTCGCGGGTGTCGACCTGCGCGTCGTGCTGCGGCAGTTCTCCGAGATCAGCGGCCTGAACATCATCATCGATGCGGCGGTGCCGTCGACGCCGGTGGACATCGTGCTGCGCGAAGTGCCGTGGGACCAGGCCTTCGAGACCATCCTCCGCAGCAACAAGCTGGCCTTCGTCGCCGAGGGCACGATCGTCCGGATCGCGCCGATCTCGGTCCTCTCGGAAGAGGAAGCGGATCGCCGCAAGCTCTCCGAGGCGAAAGCGCTCGCGGGCGATCTCCGCGTCCAGACCTTCTCGTTGAGCTACGCCAAGGCGGCCGACATGCAGCCGCTGCTCGTGAAGTCGGCGCTGTCGCAGCGCGGGCAGATCCAGGTCGACACGCGCACGAACACGCTGATCATCACGGACCTTCCCGACCGGCTGACCACCGCCAACGCGCTCATCTCGTCGCTCGACCGCCCCGAGCCGCAGGTCGAGGTCGAGGCGAGGGTCGTGCAGACGACGCGCGAATTCGCCAAGGCGCTCGGCGTCCAGTGGGGCCTCAACGGGCGCATGGCGCCCGATATCGGCAACACGACCAACCTCGCGTTTCCGAACCGTGGCACCATTGGCGGCCGCACCGGCGCGGTCAGCACGCCGAGCGATCCCCGCGCGGGGAGTCTCGAGTCCACCGGGACGGTCGTGAACCTGCCCGCGATCGGCGCGAGCTCCGCGCTCGGCCTCGCGCTGGGCGCGGTCAACGGCGCGTTCAATCTCGACGTCGCCCTCTCCGCGCTGGAGCACGCCGGCAAGGGACGCGTCCTCTCCACGCCGCGGCTGACGACGCAGAACAACGTCCCCGCCGAAGTGGCCCAGGGCATCCAGATTCCGATTCAGGTGGTGGCGAACAACACCATCACCGTGACCTTCAAGGAAGCGGTCCTGAAGTTGAGCGTGACGCCGCAGATCACCAGCGCCAACACGGTGATCATGCAGATCACGATCGAGAACGCCAACGCGGACTTCAGCCGCCAGGTCAACGGCATTCCGCCGATCGACACGCAGCGCGCCCAGACGCAGGTGCAGGTCAACGACGGCGCGACCACGATCATCGGCGGCATCTTCGTCAGCCGCGAGCAGTCGTCGAACGAACGGACGCCGGCGCTGCATCGCATTCCGTTGCTCGGCTGGCTCTTCAAACGGGACTCGACGTCCGACGAGAGCCGCGAGCTGCTGATCTTCATCACGCCGCGCATCATCAAGGGATGACACCAGCCATGACGAAATCGGTTTGGGGCGCTCGCATCCGGTTGGCTGCCGCCATCGTGCTTCTCACGGGGACGATGTCGTGCGGAGACCTGACCCGGCAGGGGCAGGCGAGCTCGTATTTGATCGTCGCCTCCTTGGAGGCCACCTCGGGGGCGGACCCGGGCGCGTTCAGCACCGTGCTGTCCTCCGATGTCGTCACGCTCGTGGACGATGTGCCGTCGGTGTTCGCCGATCCCGCCCGCGTCACGCTCACGATCGGGATGAAGGACGCGGGCTCGACCGGGTCGCCCTCGACGCCGACGATCGTCAACCGGATCACCGTCGATCGGTACCACGTCAGCTACGTGCGCGCCGACGGACGAAACACGCCCGGCATCGACGTGCCGTACCCGTTCGACGGCGCCTTCACGGCGACGGTCTCGTCGGGCGAGACGACTGCGGGGTTCATTCTCGTGCGCCTTCAGGCGAAGGAAGAGGCGCCCCTCAAGGCGCTGGCGTTCGGTCCGACCGTCATTTCCACGATTGCGGAAATCACCTTCTACGGCCACGATCAGACCGGCCGGGAGGTCAGCGTGACCGGCCGCATGGACGTGCATTTTGCGAATTTTGCCGACCCGCAGTAACAACGGACAATCGGAAAAGGGACTCCCCGGGGCGCCGGCGATGCCGGCGGTTGAAATATGAAACGAGCTATTCTGCACGGGATCGGAAGGGCGGGCGTCGCGGCGCTGATCGCGCTCGTGGCCGGCGGCTGCACGATGAAGAACCAGGCCGCGCCGCCGCTTGCGGGGCCGTCGACCTTCGGCACGGCGATCACAGTCAGCGTCACGCCGGACGTCCTGACGCAGGACGGGGCCAGCCAGGCGCTGGTGACGATTACCGCGCGCGACGCGGCGGGGCAGCCGCTGCGCAACCTGTCGCTGCGCACCGAGATCATGGTCAACGGCCAGTTGACCGACTTCGGATCCCTCTCCGCCCGCAACCTGGTCACCGGCTCGGACGGCCGCGCGACGCTCGTCTATACGGCCCCCGCGGCGCCGGCGCAGTCGGTGGACACCCTCACGGTCGTTGACATTCTCGTGACGCCAATCGGCTCGGATTTCAACAATTCGACGACCCAGCTCGCTTCGATTCGACTCGTGCCGCCCGGGATCGTCATCCCTCCGGACGGCCTGGTCGCGAGATTCACCGTGACGCCGTCGGCGCCGAGCGACCATCAGGCCGTGTTCTTCGACGCGTCCACCAGCAGCGCGTCCTCGACGAATCCCATCGTGTCGTACGCGTGGGACTTCGGCGACGGCGGCACCGGCAGCGGCAGGACCGCGACCCATTCGTACGATGTGGCCGGCTCCTTCATCGCGAAGGTGACGATCTCGGATGCATTCGGGCGGTCCGCGTCGGCGGTGCAAACCGTCTTCGTCGGACAGGGCGCGGCGCCGGTCCCGTCGTTCACCTTCTCGCCGACGACGCCGCAGGTGAACCAGGACGTGAGCTTCAACGCCTCCGCGTCCACCGCCGGCTCGGGCAGGCGCATCGTGAGCTACACGTGGGACTTCGGCGACGGCGATCAGAAGACGACCGAGTCGTCCACGACGACGCATGACTTCGTCAGGGCAGGCACCTTCCAGGTCACGCTGACGGTCACCGACGACGTCGGGCACATCGGCTCGATCACCAGATCGGTCCCCGTGGGCAGCTCCGGTCCGACCGCGGACTTCACCGTCTCGCCGACCGATCCGGCTCCTGGCCAGACGGTCTTCGTGAACGCGACGGCGTCGTCGCCCGCGCAGGGGCACACGATCGTCAGCTACACGTGGGACTTCGGCAACGGGACAGGGACGTCAGGGACCAACCCGCAGGCGAGTACCGTGTATACCGCCGAAGGCACGTATACGATCACGCTGACCGTCACCGACGAGGCAGGCAACACCGGGACGACGTCGAAGACCGTCTCGGTCAAGTTCCCCTCATGATCGATGGCCGACAGTCCGCGCATTGAGGAGCTGAAACGCCGGGTCCAGTCGGACCCGGCGTCCATCGCCTTCGCGGCGCTTGCCGAGGAATACCGCCGCGCCGGGCGTTTCGAAGACGCCATCCAGACCTGCGTCACCGGACTCCAGCGGCACCCCGCGTATCTCTCCGCGCACGTCACCCTCGGCCGCGCCCTGATCGAGGTCGGGCGGTACGACGAGGCCCGCGAGGAGCTGGAGCACGTGCTGCGGGCCGCGCCGGAGAACCTCGCGGCGATCCGCGGCCTTGCCGACATTCACCACCGGAGCGGGGAGTCAGTCGAGCAGTACGCCGCGGAGGACTTCCACGAACGGACCGTGACGCCCGCCGCGGAGGGCGCGCCCAAAGCCTCCCTTTCCACCGACAGGGCGACGCTGGCGCCGGAACCGGTGGCTGTCGAACCCGCGGCCGCACCAGGGCACGGCACCCCCGAGGCGCCGCTGAACGATCCGGTTCTCGCGGACCTCGAAGACTTCCTGGCTGCCGTTATCCACGCGCGGGGATGACGCTCTCCGGCCCTGCATTCGGGCGGCGGATTGCAGAACTGCGGACGTCGATGGTCGCGTCCGCCGTCGATGCGTTCGTCGTCACGTCCCGTCCGAACCTGTTCTATCTCACCGGATTCGACGGGTCGGCGGGCGCCGCCCTCATCAGGCCCACGCGCGCCTTTCTCATGGTGGACTTCCGGTATCTGACGGCCGCGCGTGACATGCTGGCCGCCCGCGGCGAGCGGGCGATCGCCCTCGAGCGCGTTGATGGAGACCACGACGAGGCCATCGTCGCGCTCCTCGAGCGCGAGGGGGCCCAGCGCATCGGCGTCGAGGCCGAGTCGATGTCGATCGGCCGGTTCACCCGGCTGTCGACGGCGCTGGCTTCGGCGGCCTCGCCCGGCGTCGACGGGAGCGGATGCCCGGCGCTCGTGCCGCTGGAGCGCCTCGTCGAGTCGATGCGGGCGGTAAAGGACGACTGGGAGATCGCCGTGCTGCGCGAAGCGGCGCGGCGGCTGTCGGCGGTGGCGCGCGAGATCCCCGCGCTCGCGCGCGAAGGACGCGAGGAAGTCGAGATCGCCGACGACATCAACGCCGCGATCCGCCGGGCGGGCTTCAGCCGGCCGGCCTTCGAGACGATCGTGGCGTCGGGCCCGAACAGCGCGCTGCCGCACGCACGGCCGGGCCGGCGCCGGCTCCAGTCCGGCGACGGGGTGGTGCTGGACTTCGGGGGCGTCTACGACGGATACTGCGTGGATCTTACGCGCACGATCCAGGTGGGCCGGTGGCGGCCCGACTTTCGACGGATCTTCGACGCGGTCCTCGAAGCGCAGCGCACCGCCATTGCCGCGGTGCGGCCTGGCGTCTCGGGCCGGAGCCTCGACCGCGCCGCGCGCGACGTCCTGACCCGCCACGGGCTCGGCGACGCGTTCGGGCACGGCACGGGGCACGGCCTGGGCCTCGAGGTGCACGAGGAGCCGCGGATCAGCAGAACGGCGCCGGACAGCGACGGCGCGCTCGCACCCGGGATGGTCTTCACGATCGAGCCGGGGGCCTACGTGGCGGGCACCGGCGGCGTGCGGATTGAGGACGACGTGCTGGTGACCGAGGGCGGCTGCGAAGTCCTCACCGACGTACCGAAGGAGATTTAGCAGGTGCTCGGTGCAGGGTGCTGGGTGCCTGGGTGCGCCGAGGGCGCGCACGGCGCGCCCTGCGAGCCGGGGCCCCCGACGCGCGTTCTTGGCGCGTTGGGGTGGGAGGGAGCGGAGCGGGGCGGAGGGGCCCCCGCGAGCGACCGAGCCGGGGTCCGGGGCGCAGGCCGAACGCCTAGGGCGCGCACGGCGCGCCCTGCGAGCCGGGGCCCCCGACGCGCGTTCTTGGCGCGT
>Ga0156223_175_pt1 | contig 142190 bp, 123 predicted proteins | sample RifCSPlowO2_12_FD_107871 | JGI IMG/M metagenome (GOLD analysis project Ga0156223, IMG submission 107871) | Acidobacteria bacterium RIFCSPLOWO2_12_FULL_66_21
TCGACGACGCCGGCGCCCATGCCGACCGCCGCTCGACGACGCCGGCGCCCATGCCGACCGCCGCGAAGAGCCGCGAGCGCGTGCCGATGAAGGCCGCGCCCTCCCCGCCGTAGCTGTGGCCGTTGATCCCGATTCGCTTGGGATCGATGTAGCCCATCTCGATCGCCTTGCGCACGGCCGCCTCGACCGACTCGAGCATGTCGCTGTGCGACGCGCCCGTGTGGTAGTACACGTCCGGAATCACCGTGATGTAGCCGTCGCTCACCGCCTGGACGGGCGACGATCCCATGCTCGCGAGGTACGACGGCGCGCTGTAGCGGTGCAGGTTCTGCGAGTTCTTCTCGTAGAAATTCACGAGCGCCGGCCGCTTTTCACCCGGCTTGTAGTCGTCGGGAATGCCGATCAGGCCCTGGAGACGGTGGCCGTCCTTGTCCTTGTAGTCGAACAACAGACGATGGCCCCACAGGTATTCGGCCTGCTGCGGGTTGGCGTTGCTGATCTTCTTCGACTCCGTGAAGCCCGGGCCCGACACGCGCAGATCGGGGAACTCGACGAAGGTCTGCCGCGTGAAGAGATATTTCTCCGCCTTGGCGGCCCTCACCGGATTGCTGAAGGACGCATCCTCGTACACGAGCTCCTTCAACTGGCCGTTCGCCAGCTCGTAGAACCCGCCCCTCTTGGTCCACTCGCCGTACGCGGACAGCGTGATCGGCTTGGAGAGATCGATCTTCGCGCGCGCCGCGGCGCCGCCGCCGCGTCCACCGCCCGGACCGCCAGGTCCGCCGGGCGTCACGCCACCTGGCGGGTCGAGCGGCTCGGTCCGCACGTAACGCAGGCGGATCTCGTTCTTGCTCCCGAACCCGTTCGTCAGATTGCGCGGAGCCGAACCGTCCAGCGGAAGCTGCCACAGGTCATACCGGTGATGCACGATGACCGACTTGTTGTCGCTGGTGTAGCCGGCGATGCCGTACGACGGCCTCGGACCGGGATGGTCGAACTCCAGGTCGACGAAGCTGACCGGCGGCGGCGTGGCGAGCGTCCGCGTGGACGCCGCGTCGAGGTCGTACGCCTGGTACTTGTTGTCCTTCCAGTACAGGAAGTAGCGGCCGTCTGGCGAGATGCCGAAGGTGTGGTTCCCGGTCGACGTGTTGATCAACTGCGCCTTCAGCATCAGCGTCCGCTCGCCCGTCGTCGTGTTGACGCGGTAGATGTCGGCGGCGGCACGCTTGTAATCGTGGATGTACCCGCGCGTGTCACGGCCCACCGCCCAGCGGCCGTCAGGCGCGACCTCGAGATCGCGCAGCGTCCCGTCCGCGAGCTTGACGAACTTGCCGGCCGGCACGTCGAACGCCTCGCGGAACGTGAAGTTGCGATCCTGCTCGGCGCGAATCATCTGGAGCGACTGCACGCGCTCGTCCGCGGTGTTCCAGACGTCGACGTTGGCCTGCTCGTCTGTGGTCTTGCGCGTCGTGTCCGGTGCGGGCATTTGCGCCTTGGCGCCGAAGAACACGCGCTTGTGGTCGTCGCTCCAGTCGAGCGCCGCGCGATCGCTGATCACCCAGCCTTTGGGGAACCCGGCGGCCTTCGCCGGATCCAGCACGAGCGGGGCGGCCTCGATGTCGGTGAGCGCCGCCTGCACGTTGGGGAACGCGATCAGCATGTTGTCGCGCTCGCGCATCTTCTCGACGTCGAGCCCTTTGAGCACCGCGAGCGCCGTGCCGTCGTCGCTCCACGTCAGCCGGTTGTACAGCCGCGCGTCGTCATCGAGCGTCTCGACACGGCCGTTGCGAAGATCGAGCACGAACAGTCCGTTCGCGTCCTTGACGGTGGCGTCCACGGTGTAGGCGAGCAGGTCGCCCGGCTTGTTGAAGGCGATGTCGCCGACGCTGCCGAGCAGCTGATCGCGGCCGGTCACGAGGTTATGGAGGATGACGTCGGCGCCGCGCGGGCCCGTCGCCGCGGGAGCCGCCGCACCGCCCGCCGCGCCGGGAGCGCCAGGCGTCTCGGGAGCCGACGACGCGCCACGGCCTCCGCCGGCCCCGGCGGCATTCGGCGCCCGGCGCCGGAGGATCAAGTACGTGGAGTTGGCGGAGAACGTGAACGACTGGATGTCCTGCCATGACTTGATCGCGCCGGTCGCGAGGTTGCGCAGCTCGACGCGCGGCGGCACTTCCGGACGTGCCGCGCCGCCGCGAGCTGGCGCGCCTGTCGGCTGCGCCTGCCCAGGGCCTGTCGAAGGGGTGGCCGGCTGCGTTGCCGGCGGAGTCTGCGGTGCGGCGGGCGGCGTCGTGGGCGCAGGCGCGTCTGTCGGCTGCGGAGCGCCGGGGGGTTGCGGCGCCGCTCCTCCCCGGCCGCCGCGGCCGCCGCGGCCGCCGCTGGGATCGACGGTGTAGGCCAGCCACTTGGAGTCGGCCGAGAACCTGCCGCCCGTCCCGTTGGGGACCTCGATGTCCTGACTCGTCTCGCGCCTGACCAGGTGCAGCACCGGTTTGGAATCCGCCGGCGCCGTGTTCGAGAACGACAACCCGTAGGTCACCCACTGGCCGTCGCCGGAAATCTCCTGGCCGGCGATGGCGCGCCACTTCGTGTAATCGTCGATCCCGAGCGGCTTCTTGGCGGCGGTCTGCGCGCCGGGGACGGCGTATGCCAGGCCGACGGCCACGAATACGGCCACAGCGAGCGCGGCACGCTGGGCACGCCGGGATGAACGGGCGGTCTCGTGCTTCACGGTATGACTCCTGGTGCGGGTTTCATTTCGGTAGGCGAATATTACCTCTATCGCTGACAATTGCCGACTGCCGATTGCAGATTGCCGATTACCGGATTGATGATTGCCGGTTGCCGAGTGCCGGATTGACGATTGAAGATTGGGGGCAGCCGAGCTTCGTCGGGCAATAGGCGGACACAGCAACCCGTCGGCGTCACGTGGTATATCCATAGCGGCGCGGGAGTGTCCCAATGGCCTCGAAGAAGATCAGCTTCGACACCGTCCGGAAGATCGGTCTGGCGCTGCCCGGTGTGGAAGAGGGCACGACCTACCGGTCGCCCGCGCTGAAGGTTCGCGGACAGCTGCTGGCGTGCCTGGCGATCCACAGGTCGGCGGAGCCCGGGACTCTCGCCGTCCGGATCGATTTCGCGCGGCGCGACGAGATGATCGCCGCCGATCCCGACACCTACTACCTTACCGATCACTACGTGGACTATCCGATCGTGCTCGTGCGGCTGTCACGCATCCACGTCGCCGCTTTGCGGGACTTGCTCGGGTCGGCGTGGCGGTTCGTGAGCGAGCAAAGCCCGGTCGAAGCGTCCGTAGAACGCCGCACAAGCCCTTCTAACTTAGTGAGAACCGCCTTCCCATTCTCCGGAATGGGTAGCCCGCAAGTTTCTGAGAATACTGCGGGCCACTGCGGGCACAGGCTTTGACAGAGTAAATACTCGGTAGAGGGGTGGGCGAACCGCTATCTGATTTCTTCGGCCGATTTTGGCCAACCTATAATTGATCTAGTCCGCAGGGATTGTGTGGGGGGATCGTGGATGACTGCTCCGGCCGGCAAAGGATGCCGGTCCGAGACTTCGCCGTCAGGTTCACCACATTCCTTTGCCCACGGCGACTTGCTCGGACCCACGCGGGAGGTAGCCGATGGTCCTCTGGTGCCTGTTGATATCTCTCGTTTACGGCGCTCCGTCCGCTGCTTCCGCCGCCCCCACCCGGAAAGGAGGCATTGAGTGGGTCTTCATCGACGGGGCGAAGGAGCCGTGGTTGCTGCCAGAATGGCTGGTGTGGCAGAACGTCCTGGCAGGCATTTACACAATCAGAAGCCATCATCTTGAAGGCTCGCCATTCGATTCCCTGCCTGTCACGGCGGCCGAGCGGAAGCGCATCGAAAGCGCAGCCACTTGGTACAACCAGCATCAAGACGCTTGCACGGAGCGGCAGAAACGTGAAGTCGAGATGCTCCGTGCAGCGAAGCGGCCTCAGGCAGACCTCGACGACGGGCAAAGAAAGGTCATCCTCGATTGTCGCGAGCAAGTACTTGATCGTGTCGATCGCTTCCTGGGTGAGTTGTCAGGAGAAGGACGGGCGGCCCTCCTTGCGTACGTCAACGCTAGGAAGTCAGGAATGTGGATGAGAGTGGCGAAATCCGAGCTGGATTTCTACAAGAGGCCACGTTAGGCAATCCCGGGATGGAACAGGAGGGGAACGTATGTGCCGAAGAGCATTACTCATCGCCTGTGCGGTCCTGTTGCTGTTCGGAAGCCCTCGGGCGTCTGAAGAGTATCCCGAGGGCGACGACGAAGCCCAGATTCCCAACTGCGGTTCCGTGAGAGGCGACACTGATATTTGGCAAAAGCCGCCGAACGAAAAGAAGATTGAAGGGTTTTCTCAGACAACCCGCCAATGGACCGGCTGTGGCAGTAAGGTCCGGGTCGAAGCGTGGATCGATAGGGTTGATGACAATCACAACGGGGTCTCCGAGCCAGCGGAGCTTCAAACAGCAAGTCGTGCAGGACTCCTTGGGATTTCAACAAACGCGAAGGAGAGCCGCAGGCGCGATCCGCATGGCAATCTCTTCCGTCTGAGGGCAAAGGCGCAGTGGACGGTGAACGACCACGCGTTCACCAACTATGCGTATGACGTCTGGCTGCGCGTGAAGCGGTACTGAATCAGCTTAAGCCGTAGAGGTGCAGCGCCTCGTGGAGGACCTCGGTGAGGTACGCGAGGCAGAGGCCACCGATGAGCGCGGGCTCCCATCGCCGCCACTTCGCGGGCGGTCGGGACGGCCGCTGAGCGGCTTGCCGGGCCAGCGCCTTGTGACAGCGTGTCCGCACGCGCTCAGCGCGCGCGGCGTCCGGCCCGGCTGGCGGCAGACGCTCCAGCCTTCTGAGCAATGGATCGCCGGTCATGGAGTGACCTCGCTCGGTATCGGCAGGCCTGACACCTCGCCGTCCTCGAGAGCCCTGGCGAGCAACGCGCGGGCGCGGCTCAAGCGCTGGCGCAGCGCCTCGGGCGTGACGCCGCAGACCTCGGCCGCTTCCGATGGCTGCAGTCCCTCGACCGCGACGAGCAGCAGCACTTCCCGGGCGCCCGCCGGCATCGCGGCCAGGGCCGCCTCGACGCGCCGCTCGAGCTCGTTTGCCGCGGCTTCCTCGAATGGCGACGACTGGTCCGGATTGAAGGGCCAGAGCGCCAGCAGGCTCGACGCCTGCGAATCCTCGAGCGCGCGCGACCGGCAGTAGCTCACATACAGGTTCCGGGCGACGGTGAAAAGCCACGGGCCGAGCCGCGTATCGGCCTGGAGCCTCGCGCTGTGCCCCACCAGCCGCAGCCACGTCTCCTCGACCAGATCCTCGGCCACGTCGCGGCGCCGGGACAGGCGGGCCAGAAAGCCGAACAGCCGCGCGTGGAATTCCGCATGCACCGCGTCGAACGCGGCCGCGTCCCCCTCGCGGAGGCGCCGCACGAGCGTCAGCTCGGTTTCCCGGTCCATGCAGGTAATAACGCGCGCGAAAGCCGACCGTGACGTCCGTCACGCCGCCGCGTCACGTTCGTTATATCCAAATGAGACACCACCGGGGAGAAATATGCCGATACTTCACGACCTGCAGCAGATCAGCCTGTTCGCCCTGACCTCGCTGGCTGTCTGCGTCCTGCCGCTTCTCATGGCCATCTGCTATGTGTTCCGGCCGAGCGAGGCGAACCTGGCGCTGATGCGGCCGCTGTCGCTCGCGGCGATCTTCGCGGGGCTCTCGGGCGTTTTCAGCGGCCTCACCATCATCCTGCGGGGCCTTGCGGCGACGCCGCCCAGCAACACGCCCTGGGGGAGCGTCGCGGCGGGCATGTCGGAGGCGCTGATTCCCGCGTTCGTCGGGTTCAGCTGTCTGACTGGCGCCTGGCTGCTCGTCGCGCTGGGAATGCGGCGGACGGGCTAGAAGGGGTTCCAGAGGTTCCGCGCTATGCGCCTGCGGCTCCCTTGACAGCGTTGACGATGTGGCGCGCGGAGATGCCGTAGCGGTCGAGCAACTCGTCCGGCTGGCCGCTGCGCGGGATCTCGCGCACGGCCAGGCGGCGCACGACCACACCGGCTGACGCGACGGCCTCGCTGACGGCGTCGCCGATGCCGCCGGCGGCGTAATGGTCCTCGACGGTGACGATCACGCCGCGCGTGGCCGCCGCCGCCTCGATCATCGTCTTCCCGTCGATCGGCTGCACCGAATAGGCGTCGATGACGCGAATGCTGATGCCCTCCGCCTGCAACCGGTCGTACGCCTTCAGCGCCTCGAACACGGTCACGCCGGCGGCGACGACGGTGGCGGCGTCGGCGGCGCTCTGGCGCAGCACCTTGGAGCCGCCGATCGGGAAGCGCTCGCCGGCGTCGTAGATGACGGGCGTCTTGGGCCGCGACGTGCGCATGTAGGCCATGCCGGGACGCTCGGCCATCTCGGCGACGAGCCGCTCGGCGCTGACGCCGTCGCACGGATACAGGACCGCGCAGCCCGGCACCGCGCGCATCATCGCGAGATCCTCGAGCGCCATCTGCGACGGGCCGTCCTCGCCGATCGAGATCCCGGCGTGCGACCCGGCCAGCTTGACGTTGACCGCCGAGATCCCCGCCATGCGGATGAAATCCGCCGCGCGCGTCAGGAAGCACGCGAACGTCGAGGCGAACGGGATCGCGCCGCGGGCGGCAAGCCCCATGGACGCCCCGACCATCGCCTGCTCGGCGATGAAGTTCTCGAAGAAGCGATCCGGGTGGGCCTTCTCGAACTTGTCGCTGTAGGTCGAGTTCTTCACGTCGGCGTCGAGCGACACGACGCGCGGATCGACGCCGCCCAGCGCCGCGAGCGCGGTGCCCCACGCCTCGCGCGTGGCCACGGCGTCCCCCTTCTTGTACGCCGGCGCGGGCATCTTCGAGTAGTCAGCCGTCGGGTCGGGACGGCCCGCCCGCGCGGGCCGCCGGATCTCCGGTCTCGGCGCGGCCGGGCCCATCTGCTTCTCGAGCTCGGCGATCGCCTTGTCCGCCTCCTCACCTTTCTTCAGCGGCTTGCCGTGCCAGCCGTCCTTCCCTTCAATCGCGGCCAGGCCCTTGCCCTTGAGCGTGCGCGCGAGAATCATCGACGGCTGCCCCGTCGTCGCGCGCGCCTCCGCGTACGCGTGCTCCAGGGCCTCGACGTCGTGCCCGTCGACGACCATCGTGTGCCACCCGAACGCGTGCCACCGCGCGGCGATCTCGTCCATCCGATGGCCGAACTGCGTGGGCTGGCTCTGGCCGAGCGCGTTCACGTCGATAATCGCGCACAGGTTGCCCAGCTTGTGGGCAATCGCGACGTCCGCCGCTTCCCACACGGAGCCTTCCGCCATCTCGCCGTCCCCGAGGAGCACGTACGTGCGGTAGCCGGATCCGATGCGCCGCGCGTTGAGCGCGATGCCGATGGCGGCGCAGATCCCCTGGCCGAGCGAGCCGGTCGCGACATCCACGAACGGCAGCCGGGGCGTCGGATGTCCCTCGAGGTCGGAGCCAATCTGCCGGAGCTTCAACAAGTCTTCGCGCGGGAAGAGGCCGGCCTCGGCCCACGCGGCATAGAGGATCGGCGCCGCGTGCCCTTTCGACAGCACGAAGCGATCGTTGTCGGGATTGTGCGGATCGGCCGGATCGAACCGCATCTCCCCGAAGAACAGCGTCGCGACGATCTCGGCGGCCGACAGACACGTGGTCGGATGACCGCTTCCCGCGGCGCTCGTCGAGCGGACCGAATCGATCCGAAGCTGGGTGGCGATGTTATGAAGGGCGGCGACTGAAGTGCTCATGAGAATCGAAAGTCTATCAGACCCGGATGTAACAGTGACTTTGACTTTGAGCGTGACTATCGACTATCGACAATCGACTGACGCCGAGCGAGCAGGAAATGGGCAGCCAACGGTCCGTGCTCTGCGGCACGAGGGGCGATCGCGGCGAGCGTCGAGTCGGCGGCGCGGGCGAATTCGCGCTCGCCCGAGGTCGCCGACAGCCGGCGCAACACCTGCGCCGCCTCACAGTTGAGCACGAACGGCTTGAGGCGCTGACGGACCAGGCCGATCGCGTCCTCCTGCTCCGCGCGATCGAAAAAACCTCCTGCGCCCGGGTCCCACATCGTGCGGATTGCGTAATGCGCCAGCTCTTCCGCCATCATTTCGTACACGACGTTGCCGGTGGCGTCGAACGCGTCGAGGTTCGCCGCGGCCATCGCCACCTGATCGGCAAGCAGCCCTCGCGCACCGCTCCCCGCGCGTGTCGCGAGGAGCGGAAGCGGGGCGGAGGGGTCCCCGCGAGCGACGAGCCTGGCGGGGTGCAGGGGGCCCCGCCATTCAGAAAAATGTGCGACGCCGTCGCCAGGACGGTATCCGGCGAGCAGCACGCGCTCGAGCGACGTGAGCGCAAACGCGCGCAGCCCTTCGTCGTCGAGCACGCGCGCGGCATGGAGTGCCGCGCCGACCATCGAGCCGTTCGCGTCGGTGAAAGGGATCGCGCCGACGGGCGGGGGCGGCAGGAGGCGCCGGTCCTCTTCCGTGGCCGCGTAATAGCGATCGTCGGCCTGCTGCGCGCCGAACCAGCCTCCTTCGGGATCGCTGAGCCACGTCTGCACGTAGCGCAGAATGTCCGACGCGCGCCCGGTCAACCGCGACAGGCCGAGCTCCGCGCCGGCGTCCAGGTATAACCGCAGCAACGCGGCGTTCGCGTCGAGCAGTTTCGCCGTCTGCGGCACCTGCCAGTCGCGGTTCGCGGCACACCGGAAGAACCCGCCGTCGATCTCGTCGTACAGCGGTCCCCACCCCATGGCGTCCAGCGTCTTCACCGCGATCGCACGCAGCCCTTCGTCGTGCGACTCCTTCCAGAGGTCGATCGCCAGGCGCACGGGGGCCACATGCGGGAATTTCGGCGGCGCGCCGAAGCCGCCGTGCCCGGCATCGAATGTGTCGAACACCAGCCGGGCGAGGTCCGCCTCGGACCGCGGCACGTCCCCTGAAGGGGACGCCGGCAGCGGGGATGGCGCGCCCGCCGCGGCCGGCCCGCGCGCGAACGCCGCGAGGACGCGATCGAGCACGCCCCGCATCCGTTCGCGGTCGACGAAGGTGCCGCCGCCAAGAATGTCGCCGCCGGGCGAGAGAAACGCGGTCGTCGGCCAGCCGCCGAGCGTATACCGCTCGCTCACGTCGGGCCGCTCGTCCGCATCGACCCGCACGGGCACGAACCGCTGGTTGATGACGGCCGCCGTATCCTCGTCGGCATAACTGGTCCGGTCCATTTCGAGGCACGACTGGCACCACGGCACCGCAATCGACAGCAGCACGGGTTTCTGTTCGGCGCGCGCGCGGACGAACGCGGCGGGGCCCCACGGGAGCCACTCCACCGCCGCCGAGGGGACGGAACTGGGGGACATTCGATTCTGGGAATTATAATGAGGGGATGCTCACGCTGCGGTACGCCGCTGTGGTGGCGCTGACGCTCTGGGTCGGCGGCCTTGTCGCACTCGGCGCCATCGCGGCGCCGTCGATCTTCGACGTGAGCGCGCTGCGGGTCGAGGGACCCGCCGGGCGGCTGCTCGCCGGCGCGATCTTCGGCGAGACGCTGCGGCGTTTCCACCTCCTCACTTACGCCGCGGCGGCCGTGCTGCTGATCTCGCTCCTGACCCGCGCGGTGCTCGGACCGAGGCCCCGGAGGTTTGCCGTGCGGGTCGCCATCGCGTTCCTCATGACCGCGGCGACCGTCTATGCGGGTCTGGTACTGGCGCCGCGGATTGGACGCACGCAGGCCGAGATCGGCGCCGCCCCCTCGACGCTCGCGGAAACGGATCCCCGCCGCGTCGAGTTCGAGCGCCTGCATGGGGCCTCCTCCGGGCTCGAGCTCGTGCCGCTCGCCGGAGGCCTGCTCCTCCTGTTCTGGGAACTGAAGGACTGAGAATGACTCACGAGGCGATACTCGATCGCATCCGGCACACGATCGACACGGAACGGGACGTCACGCGCGCGATGGAGCGCACGGTCCATCTCCTGCGCACGCAGCTCGAGGATTACACCTGGGCCGGCGTGTATCTGATGGAGGGCAGCGAGCTCGTGCTGGGCCCGTATGCGGGCAAGCCGTCGCCGCACACGCGCATCCCGCTCGGCCGCGGCATCTGCGGCGCCGCCGCCACCGAGCGCGCGACGATCGTGGTCGACGACGTGACCGCGGATGCGCGGTACCTGGCGTGCAGCATCGACACGCGCTCGGAAATCGTCACGCCCATCATCCACGACGGCCGGGTCCTCGGCGAGATCGACGTCGACAGCGATCGCCACGCGGCGTTCGGCCGGAAGGACCGCGACCTGCTCGAGTCGGTGGCGGCGCTGCTCGCGCCGCGTCTCGCCGCAGGCTAGAGCGGCATTCCGGAGAAGGCAGTCATGTCTCATACCATCACGTTGATTCCCGGCGACGGCATCGGTCCTGAAGTCACCGAGTCGGTGCTGCGCATCTTCAAGGCCGCCGGACTCGACATCGAGTGGGATCGCCAGGACGCCGGCCTGATCGCGTTCCAGCGCTACAACCAGTCGCTGCCCGCCTCGCTCATCGAGTCGGTGCACAGGAACAAGGTGGCGCTCAAGGGACCGGTCACGACGCCGATCGCGGAAGGCTTCACGAGCGTGAACGTCGGTCTCCGCAAGGCGCTCGACCTGTACGCGAACCTCCGGCCCGTGCGCAACCTGCCGGGCGTCCCCAGCCGTTTCGAGAACGTCGATCTCTTCATCGTCCGCGAAAACACCGAGGACCTGTACTCCGGCCTCGAGCACGAAATCATCCCCGGCGTCGTCGAGAGCCTGAAGATCATCACGGAGCGCGCCTCCACGCGCATCGCGCAGTTCGCGTTCGAGCACGCGCGCGCGTACGGCCGCAAGCGCGTGACCGCGATTCACAAGGCCAACATCATGAAGCTCGGGGACGGGCTCTTCCTCGAGTGCGCGCGCACCACGGCGCGCGACTACACCGACATCCGCTACGACGAGCGGATCGTGGACGCGGTGTGCATGCACCTGGTGATGCACCCCGAGCGCTTCGACGTCCTCCTGCTCCCGAACCTGTACGGCGACATCGTCTCCGATCTCTGCGCGGGCCTGGTCGGCGGCCTGGGCGTCGTCCCGGGGGCGAACATCGGCACCGACTGCTCGGTGTTCGAGGCGGTGCACGGCAGCGCGCCGGACATCGCGGGCCAGGATCTGGCGAACCCGATCGCGCTGCTGCTGTCCGCGTTGCTGATGCTGGAGCACCTCGGCGAACGCCAGCGGGCCGAGCGCATTCGCGCCGCGCTCGAGCGGGTGCTCACGACGACGACGATCCGGACGCGGGACCTCGGCGGCGAGGCCACGACGACGGAGTTCACGGATGCGATCTGCAGAGAGATCGAGAAGGCCTGAAGCGCGAGGTTCTCCCACCATGACGATGCGCGGGTCTGCTCGCGAACGCCCGCAAACAGTCCCACCGCACGCATGATATAGTTCGCGCGTGATGCTCGACGACATCACCCAGGCAGTTCTCGCGCGGGAGGAAGTCGCGCGCTACCTGCGTGGCGGCCACGGCGAGACGGAGTTGCAGGCGCGCGAGCGCATCCACGCATACCTCGACGAGCTGCGGACCACGCAGCGCTATCCCATCTACCGCGCGCTGAAGCACCCGCTGTATCCGATCCTGCGCAAGATCGATCGCATCTACGAGCGCGTGGAGGTCCCGCAGCAGGCGACCCGCGAGGGGCGCGTCATCTACATCTCGAATCACAAGAGCCATCTCGATTACCTCGTGGAGCCGCTCGCGCTCGACGACAGCGGCATCCGCCCGCCGGTGATCGCGGCCGGCATCAACCTCTTCGGCGGTCCGCTCGGTCTCATCCACCGTCACGTGACCGGCGCGATTCCCATCCGGCGCAACACCAAGGATCCGGCGTACCTCGTCACGCTGAAGGCGTACGTCGCCGAGCTCCTCCAGCGCCACGATCTGCTCTTTTACATCGAGGGCGGCCGCAGCTACTCGGGGGAGCTGAAGTCACCGAAGACGGGCCTGCTGCACGCGACGATGCAGGCCGACGGCGCGCCCGCGCAAATCCTGCCGATGGCGGTCGCCTACGACGTCGTGCTCGAGGACCACATCCTGGCGCACCAGGGAGCGAAGCGGCGCCAGCGGCCGTTCGCGCGCGAGATCGCCGAGATGGTGCGGTACGCCGTGGGGTATCAGTCGCGCGCGTACGTGACCTTCGGCACGCCGATCTCGAGCAGCGGCGTCGATGCCGAGGCCCGGCGCGACGTCATGGAGCTCGCGCACGTGACGCGCGACGCGATCGGCCTGCTCTACAAGGTGCTGCCGACGGCGGTGCTCGCCGCGGCGCTGCACCGGTCGATGACGCGGCGCGAGCTCGAGGCGCGGGCCGACGCGATCGTCGAGACCGTGCGCGCGGCCGGGGCCAACATGGGCGTCGCGTCGGGACGCCAGGCGGTCGAGGAAGGGACGGCGCCGCTCGTCGCGCGCAACATCATTCATGTCGAAGCGGGCGGACGCTACCGCGTGCGCGAGCGCACTGTCCTGCGATACTACGCGCGCACGCTGCAGCACCTGCTGACCGGCCCCCGCCGGAGTCTCAGAACCCACTGATGATTGCTCAGACCTCCAAGGCATTCTTTCACGCACTCGCCCGCAGCCGAACACTCAAGCGCCTCGCCTCCCGCTACGGCATGCGCCACCCCGGCTCCTTCGCGCGCCGGTTCATCGTCGGCGAGGACGTCGACGAAGCGCTCGGGGCCGCGCGCGCCATCCAGGCCTCGGGCCTGATGCTCACGCTCGATCTGCTCGGCGAGGCCGTCGCGAACATGGCCGAGGCGGATGCCGCGACGCGCGCGTACCTCAACCTGATGGACCGGATCGTCGCGGCGGGCATCGAGCGCAACATCTCGCTCAAGCTGACGCAGCTCGGGCTGACCATCGACCGCGCGACCTCCGTCGACAACCTGCGCCGGATCCTCGACGCCGCCACGAAGCACGATTTCTTCGTGCGCGTCGACATGGAGGACTCGCCGTTCACCCAGATAACGCTCGAGATCTTCGAGACGATGTGGCAGCAGGGATATCGGAACGCCGGCATCGTGCTGCAGTCGTACCTGCGCCGGAGCGTCGCGGACGCGAGGCGCATGAACGAGCTCGGCGCGCGCGTGCGTCTGGTGAAAGGCGCGTACACGGAACCGAAGGAGGTCGCATACCAGAGCAAGGCGGACGTGGACGCGGCCTTCGTGGAGATCTCGAAGTTGTTGCTCGCGGAGGGCCACTACCCGGCGATCGCCACGCACGATCCGGCGATGCTCGGCGCGGCGCACGCGTTTGCCTCCGAACGCCGGATCGCGCCGGATCGCTACGAGTTCCAGATGTTGTACGGCATCCGGCGGGACCTGCAGGCGCGGCTGCTCGCCGGCGGGTATCGCATGCGCGTATACGTCCCGTTCGGCCGTGAATGGTTCCCGTACTTCATGCGCCGGCTCGGCGAACGCCCCGCGAACATCGGATTTGTAATCCGCGGATTGCTGCGCGAGCACTGAGCAGCGTTAGGTAGAACGCCCGACCTTCAGGTCGGGCGAGTATGTAACGCAAAGCCCTTTGTGTATGCAAACGGCCAACTCCGCCCCGGCCGCGTACATCAACCACTACACTGTCACCCGGCAAGCTCAACCGCGGTTCGGGGCCGCGTACCGCCTAACTACCGGACATAACGGTCGAAAGCCGGCGTGGCACATCTCTTGATATTCCTGAGGCTCAGGGGACGCGGAACGCTGCAGTGACAGCCGGCGTCCTAGCAGGTAGGGCAGACAAAGGAACGAGGGAGAGCGCCCATGGTGACCAACTACCCCCAGCAATTAGGGGCGGCGGCGGAAGTCAATCGGGAGAACACGACGGGAGTCGTCGCCCGCGCGATGGGCCGCCTCGGTCAGTTGCTGTGCGGGCTGCGTGGCCACGATTCCGTGCTGCACTTCGAGGCGAATCGCGTGATGATGCGCTGCACGTCGTGCGGTCACGACACACCGGGATGGGAGATCGGCGGACGCGGCCCGCGCCGGCGCTTCGAGGGCGACGCCCGGCGGCACCTGCTCACGCCGCAGCGTCTCGTCCTGCGCAAGACGGCCTGAGCGCCACTCGCGCCACGAACATCGCCAGAGGCCAGTCCTCGGATGAGGGCTGGCCTTTTCCTTGTCACAGCGTCAGCGCCAGAGCGGCGAGCGCATCACGGCAGGCCACGACGTCAGCCGCGCGCACGTACTCCTCCGGACTGTGCAGCCCCGCCCCGCCCGGGCCGAACAGCACGGATGGCGTGCCGGCTTCGCCAATCACAGCCGCGTCCGTCCAGAAGCTCATGCCGACGATCGCGGTGGTGATGCCGGCGGAGGCCGCGGCGCGCGTCAACCGGGCGGCCAGGTCGCTTCCCGGCGGCAGTTCATACGGCGGCCGCGCGAACATGAGACGCCCCGCCGCCTCGAACTCCGGATCGTCGTCGCGAAGCTCCGTCAGGATCGACTCGATCTCGGCCACCGCGGAGCGAGCCGTTTCACCGGCAACCGTCCGCCGCTCCATCTGCAGGCGGCACCGGTCAGGGTAGCTGCTCAACTCGTGCCCGCCGTTGATGATGGACGCGTGCAGCGAGGCCGTTCCCATCAGCGGATGCGGTGGACGCGACTGCAGATCGCGATCGAGCCGCTCGAGACGGTTCAGCAGGCGGCCCATCCGCAGGATCGCGTCGCGACCCTCCGCAGGACGGCTGCCGTGGGCGGCGCGTCCGCGCGCCTCGATCTCGATCCACGCGAACCCCTTGTGGCCGGCGGCGATCTGCAGATCCGTGGGCTCGGTGACCACGGCCATGTCCGCGTGCCATGCCCGGACGAGAGCATCGGCGCCGAGGCTTGCGTACTCCTCGTCGGCCACGGCCGCCACGATCAGGCGTCCCTTGCGGAAGCCGCGCGCGCGCGCGACCCGCGCCGCGTCGATCATCGCGGCGACGCCGCCTTTCATGTCCTGCGCGCCACGGCCGTAAATCCGTCCGTCGCGCTCCACCGGGTCGAACGGCGCCGTCATGCCTTCGACACCGACGGTATCGGTATGGCCGCACAACATCAACGACGGTCCGGACTCGGTTCCCTCGAGCACGCCGATGACGTTCGGGCGCCCCGGCGCGGCTTCCTGGAGCTGCACGTCGAGACCGAGCCCGCGCATCCGCCGCGCGATGGCGTCGGCGATGCGACCCTCACCCGCGGCACCAGGCACGAGCGTCGGGTTGACCGAATCGATGGCAACGAGCTCTTTCAGCAGCGACAAAACCGGGTCTGCGTTCATGTCGTTTCTCGGCGCTCGGCGCTCGGCGCTCGGCGGTGGAAGCTGGAAGCTGGAGGCTGGAAGCTGCCCTCTGGCGTATTATCGCCGAATGGACCTGCACGGCCGTGTAGCGGCGATTACCGGCGCATCCGCGGGAATCGGGCTCGCGACGGCGCGGCATCTCGCGCGCGAAGGGGTCGCGGTCGTGCTGGGCGCGAGACGAGCGGACAGGCTCGAGAGCGCAGCGCAGTCGATCCGGGAAGCTGGCGGCCGCGCCGAAACGGTCGCGATGGATGTCACGATTGAGTCGGACGTCACCGGGCTCGTCGCGCGCGCCGAGACGGCGTTCGGCGGGCTCGACATCATGATCTGCAACGCCGGTTTCGGCTTCTACGGAACGGTGGAGGACACGCCTGGCGACACGATGCGCCGGATGATGGACGTCAATTTCATGGGCACGTTCTACGGCGCGCGCGCCGCGCTCCCGATCTTCCGTGCTCGAGGGCAGGGGCATCTGATCGTCGTGTCTTCGATCGTGGGACAACGTGGCATCGCGCAGATGAGCGCGTACGGCGCGACGAAGGCCGCGCAGGTGGGGTTCGTCGAGGCGCTGCGCACCGAGTTCGTGGGCACGGGCATTCACGTCAGCGTGGTGTATCCGATTTCGACAGAGACGGAGTTCCGGTCGGCCATGGAGCGCGACTATGGCCACTCGGTGAGCGGTCTCGGTCCCAGGCAGAGCGTCGATCACGTCGCGCGCGCAATCCTGGAGTGCGTGAGGAAACCGCGCCCTGAGGTCTATCCGCATGGGCCGTCACGCGCGCTCGCGGTACTCAACGCGGTGGCGCCGGCCTTCGCCGACAAGCTCGTGAAGAAATACGGGCGGCGGCGCGAGATCACGTAGACGAGATGCACAGCGAAGTCGAACTCGCGTCGGCGATCGCACGCTCGGTGCGCGACGGGGGCGGACGTGCGCTCGTCGTCGGCGGATGGGTCCGCGATCGCCTGATGGGACGGCCGTCGAAGGACGTCGACATCGAAGTCTACGGCCTGCCCGCGCCGCGCGTGCGCGATCTGCTCGCCGGATTCGGATCGGTCAATACGGTCGGCGAGAGCTTCACGGTCTACAAAGTGGCGGGCATCGACGTGTCGCTCCCCCGCCGCGAATCCAAGATCGGACGCGGCCACCGCGGGTTCGAGGTGAGCGGCGATCCGTCCCTCTCGATCGAAGAGGCGGGACGGCGGCGCGACTTCACGATCAACGCGATTGGATGGGATCCGTTGACCGATGCCTACGTCGATCCATGGAACGGCCGGCGCGATCTCGACGCGCGCGTGCTGCGGGCCGTCGACCCGCGGACGTTCGGCGACGACAGCCTCCGCGTGCTGCGCGCCGTTCAGTTCGCGGCGCGCTTCGAGTTCGCGCTCGACCCCGGCACCGCCGAATTGTGCCGGCGCATTCCGCTCGACGATCTGCCGTCGGAGCGCATCTGGGGGGAAATCGACAAACTGCTGCTCCACGCGCGGCGGCCGTCCCCCGGCCTTGCGCTCGCTCTCGATCTCGGGGTGATCGATCGCCTCTTCCCGGAGCTGCGGGCGCTCGTCGCGTGTCCCCAGGAACCCGAATGGCACCCGGAAGGAGACGTCTGGGTGCACACCTTGCTCGTGGTGGACGAGACACGGTCCCGGATTGACGGATTCGATCGCCCGCAGCAGGTCGCGCTGATGCTCGGCGCACTGTGCCACGATCTCGGCAAGCCGCCGACGACAGCCTTCATCGACGGCCGCATCCGATCGCTCGATCACGAACAGGCCGGCGTGGCTCCGGCCGAGGCGGTGCTCGATCGCCTCAACGTCCACACGATCGGCGGCTACGACGTCCGCAAGCAGGTGCTCGGCATCGTCGCGCACCATCTGAAGCCCGGGATGTTCCGGAAGGCGGCGACACCGGTCGGCGATGGGGCGTTCCGCCGGCTCGCGCAGAAAGTGGACCTCGAGCTGCTCGCGATCGCCGCGAAGGCCGACTGCATGGGACGCGGCGGCGGGTTCGACTGTTCCGCGATGGACTGGTTCCTCGAGCGCGCCCGGCAGCTCGGCGTCCAGCACGCGCCCCCCGAGCCGATCGTAAAAGGGCGTCACCTGCTCGCGCTTGGACTCGCGCCGGGCCCCCGCGTCGGCGAGGTGCTGAAACAAGTGTACGAGCGCCAGCTCGATGGATCGATCGCGTCGCTCGAGGACGGGCTGCGCGCCGCGCGCGAGATGATTGGACGACGGGATTGACAGTACAATCCCCAGACCTCATGCGAACGTTTCTGCCGTTGATTCTCCTGCCGGGCCTGATGCTGGCGCACGCGGCCGCCGCGACGGCCCAGGAGCCGATCGAGACGCTTCCGATCGGCCGCTACGTGCTCGACCTCCGGGGCGCCATGCCGCGCCTCAAGGCCGACCCGCTCGTGGCGACCGCCATCAACGTGACGCCCGCCAACCTGCCGACGCGCGGACGCGGCTACGTGGCCGGGGGCCAGTGGTATGCGCTGCGCACGGGAAAAGTGACGATCGGGATCGGCGGCGAGGTGCTCGTATCGCAGGCCAGGCGCACGCTGCCGGCGGCCGTCGAAGGAGGCGAGGAGGGCCCGACCGCCATCCGCGACCTGATCGTCGTCACTCCGCAGGTCTCGCTGAACTTCGGCAAGCGGCAGGGATGGAGCTATCTCAGCGGCGGCGTCGGCTCCTCCATCTTCACCGCCGAGCGGCAGGCGGAGCCGCCGCCGCCTGACATCATCGTGATCGGCACGCCCATCGTCGAGTCGCGCCAGCGACCGCTGACGATTACGTACGGCGGCGGTGCGCGATGGTTTCTCAACAGACACATCGCGATCTCGATGGATCTGCACTTCTATCGCATCGGCGCGCAGCCGGCCAGCATCACGCGCCCCGCCATGCCCGCCACGAGGCTCCTCGTGCTGAGCGTGGGGACGGCGTTCAAGTGACGCTGGTGTTACGCGGCGTCCCGGCCGCGACGCCATTCTTCGAACAAGCGGGCGGCGTTTCCCGCAACCGAGTGCAGCGAGGGATTCCAGCCGAGCGCGCGGGCACGTGGGCTCCGCACAATCTGGTCGAGCGCCAGCGCGTCCGCATAGGGGCCCATCTTCTGGCGCGCCTCGGCGATCGGCACGTGCCGGATGCTCGGGACCGTCGGCGCCTGTGCCGCGATGGCGGCGACGATCTCGTTCACGCGCTCGTCCCCTTCGTCGTTGGCGTGATAGATCCCCGAGGCGTCCGTCCGCGTCGCCAGCCGCACGTAGAGATCGGCGAGGTCTCCGTCGTAGACGAGCGGCCAGTGATTCTCGCCGGTACCCATCACTCGCACGAGCCCGTTGGCGGCATCCTTGAACAAGTCGCCGACGATGCCGCGCCAGCCGCCGTACACGATGCCGGGCCGGACGACGATCGAGCGGATGCCGGCGGTTGCCGCGTCGAGCACGCGCTGCTCGTGCGGCGCGCGCCACGCGGAAATCTCGGCCGGGCGTACCGGCGCCGTCTCGTCCGCGGGTGTGGACGTCGGGCCAAGGGACCAGATGCCCGACGTGTAGATCAGCACGCGCCCCGATCCGGACATCGCGGGCAGGACCGTATCGAGCAGGATGGCATCGAGTTGCGGCCCGCGGGGGCTGTAGTCGATCGCCGTGTGCACGATCGCCTCGGCCGCCGCCGCCAGACCGGCATAGGAGGCCGGAGCCGCGAGATCGCCGAGTACGGACCGCCCGCCAAGCGCCTGCACCTGCGCGGCCTTCTCGGTGTTGCGCACCAGCGCGTCCACCACGTGCCCCCCGCGCACGAACGCCTCGAGCACCGACGACCCGACGTATCCGGATCCGCCCGTCAAGAAAACATGCATCAGATGTCCCAGACCCTCTCGTGCCGATCGTAGAACGTGATGAGCCCGTCTTCGCTCACCTTCAGCACTTCGCCGAAGCGCCCCGCGGTCATCGCGGCCGTCGTGCGCGCACCCTCGACGGCCAGGCTCGAGTGGGGTTCCGGCGGCTCGGTGTGCAGCAGGATCGCGCCCACGGCCAGCAGCCGTCCGGTGCGGTCCATGACGGTGGCGCCGTCGGTCCGCGCCAGACCGCAGAGGACCGCCGGATCGAGCTCGCGCGCATTGCGGCCGCGCAGCATGTGTATCAGCTGGCTGCGGCTCGGAACGTCCATGCCGATCGCGTGCGGGAAGTCGAGCTGGTCGCCCGGCGCGACGAGCTGCGCCAGGGCGTCGGACGGATCGCGCAGCACCACGAACAATGCTCCCTCGCGCGCGTCCGACAAGTCGAGCGCCGTTTGAAAGAGCCGGTCGGCGAGCGCGTCGTTGCCGACCGCGCCGGCCCACATCTCGTACTTCGCCTGCAGGTCGAGCAGGTGCCAGCGCGCGTTGCGGAAGCTGAACGCCTGCGCGCCTTCCGCAAACACCTTGATCTCGTGCGCCGGGCTGAGCACCGCGACGATGTCCCGCGACCGCGCCGTGGCCAGGGCATGCGGGCGGTAGCTGGCGGCGCAGGGCACGGTGAGCGTTCCCGCGTCCGCGTACCGCCCGATTTCAACGATGTCGAGGACCATCCCGCTCCGGTTCACCAGGAACAACGTGCGCAGCCCGTCGCACAGCCGGTAGAAGCTCTTGATCCCGGTCAGCGCCTGTGTGTACGGGTACGCTTCGGACGAGGGTGGGCGCGCGATCGGATCGTCTTCATCCCCCAGCAGCAGAACGCCCGAGGAGATGGGCCGATTCTCGTAGGTGGAGAGGCCCGCGACGCGCAGCACTTCAATCGCCGTGGCAATCAGGTCGGCGCGGCTCTGCGAGCCCTGGCCGTACGACCCTGAATCGAGAAACGCGCTGACGTACCGATCTTCGATCGCACCGCGGAAGAGCTCGCCATGGTCGAGCATCTGACGGGGATCGAAGATCGCACGGTACCGCGCCGCCAGCACCGCGCCAATCGCGCGCGCGAGCCGCACCTCGTGGCGCGTGAACGGCCGGCGCGACGGCACGTGCAGCACGTGACGCGTGCCGAACCAGCGAATCGTCAGGACGGACGGGTCGCTCGTCGGCTCGATCGACAACCGGCCGTCGGAGGACATCGACGGCGTGGCTTCCGTCTCGAACGTCGCGCGGCTGAAGAACTGCCGGAGCGCCGCCTGCAGCAGGTTGTCGTAGAGCGCACTGGCGGCAAATACCGGCGGAAGGGACATCAGTTTTCCATCATAATTCAGGGCATGGCGCGGCGCACGCTGATCGATTTCTTCGCCGACCTCTCGCAGGCCGGCGGTGAGTTCGTCGTGTACGACGACGGGTATCGACGCTGGTCGTACACCTACCGCGATCTCACGCGCGCGGCCGAGGGGTTCGCCGCGCGCCTGCGCGGCGCGGGAATCACGCAGGGCGACGCGGTCGCCATCTGGGGAGAGAACCGCGCCGAGTGGATCATCGCGCTGTGGGGCTGCCTCCTCGAGGGGGTCGTTGTCGTCCCGATCGATTACCGCGCGTCGGCTGACTTCCTGCGCCGCGTCGCGCACCTCGTCGACGCGAAGGCCCTCCTCGTCGGCGACACCGTGGACGCCAGCGGACTGGATACGTGGTTGCTAAGTGAGCTAAAAGTGCCTGTCCCCCTTTCGCCGCCAGAAAGGGGGACTGTCCCCCTTTCCCCGGATACGACGGCGGAAATAATTTTCACGTCGGGGGCGACGGCAGAGCCCAAAGGGGTGGTCATCACCCATCGCAACATCCTCGCGAACATCGTGCCCATCGAGCGCGAGTTCGCCAAGTACAAGCACTGGGCGAAGCCGTTCCTCCCAATCCGCTTCCTCAACCTGCTGCCGCTCAGTCACATGTTCGGGCAGGCCATGGCCACGTTCATTCCGCCGCTGTTCTCGGGCGTGGTCGTCTTCACGCGCAGCTACGCGCCGGAGGACATCGTCACCCAGATTCGCGAGCGCAGGGTGTCGGTTCTCGTGTGCGTGCCGAAAATGCTCGAGGTGCTGCGGGACCACGTCCTGCGCGTCGCGCCAGAGGCCGCCAGCGCGCCGGAGAAGATGCACTGGACGCGGCGGTGGTGGCGCTACCGCAGGATCCACCGGCTGTTCGGGCTCAAATTCTGGGCGATGGTCGTGGGCGCGGCGCCGCTCGACCCCGAGCTCGAGGCGTTCTGGGGCCGGCTGGGCTTCGTCGTCGTGCAGGGCTACGGCCTGACCGAAACCGCGCCGATCGTCACGCTCAACCATCCGCTGCAGGCCTCACGCGGCGCGGTCGGGAAACCCATCCCCGGCGTGGAAATCAAGATTGCCGAGGACGGCGAGGTGCTCGTGCGCGGCGAGAACGTGACACGCGGCTATTTCAACGCGCCGGAAGAGACGCGCGCGGCCTTCGTCGACGGCTGGTTCCATACCGGCGACATCGGCGAGCTGGACGCGAAGGGACAGCTCCACATCCGCGGCCGGAAGAAGGAGATGATCGTCACGCCGGAGGGGTTGAACGTCTTCCCCGAGGACGTCGAGCGCGTGCTGAACGATCTGCCGGGCATCAGGGAATCCGCCGTCGTCGGCCTGACGGCACCCGGTTCGATGGCCGAACGCGTGCAGGCGATCGTGGTCGCCGAAGGCACGCCGGATCTGGACGACATCGTGCGCGCCGCGAACCGCCAGCTTCTGGATCACCAGAAAATCCGCGCCATCGCCGTGTGGCCCGGACCGGAGCTGCCGCGCACCGAAGGCACCCGGAAGCTCAAACGCCGCGAGATGAAGCAATGGCTGATGGGCGCGCAGCAGCCGGGCGCGGCGCCGCAGGCGGCGCATGGGGGCCGGACCATCACGTCGGTCGTCGAGCGGTTCGCCCCCGGACGCGCGATCGGGCCCGCCACCACCGTCGACGAGCTGGGCCTCAGCTCCCTGGAACGCGTGGAGCTGATGCTCGCGATCGAGGAGGCGTTCCAGGTCACCCTCGACGAGACGAAGTTCGCCGCGGCCACCACGATTGCGGATCTCGAGCGGCTCACCAAGCCGCTCGACGCGGCGGGCGCGGCGGCCATGATCGCGGCTGCCGACCCGATCGACTTTCCGTCCTGGAACCGCAGCGCGCCGGTCCGGGCACTCCGCCGGGGCAGCCTGCCGACGTGGATCCTGCCGATCGCGCGTCTCTTCGTCACCCTCGACGTGCAGGGGCTCGAGCACCTGCGCGAAACCACCGGTCCCGTCATTTTCGCGGCCAACCATCAGAGCCACTTCGACGGGCCGATGATCCTCCAGGCGCTGCCCCCGCGCTGGCGGTATCGCGTCGCCCCCGCGATGGCGAAGGAATTCTTCAACGCGCACTTCCATCCGCGCGAGTTCCCGCTGCGGGCCAGAATCACCAGCGGGCTCAATTACTATCTGTCCACGCTCTTCTTCAACGCGTTCCCGCTGCCGCAGCGCGAAATCGGCACACGCCAGACGCTGCGCTACATCGGGGAACTCGTCGGCGAGGGCTACTCCATCCTCATATTCCCGGAGGGACGGCGCACGGATGCCGGCGAAATCAAGCCCTTCCGGCCCGGCGTCGGCATGATCGCGGCCCGGCTCGAGGTCCCCGTGGTGCCCGTCCGGATCGAGGGGCTCGACCGGATACTGCACCACAGCTGGTCGTTCCCGCGACGCGGCCGCGCCCGCATCGTCTTCGGCCGGCCTATGTTATTGAAAGGTAAAGATTACGCCGCTCTTGGCCGCGAGGTTGAGGGGGCGGTACGGGCATTGTAAGGCCGGGTTTGCTATCCGGGGTCCGGATGTGGCACAATCTTTGATTGGAAAGGACGGCAATTGAGCAAGGATGATCTGATTGACGTGCAAGGCACCGTGGTGGCGGTCCATAGCGGCGGGTTGTACCGCGTGCAGTGCGACCAGGGACACGAGGTGCTTGCCCAGTTGAGCGGCCGGATGCGCCGCTTCCGAATCAAAGTGGTTCCCGGCGACCGCGTGACGGTGGGCGTCTCGCCCTACGACCCGGTCCGCGGCATCATCACCTTCCGCGCTCGCTGACAAGTTTTGAACTCTCACACATCCTCTCATCCACAGGCGAAGGGACGACGACCCGGACGAGGTGCGCCGCGGTCGGGCCCCGCGCGCGAGGCCCGCTTCCAGGCGCCGCCGACCACGCGCGTCGTGACCCGCCCGCAGGCCGCCTACGACCCCAAGCCCGTCGGATTCGACACGCTGGGGCTCGAGCCCTCGCTCATCGAGGGCGTCCGCATCCGCGGCTTCGCCATGACGACGCCAATCCAGAGCGCGGTCATCCCGATCGTCATGGACGGCGATGATTTGATCGGGTGCGCCGACACGGGCACCGGCAAGACGGCCGCCTTCCTGCTGCCGATCCTGAATCGCATGCTCAGGGCGCGCGCGGCCGCTCCCGAAGAGCGCGGCTACACGCGCGTGCTGATCCTCGCGCCCACGCGCGAGCTTGCCGTGCAGATCGAGGACGACGTCCAGGGCTTCATCTATCACACGGACATCACGAGCGTCGCCGTGTACGGCGGCGTCGAGATGGGACCGCAGGAGCGCGCGCTGAAGTCGGGGGTCGACATCATCGTCGCCACGCCCGGCCGGCTGATGGATCACATGCGCAGCCGCACGGTGTCGTTCGACAAGCTCGACACGCTCGTCCTCGACGAAGCGGATCGGATGATGGACATGGGCTTCTGGCCCGACGTGCGCCGCATCGTGCAGACGCTTCCGGACTCGGCGGCACGGCAGACGCTGCTCTTCTCGGCGACGATGCCGGAAGAGGTGATGAAGCTGGCCGACGAGGTCGTGCGCGAGGCGAAGTACGTGCAGGTCGGATCGGCGGGAGGGCCCGCCAAGGGCATCACGCACACGATCGAGACGGTGCCGGCGGCCGAGAAGACGGAATGGCTCGCGAAGTTCCTGCGGCGGACCGCGGGCCCGGTGCTCGTGTTCGTCCGGACCAAGTCCGGCGCCGACCGGCTGGCGCGCCGGCTCGCGGCCTTCGGCCTGAAGGCGGCCGCGCTGCACGCCGATCGCACGCAGCAGCAGCGGTCGCAGGCGATCGAGGGGTTCCGGAGCGGCACGTATCGCGTGCTCGTCGCCACCGACGTCGCGGCGCGCGGCCTCGACATCGACGGCATCACGCACGTCGTCAACTTCGAGGTCCCGTCGAATCGTGAAACCTACGTGCACCGCGTCGGACGCACGGCCCGGGCGGAAGCGACCGGCACGGCGCTGACGCTCGTCGCGCCGGAGGAGCTGCGCGCGCTGCAGGCGCTGCAACGCTCGTTCGGCATGGAACTGCAGGGATAATGGACGACACCAACGACATCGCCACGCCGCCGGCCGTTGACGGCGAGACGAACAGCACCGCAGCGCCGGCCTCGACGACCACCGAGGCCCCGGCCGCCCCCGCCCCCGTGTCGGAAGCTGTCCTGAAGTTCAAGTCGTGCCGCTGGCGCTCGGACAAGGACGCCGGCGAATTCTGCACGCACAGGGACGTCCTGCCCTTCGCGGGCAAGGAAGGCTTCAGCGCGGATTCGTGGTGCCCGGAGTGCAGCTTCTACAAGCTGCGGCGGACGCCCAAGAAGCGGGAATATACGTACTAAGCAGGCAGCTGGCAGCACGCAGCAGGCAGTGACTCCAGCTGTCGAGCTGATTCAGTGTGACCCGCGTGATCCGCTGCCAGCTGCCAGCTGCCGGCTATCCACTCTGCTGCCAGCCGCCAGCCTTTCACTCCAGAAACTCCTTGGCCAGCTCGGCCCACTCGCCCGTCGGCGCGAGCTCCTGATAGGCCTTCCAGTGGGGCTTCGCTTCTCCTGAATGCCCCATCTTCTCCAGTGTCACCGCCAGGTAGAAGTGTGCGTCGGCGTACGCGGGATTGATCGCGACGGCGTCGCGATAGCAGCCGAGCGCGCTCTCGTACCGCCCGAGGTCATGGAGGATGTTGCCGAGGTTGAAGTGCGCCTCGAAGCAGTCCGGATCGAGCGCGATCGCGCGCTCGTAGAGCGCATGCGCCTCGATCAGCTCGTCGTGCGCGTAGTGGATGTTCGCGAGGTTGACCAGCGCGGGGACGAGATCCGGATCGACGATGAGCGCCTTGCGGTAGGCGGCCGCTGCGAGCGGAGTGTTCCGCTCGTCGCCGTCGTCCAGGCGCGATCCTTCACCGAAGTACTTGGCGGCCAGCGCCGCCTGCGGATCGGGCAGCGGTGTCGTCAGAGGCGCGGTGCCCGGCAGCGGGAGCTGCGCCGGCACCGCCTTGGGCTGATGCGCGCCGATGGCGACCACCTTGGCGCGAGGCCTGTCGGATGCGGCATGCGCGGCATGAAAATCCAGCTCGAGCTGCCCCTGCCGCTCCGCGACCAGCACGCGGAGGATCTTCTTGAGCGCCGTCCCGCTCTGCAGCTCCGCGGCGACGCGCTTGACGGCCAGCAGATCGGCGAAGGAGAACTCGCGCTCGTGAAGGGCCGCGGGCGACTGCCGCAACAGGCCCCACTTGTCCAGGTAACGCAGGTGCGTCTCGGTGACCGCCGGATACAGGCTGCGCACGTCGCGCAGGCTGTACGGTCCGCTCGCCGCGGACGGAGACGTTGTCATTCAGTAGCGAAGATTAGCGACAACCCTCTGCTTGTCAATAGCAATTGTGAGTTGCAAGTTGTGAATTCACAGGCACCAGGCCACGTTCCAGCCACCGGACGACTTCCGCAAAGGCCGAACGCAACAAGCCGTCCGGCCGTCCCGAGCAGCACTACGCGTGTCAATTCACAACTCACAATTCACAATTACAATGTCGGAGATGCTGCTCGCCGGAGACATTGGGGGCACGAAGACGCTGCTGGGGCTGTTCTCGGCGGCGCCCGAGCGTCCGACTCCCGTCGAGATCGGCGAGTTCATCACGCTCGACTACGACGGGCTCGAGCCGATGATCCGCGAGTTCCTGCGGGCGCGGCTCGTGGAGCCGCGACGGATTGAAGCCGCCTGCTTCGGCGTCGCCGGCGCGGTCACCGAACAGGTCGCGCGCCTGACCAACGTGCCGTGGCGGGTGGAAGGCGCGGCGCTGGCGGAGGCGTTCGCGTTCCGGCGGACGCGCGTGTTGAACGATCTCGAAGCCCTCGCCTACGGCGTCACCGTCCTCCAGCCCGGGGAGATTGCCGTCCTGCAACGGGGCGTGCCCGTGCCGGGAGGCAACGCGGCGGTCATCGCGGCCGGTACGGGACTCGGCGAAGCGCTGCTGCACAACGTCGAGGGACGCTTCGTGCCCGGCGCCTCCGAAGGGGGACACGCGGACTTCAGCGCGCGGACGCCGCGCGAGCTGGAGATGGTGCGGGAGTTGACGCGTATCTTCGGGCGCGTCAGCGTCGAGCACGTCATCTCGGGCCCCGGCCTCGTGAACGTCTATCAATTCACGCACCAGTCGTTCGGCACCGGCCCCGCGCTGACCCCGAGCAGCGTCGCCCCCGCGCGGCTGTGCGAGGCCGTCGGCCCGGTCGAGGATCCGCAGGACCTGCCCGCGCGCATCAGCCTCGCCGCCATGGAGCAGCGCTGCCCGCACTGCGTCGAGGCGCTCGACCTCTTCGTGTCCGCCTACGGGGCCGAGGCGGGCAACATCGCCCTGCGCACCGTCGCGACGGCGGGCGTGTATGTCGGCGGCGGCATCGCCCCGAAGATCCTGCCGGCGCTCCAGGAGGGCGCCTTCCTGGAGGCGTTCCGCGCGAAAGAGCCGATGGCCGACCTCGTCGCGACGATTCCGGTCACGGTGATCCTCAACTCCGACACCGGCCTGCTCGGCGCGGCGGTTCACGCCCAGGACATCAGCACCAGCGACTAGCGACTATCGACTGGCCTGGCGACTATCGACTATCGACTATCGACTATCGACTGTTGTAGCATCGGCCAACGCCACTCCCGGACACGTGTGGGGCGTGGATCGGTGTCTTTGTTCGGGGAGGAAACAAGAATGCAAGTGAAACGGGTGCTTCTCGCCGCGCTGACGCTCGTCGCGCTGTCAACGGGCGCCGCGGCACAGGACACCGGATCGGTTTCCGGTGCCGTGTTCGATCCGCAGGGCAACGTGGTCGCGGGCGCCATCGTGCGCATCACGGGCGAACAACTGCCGACCGGCCGCACGCTCACCACCACCGACACCGGGATGTTCCAGTTCCATGCGTTGCTGCCCGGAACGTACACGGTCGTGGCGGAAAAATCCGGGGTCGGCACGACCACGCGCACGGTCGCCGTGGACGTCGGCAAGGACACGCAGTTGGATCTCGCCATCGGCGTGAAGGTGAGCGAAACGGTGACGGTCACCGCCTCGACTCCGGTCGTCGACGTCAAGTCCACCGAAGTCAATTTCAACTACAAGGCGGCGCAGATCGAGGCCCTGCCGCTGCAGAAGAACTACTCCGGCCTGTTTCAGCTGATTCCCGGCGTGGCCGAGAACAACAGCTTCGCACCGGCGGGCGGCGCGAGCCGGCAGGACAACAAATACCTGATGGACGGCGTCGACATCACCAACCCGGGCTTCGGCTACCTCTCGACGGAAGTGAACGGGCTCGACATCGCGGAATTCAACGTGAAACGCGGCGCGATCACGGCGGAATTCGGCCGCGCCACCGGGTTCGTCACCAACGCGGTCAGCCGCTCGGGCACCAACGAGCTCCATGGCATCCTGAACATGGACCTGCGGCCGCGCAGGTTCAGCGCCGGCGCCAACACGCTGAACTCCGCCGGCGAGATCGTCCAGATCCCGAGCACCGTGGATCGGTACACCGGCTCCGCCAGCCTGGGCGGTCCGCTGATCAGGAACCACGTCTTCTGGTACGGCTCCGCCCTCTGGGGGCGCACCCGGACGACCGGACGGACCAACGCGCTCGGTGCGGTCCCCGATTCGCCCGTGACGACGAAGGAGGTGTTCGGGAAGCTCACCGGACAGCCGTCGGCGAAGATGTTCGTCAACGCGGGATTCCGGTACCGGCCCTCGACGTGCGAGGTCTGCGGCATCGGCAACACGCAAGCCGCGACCGTCGCGCAGAACAACGAATCGAACACGAAGGTCGGCACGGTCACGTGGAGCTGGTTCCCGACCAACCGCACCGTCGTCGACGCGCGTTACATCCGCATGGAGGAGAACTCCGAGAACCTGCCGCTCACGGACCTCGGATTCAAGCCCACGTTCAACGTCAACGATCTCGGCAGCATGGGCCAGTACACCGACACGACCGGGCCGTTCGCCGTCACCAGAGGCGTGTGGAATCTCCGGTCGGAAAAGGTCAACTACCAGCGCGACGAGTTCCGCGCGAGCGTCAGCCAGTTCCTCGATCTCGCCAAGACGCGCCACGAGCTCAAGGGCGGGTTCGGCTTCGAGGATGGCTCCGAGACGCTGGAACGCAAGTCGAATGGATGGGGCACCCTCGCCATTGTCGGCGGCGGATCGCGAATCCAGGCGACCTACTACCCGGAGCAGCCCGCGCAGGTCTCGCCAGGGCGCACGTACAGCCTCTTCGTGCAGGACAACATCACCATCGGCTCGCGTGTCGTCATCAACGCCGGCCTGCTGGCCAACAAGGACGAGTTCTCGCAGGTCCTTCAGACCAAGAACACGTTTCTGGCCTTCGATTTCGGCGACGAGATCCAGCCGCGCCTCGGCATCAACTACCAGGTGCGTCAGGGGCAGGGGGACAAGGCCTACGCGAACTGGGGGCGTTACTACGCGATGGATCAGAAGAGCAGCGCGCGTTCCCTCGCGCCCGCGCGTCTGTTCTTCAACGATGCGATCTTCGATCGGACGACAGGCGCTCCGATCTCCGACTTGCCGCGCGCCAGCACGACCGGCAAGTTGATCAACCCCGGAATCAAGCCGACCTACACCGATGAATGGCTCGTCGGCTACGCGACGCCGATCCTGGCGCAGTGGGGCCTGGAGTTCTTCTACATCAACCGGGAGTCGTTCAACTTCATCGAGGACATTCCCTCGGCGCTGCCGGCATCCGGACCCTTCCGCGCGGCGCAGCTCCCGGACGCCACGCGGAAGTACCAGGCCGCGACGATCGAGCTGTCTCGCAGGCTTGCGAACAACTGGGCGGCGACGGCCAGCTACTCGTGGAGCCGGCTCGAGGGGAACTTCGATCTGGACTACAGCGGAGGCGCCGTCTTCAACACGTCCTCCGCGATCCAGGACGGCCCGGGCGAATTCGTCCAGGACCCGTTCCGCAACGGCCCGATGGGACAGGATCGCCCGCACGTGTTCAAGCTGTTCGCGTCGTATGCCCCGCCGGCGGTGCCGAACCTGACCCTCGGCACGTACCTGCGCGCTCAAAGCGGCACGCCGTGGGCGGCGCGCGGCGTCGACTGGGACAACGGCCTGCGGCGGTACCTGGAGCAGGCTGGCACGAACCGCAACGACGCGTGGACCAACATGGATCTGCTGACCACCTACCGCGTGCCGGTCAAGGGGCACGCGAAAATCGCGATCGAGGCCCGGGTGCTGAACCTGTTCGGTCAGCAGACGACGCTGAGCGTCGATCAGCGGAAGTATCTCGATGCGCGAATCCGTCCCGCGACGTCCGCCTTCGCGGTCTGCGGAACGGATTACGCCTGCGCCACGGAGCTGTTCAGCGCGGCCCAGACGGGCAACCAGCCGAACAGCCGGTTTGGAAAGGGCACCGAGTGGGCGCCGCCGCGGCGCTTCCTGCTCTCCTTCAGGGCTGATTTCTAGGCAAGGCAGCCCTAAAGGGCTGCGCTACCGAAGCTATAGCAAGGCAGCCCTAAAGGGCTGCGCTACCGAAGCTATAGAAAGCCCTGAAGGGCTGCGCTCCGAAAAACGGTGAAGGCGACAAAATGAACGGGCACAGAGGAGTCTGTGCTCGTTCGTCTTCTTCAGGGACATCTATTTCAAGGCCGCGAGCAGTTGCCTGGCTTTCTCGTAGCCGGGGTCCAGCCGCAGCGCCTCGCGCGCCTGCGTCCTCGCTTCGTCGATACGCCCGACCTCCGCGTACGCCACGGCCAGGTTCAGATGCGCACTCGCGTCGGCCGGATCCAGGCGGACGGCCTGTTCCAGCTCACGCGCCGCATCGGCAAAGCGGCCCGTCACCGCGTAGGTCAGGCCCATCTGGCGTCTCGCGGCGGCAAACGCCGGCCGCGCCTTCACGGCTCGAGTGTAGAAGCCTTCCGCGAGCTTCACCGCCTCCAGCTCGAAGGCGAGCTGACCCAATCCAAACCAGCTGTCCGCGTCGTCGTCGCGCGCGGGACGGACGCCCTGAAGCACATCAACCGCGGCCGATCGATGTCCGGACGCGGCGAGGGCGCGCGCGAGATCGAATCCTGAAAGGTCCACGCGCACGTGCGCGTCGAACGCGCGGCGCAGGTGCGGGACCGCCTCGGCGGCACGGCCCGTCTCGAGCAGCGCCTGGCCAAGCGCAAAGTCCACTTCGGGCTGGTTTGGATCGATCTTCCCTGATTTCCGGAGGTGACCGAGCGCGTCCTCCGGCCTCCCCGCCGCGACGAGCGCACGGCCGACACGGAAGTGCAAGACGCCGGGCGCCGGATGGATCTTCTCTGCCTCCGCCGCCCACTGCTCGCCCGCCGCGAAATCGCTCAGCCGGATCATGCGTTCGGCCATGCGCGTTCGCTCTTCGGCGCGCGCGTCGTCCAGGCCAAGAGGCCAGTTGGCCGCGGCGAGCAGGACCACGCATGCAGAGGTCAACAGGGCGGCGTCCCGAACACGGCGCGCGGTGAAGGCGTCGGCGATGGAGTCGAGCGCCGCGCCCGCACCGGTGCACAGCGGCACGAGCAAGGGAAGCCGATAGCGTTCCGATACGAAGAACACCGCAACCGCGAGCGCGTAGAGCGGCACGAACGCCGCCCAGACAACGAAACCCTGCGGGGGCAGCCGCCATGCGCCCCACGCAAGACCCACAATCCCCAGCGGGATGAGGAGCCAGGGCCCGACGACCAGCCCGCGCAACAGCGTGCCCGCGTCTTTCGCGTAGAACGGATAGCTGTAGTTCAGAGACAAGTGGGCGCTGTTGAAGACACGCGTCAGCTTGCGGGTCAGCAGCGCAAACGCTGCCCCTGGGTGCGCGCGAATCCACGACAGGCCCAGGCGGTAGAAGTAGGACGACACCTGCCGGTCGTCCAGCGAGCGGCCCGTCGCCCGCTCGGCAACGCGGCGGGCGTCCTCCTGCTGCCCGGCGATCGAGGGCGTGATGCCGGCGACGGCGTGATACGTTCCATCCGCCCGGGCGTTATTGCCGATGTAGAAGTTCAACCCGCCATGCGAGGCGGCGGGTGACCAGTCGCCCGCAACCACCGCGTTGCGGACCGTGACCGGAGAGAGCGCGGCGAGCATGCCCGCGGCAACCAGAAGCGCGCCTCGCCCGCGCCGAAGCGCCGCCAGCATCAGCACGATGCCTGCCGCGGCAACCAGCACGTTGGGCCGATTGAGCGCCTGCACGCCAAACGCGACGCCCGCTGCCAGAAACCACGTTCCCCGCGGGCGTTTCAGAGCCTCCGTGAGGGCGGCCAGCGCACAGGCAGTCAGGAAAGGATCGAGTGCCGCCTGCAGCAACAGCGTCTCGTAAAACGTGAACAGCCCGGTGAGGGCCCCAAGAGCGGCGGCGATCCAGGCTGCACGGCCGCCGAACCACTCCCGCGTCATCCACCAGGTCAGCCCGACCGACGCCGTCCCAAGAACGATCTGCAGTACGCGGATCGCCGTGAGCGAACCGGCGATCGCAAGGACCGTCGCGGTGAAGTAGATGTAAAGGGGAGAGACAAAGTAAAGACCGGGTCCGAGCGTCAAGTCACCCGCGACAACGCGACGCGCGAGATCGAGATAGACGCTGGTGTCGAGGCCGGCATCCGGCTGCAACAGGACGTGGTCCTTCAACTGCCACACGACGACGACCTTGACGCCGAAGACGGCTGCAAGGAATGCGGCCAGCCGGGATTTCACTGTTGGGATTATACGAGTAGCTGGCAGCTGGCAGCTGGCAGCAAGCAGTGGATCACGCTGACACGTATCAGCTGTCTGCTGCCTATCTGCCCGCTGCCTGCTGCCTGCTTCACCTCAGAACAGATACTTGACCCCGAGCTGGACTTGCCTCGAGAAACTCGCGACGGAGTTGAAGATCCGCCCGAACGTCGAGCTGGTCGTCGTGAGCGTCGGGAACCCGAAGCTCGCGTGGTTCAGCACGTTCGTCGCGTCGATCCGGAGCTCCAGGTACTGATGACCGACGACGCGCGTCCGCTTCGAGGCGGTGACGTTCAGGTTGGAGAACAGCGGACCGCGGAAGTAGTTGCGGCCGACGTTGCTGTACTGCCCCGGATCGGGGTTGCCGAACTTCGCGCGCTCGTCGGCGTTGAAATAGAAGACGATGCCACCCTCCTCGTGCACCGCTCCCAGACGGCTGCTGCAGCCGGTGCAGTTGGCGGGCGTCTGGACGACGTTGGTGAACGTGTTGCTGCCGGCGTAGACGGTCATCGGCCGGCCGCTCTCGATGACGGTCTGTGCGGCGAGCTGCCACCCGCCGATGATCGCATCCAGGGCGGATGAGGCGTCTCCGCCGAAGCGCCGCCCGCGCCCGAACGGCAGCTCCCATACGATCTGCCCCTGGAACACGTGCGTGCGGTCGAAATCCGACAGCGTGTAGTTGAGCGAGCGATCGTGCACGTTGAACGGCGTGCTGCTGGCCGACTGGTTGTTGGCCGTGCTCACCACCGTGAACGCCGGATCGTAGGATCGCGTGTCCTTCGATCGCGACAGCGTGTAGCCGACGAAGTACCCCAGGCCGTTGCCATACCGCCGCTCGAGCTTCATCTCGAGGGCGTGGTACCGCGAGTAGTCGTTCGAGTCGATGACGACGACCCCCGACGAGCTGAGGAACTGCGGGTACGGGAAGAAGAAGTGCGGCCCGAGACCGGCAAGCTCCGGGAGCGTCCTGCCGCTCTGAATGCGCTGGCCGAGCGAGGCGGCCGTGGCCGCCACCGAGTTGAGGGCCAGGTTCGACGCAAACAGCCGCCGCAGCATCGCGGCGCCGCTCTCCCCGGCGAGCCGCCTCGTGTCGGGGCCGAGCAACCGGTCGAGCAGCGCGCTCTCGCCGCCGCTTTTCGCGGCAACGAACGCGTCGAGGAACCCGTTGGTCGTGTAATCCGCCTGATCCACGTTGTACGCCCCGAACAGGTGCTGCGCGCGCCGCCCGACATACCCGATCTCGAGCATCGTCCGTCCCCAGATCTGGCGCTGGTACGTGATCGCCCAGCCATGCGTCAGCGGTGACTGGAACTCGGGATCGACGACGCGGATGCTGTTCGACGAGGTCGCCGGCTGCAGCAGGTCCGTCGGGCTCACCGTCGGCGCGAGTGACGGCAGGCCGTCCGCGAGCCGTCCGCCCGCCTGGCCGAAGGAGGTGTTGACGACGCCGGTCGTGAGCCCCGGGATGCTCTGGAAGATCGCGGACGACAGCAGGAACGTGTTGATGCGATCGTATGCGACGCGGTAGTTCCCCCGAAGCGCGCTCGTGCCGTCGCCCTTCGGATCCCACACCACACCGACCGACGGGCCGAGGTTGTTCAGGTCGTTCTTGTACAGGTTACCCGTCACCCAGTTCAGGGTGTTGCTTGGCGCCGCGTCCACGGCGACGCGCTGGTTCGGCACGCGGATAAACCCGTCGGGGTTCCTCGGGTGCATCTTCAGCTCCCACCGCAGGCCGGCATCGATCGTGACGTTCGTCTTCGGCTTCCACGTGTCCTGCGCGTAGAAGTCCATCTCGGGGAACCACGCCTTGAAGAGGAACGTCGTGCCGCCGGGCGCGTAGCTGTCGCCGCGCTGGACGAACCCCTGGCTGACGTTGCCCACGCGGCCGAGCAGGGTGTTGACGGCCAACTGCAGGGCGGGACGATCGAAGGCCGTGTTGATCGTGCCCGGGATCCCGAACAGTGTCGGATCGACGGTGTTCACGCCGGTGCTGAAGTCCACCCACGGCCCGACGTTGAGGCCGGCGACCGATCCGCGCTCGTCGGTGTGGCGTTGGTACCGGATGTTCGTGCCGAACTTCAGGCTGTGCGCGCCGCGCGCGTAGCTCAGGTTGTCGACGAACTGGTACGTGTCGATGGTGCGCAGGTTGCCGGTCTCGAAGTCGTGCGGAGCGGTGAACTGAAGGCCCGTGAACGTGTACTTCGATGAATCCGCTTCCGGCGTGATGAAGTCGAACGTGAAGTGGTTCACCCCCGCGACGAACTCGTTCACCGTGCTCGATCCCGGGTTCCACCGCCAGTTGGCGGCGACATTGTACGGGTCGCGCGTGGTGTCGACCAGGCACGAGACGTTCGGGTAGGGCGCAAGGCCGCCGTTCGCGTTGTCGCAGTACGTGTTCTGGTAACCCTTCGCGATTCGCAGGAACGCGCTGTGACGCGGGCCGAAGACGTGATCGATCTTGGTGACCCAGTCGTTCTGGCGCTCCTCTTCGGGCGCCTGCCACGTGTAGCCGGCCGTGTTCAGGCCGTCCCCCGTGATGTTGAACGTATTCGGCAGCGGCGTCTCGGTGATCAGCTTCCGGATCGCGGGATCGAGACCGCGGTGCTGCGGGTCTCCCGCCACGATGTCGTACGTGCCGGTCGGCACGATTGGATTGCCGCTCGCGTCGACGCTCGCTCCGCTGACGCCCGCCATCTGGTTGCGGCCCGTCAGCGAGAATCGCCACAGGCCGTCCCGCGCCTGCTGCGTGTAGACGGTCCGCGTCACCGTCAGCGTCCGGTCGAGGTGAAGCCACTGCGAGTTCACGAAGAAGAAGGTGTGGTTCTTCCTGATGGGCCCGCCAAGGCTGAAGCCGGGGATGTTCTGGGTGAAGTTCTGCTTCTTCACCCCCCGCACGTTGTTCTCCCATTCGTTCGCGTTGTACTGCGGGCGCCGATCGAAGTAGTACGCGGTCCCGGAGAACCTGTTCGAGCCCGACCGGGTGACCATCGTCACCTGGCCGCCGCTGTTGCGGCCGAGCTCCGCGGTGACGTTCCCCGTCAGGACACGAAACTCCGCGATCGAATCAGGGTTCGTGCGCAGGGGCGCAAAGCTCGATCCGCCCGCGCTCGATTCGTTGTTGTCGATGCCGTCGAGCGTGTAGTTCCACGAGCGATCGCGCGCGCCGTTCACGTGCACGCCGCCGCCCGTGTTCGCGCCCGAGACGACGCCGGGCTGCGTGAGCACCAGGTCCAGCACGTTGCGCCCGCGGCCGCCGATGATCGGCAGGCTCTCGATCGTCTTCTGCTCGAACGTGGTGCCGATATTCCCCGACGTGCTCGTCTGCACGATCGGCGCGGCCGCGCGCACCTCGACCTGCTCGGCGATCCCACCGGGCACGAGCCTGACGTTGACCGTGGTCGGCTCGGAGATGTTCACCGCGTTGCCGCGCGCCACGAACGTCTTGAAGCCCTGCAGCTCCACCGTCACTGAGTAGGTGCCGACCTGGATCGCTTCGAAGGTATACGTCCCTGCGCCGGTCGTGACCGCGGTGAACGACACGCCGGTCGATTCGTTGGTGAGCGTGACCGCCGCCCCGGGGACGACGCCACCGGTCTGGTCAGTCACGGTGCCGAGCAGCCGTGACGTGGTGCCCTGAGCGAGGGCCGAACCGGCCGTGGCCATCGCCAGCAGGCACGCGAACAGCAGACATTTCCTGCACATCGCACACCTCCAACAGGGCCATTGGCGATTCTAGATCATGTTGGGCGAGCCCGGAATCAAGGAAGATAGGGGCATGCGGGCGCCGAGACCGAACTACCCACGGGCACGTCTCGCGGACGTCGTCGACACGTACCACGGCGTGCGTGTCGCCGATCCGTACCGCTGGCTGGAGGATGCCAGCAGCGCCGAAACAATCGCCTGGGTCCAGGCGGAGAACGAGCTGACGCGTTCGATCCTGGACGGTTCCGCGCGAGACGCGCGCGTCAGGCGGCTCACCGAACTCTACGACTATCCGCGGACAGGCGTGCCGCTCGAACGCGGCGGCCGATACTTCTTCACCTTCAACCCGGGCCTCCAGAACCAGGGAACCCTGTACGTCATCGACGACGGGCAGGCCGATCCTCGCGTGCTGCTGGACCCGAACACGCTCAGCCCCGATGGAACCGTCGCGCTCACGGCGCTGTTCGTCGACGACGACGGGGAGCTGATGGTGTACGGACTGTCGCACGCCGGAAGCGATCTGCAGGAGCTCCTCGTTCGCGACATAGCCACCGGGGCGGACCTGCCCGATCGCATCCGATGGGTGAAGTTCGCGTCGGTGGCCTGGCTGAAGGACGGCACCGGCTTCTACTACACGCGCTTTCCCGAGCCGGGCACCGTCGCGCCTGGCGATGAAAACTACTTCAACCGGATCTGCCTCCATCGCCTTGGCGACGCGCAGGAGAAGGACAGGCTGGTCTACGAGCGCCCCGACGAGCGCGAGACCGTCTTCCACATCGACGTCTCGCACGGCGGGCGATGGGGCGTCATCGCTGCGTACAAGGGAGCGAGCGACAAGAGCGAGATCTACCTGCTCGACTGTGCCGCGCCGGATGCCACGCCCCTCCCGCTGTTCACCGGATTCGATTCGGCCTATGCTTTCATCCAGGAGTCGCGCGGGCGGCTGCTGTTCCAGACCGACAACCGCGCGGCGCGCGGCCGGATAGTGGCCGTCGATCCGCTCAGCGCGGAGGTATCGGAGCTTGTCGCCGAATCGCCAGACAAGCTGTCCACGACCGTCCTCGCCGGCGACACGATCGTCGCGTCCTACCTCCACAACGCCAGCGACCAGTTGCGTCTCTTCGACGACGCGTCCGGGGCACCGGCGGGCGTCGTCGATCTGCCGGGGATCGGATCCATCTCGGGCCTGACCGGGAGGCCGGGCAGCAGCGTCTTCTTTCTGGGATTCACCTCGTTCACGCAGCCGTCCACGAACCTCCGGTACGATCTCTCCTCGCACACGCTCCAAAGGTGGAGCGTCCAAACTCCCGACTCCCAACTCCCAACTCCCCACTCCAAACCTCAAACTCCAAACTCCAAACTCCAAACCCCAAGCTCCAAACTCCCAACGTACGTGACCGAACAGGTGTGGTACCCGTCGCGTGACGGCACGCTCGTCTCGATGTTCCTCGTGCACCGCGCGGACCTGCCGCAGGACGGCAGGCGCCCCGTGCTGCTGACGGGGTATGGCGGATTCAACATCAGCCTGACGCCGGCGTTCGACCCCGCCAATTTCGTGCTGCTCGAGGCGGGCGGCATCTGCGCGGTCGCGAACCTCCGCGGCGGCGGCGAGTACGGCGAGCAGTGGCACGAGGCCGGGATATTCGAGCGCAAGCAGAACGTGTTCGACGATTTCATCGCGGCGGCCGAGTGGCTCGCCGCGAGCGGGGACACGAACCCGAAGAAGATCGCGATCGAGGGCGGCAGCAATGGCGGACTGCTGACGGCGGCGGTCATGCTGCAGCGCCCCGAACTGTTCGGCGCGGTCGTCTGCCGCGTGCCGGTCGTCGACATGCTCCGGTATCACCTGTTCACCGTCGGCCGGTTCTGGATGTCGGAGTATGGCAGCGCGGACGACCCGGAGCAGTTTCAGTACCTGCTGAAGTACTCGCCGCTGCACAACGTCAAGGAGGACGTGACGTATCCACCCGTGCTGATCGCGACGGCGGACACCGACGACCGCGTCTCGCCGGGGATGGCCAAGAAATTCGCGGCGCGGCTTCAGGCGGCCGCGCAGGGCGGACCGTTCCTGATTCGCGTGGAGACGAAAGCGGGCCACGGCGCCGGCAAGCCTGTCGCGAAGGTCATCGAGGAGGATGCCGACATCTTCTCCTTCCTGTTCAAGAGCCGTGACCTCTGATAACTTCAAACCTCAAACTTCAAACCTCAAAACGTTTGAAGTTTGGAGTGTGGAGTTTGAGATTTGGAGTTATTTGAAGATCCCCTTCAGCTTTTTTCCCAGTGTGGAGAGTAACCCCTTGAGAGCCCGGTTCACGCGCTGCTTGGTCGTACCCTGGTGGACCGGGCACAGGCGCGAAGGCACGTCGTCGCCCGGCTTGAAATATTCCGTGTACACAGGACACTGTTCGATCGGCCGCAGGTAGGATACGCGGCACAACTGCTCCTCGACGAGGCCACCCGGGTTCTCGAACGCGTCCGGCGTCCTTCGCCGCGCGGCGCGGCGCATGAAGTCGCTCCACAGCGGCAGCGCGTAGCGCGAACCGTAGGCGTCGCGTCCGATGGTCTTCGGCTGATCGAACCCCACCCACACGCCGACGACAATCGAGGATGAGAAGCCGACGAACCAGGCGTCCTTGAAATCGTTGGTCGTCCCGGTCTTGCCTCCGGCCGGAAAACGCACGCCCCACGTCCGCGCCGCGGCGCCCGTCCCGCGATCGAGGACGTCCTCGAGCATCGAGACCATCTGGAACGCAGTCTGCGGCGAGATCACCTTGTCGCTCTGCGGAGGATTGTCGTAAGCCGACCCGCCATCGGCATCGACCACGCGGATGACACCGCGCGGCCGGACAGCGAGGCCACCGTTCGGGAACATCGCGAACGCGGCGGTCAGCTCGAGTGGCGTGACTTCCCCGGAGCCGAGCGACAGCGACGGCACATCCGGCATGTCGCGCAGGCCCACCGAGGAGGCCAGGCGCAGGACCGGCCGCGTGCCGACTCGCTGCTGGAGCACCGTCGCGGCCCGGTTGTTCGATTCGATCAGCGCCGCGCGCAGCGTCAGCGCGTCGGCCGTCTCGCCGGCCGCGTTGCGCGGTGCCCACTCGTCGGGCCCCTGCGGCGTGATGTTCGCCAGCCCCTGCACCACGGACGCGGGAGAGAACCCGTGCTCGAGCGCGGCGGCGAACAGCAGCGGCTTGAACGCGGAACCCGGCTGCCGGCGGCTGCGCGTCGCCCGGTTGAACTGCGACTGCCGGAAGTCACGCCCGCCGACGAGCGCCAGAATGTCGCCGGTCGCCGGATCGAGCGCCACCAGCGCCGCCTGCAGGTTTCGATCGCCGAGCCGCCTCAGCCCGTCCTCCACGGCGCGCTCCGCGGCATCCTGCAGTTCGGGCACGAACGTGGTCCGGACCTCCCAGTCGGGCGGATGGTCGCCGCCGAACCGATCGCGGAACTGCTGCCGCAGGAACTCCTTCGCATACCCCCAGCGCGGCTCGGTCGCCCCGGGATACGGACGAATCTGAATCTTCGTCCGCTCGGCCGCGCGCTGCTGCGCCTCGGTGATGAACCCCTCCTCGCGCATGCGCCCGAGCACGACGTGGCTGCGCTCGATCGCGCCGTCCAGGTTCGACCACGGCGACAGCGCGGACGGCGCGCGCGCGAGCCCCGCGATGACCGCGCATTCGGCGAGGTTGAGGCTCCGAGCCGGCCGCCCGTAGAGGTGCCGCGACATCGTCTCGACCCCGTACACGCCGGCGCTGAGATAAATCCGGTTCAGGTACAGCTCGAGCACCTGGTCCTTGGTCAGCTCGGAGTCGATCATCAGCGCGAGGACCCCCTCGCGGATCTTGCGGATGTAGGACTTCTGGTTCGAGAGGAACAGCGTGCGCGCGAGTTGCTGCGTCAGCGTGCTGCCCCCTTCGACCGTGCCCGGCGATCGGACGTTCCGCACGATCGCGCGCGCGAGCGCGATCGGGTCGATGCCGGGGTGGCTGTAGAAGCGATGGTCCTCGATGGCGATGAACGCGTGCTGCAGATCCTTCGGAATGGCGGCGAGCGGCACGTCCTGCCGGTGCTCGTCCATGCGGAACCAGCGCCGGCCGTCCGCGGCGACGAACCACGTGTCGCCGACGCCGCGCTGAAGCCTGTAGACGGCCCAGGCCTGCCGCAGCATCCACGTCAGCGTGACGGCGGTCACGACGACGAGCAGCGCGAAGATCACCGCGGCGATCCGGTCGCGCACTGCCCGGACGCGAGGGAACGGCGCGGGGCGCAGAGGCCCCCGCAAGCGACCGAGCCGGGGTCCGGGGCGGAGCCCCGGCCTGAAGATGCTGCGTTTCACGATCGGCGGGAGTGAAGAACGAGCGACAGCACGGTGTAGTAGACGGGAAAGAAGAGCGATCCGATCAGCAGCGGCGCCGGCACTGAGGGAAGCGTCAGGACGATCGCCAGAACCATCACCGTCCACACCGCGACCAGTGCAATCGTGAGGCCGCGCAGAACCGGCGTGCGCGTCGGATAGACGAACCCGATTCTGACGAACACCAGGCCGGACAGCGCCAGGAGGACGCCGGCGTTGATTGCCGGCGCCAGACGCGCGGCATGGAGGTACAGCGCCGCGATGTTCCAATACGAGGGGAAGCCCGTGAAGAAATGGTCCGAGGTCTTCGCATCCGTCGAGGAGAAGCCGTAGGCGCTGCTCAACAGGACCGCCGACACGACGGCCAGACTCCAGCCCGCCGGCAGATCCCCCGCGTGGTACAGCAGGAGCGCCGGGACGAAGACAAACGTCAGGTAGTCGACGATGTCGTCCAGACGCGCACCGTCGAGCTCAGGCGTGACGGTCGATACACGCGCACGACGTGCCAGGAGGCCGTCAGTGGCATCGACAAGGGTGGCGGCGGTCATCAGCAGAAAGGCGTCGCGGTACCGGCCGTTGACCACCGCGAGCGTCGCCAGGAACGCCAGGACCGCTCCGGACGCCGTGTAGGCATGAACGGCCCAGGCAAAGACCCGATCGGCGGGGGCGTCCCACGTGCGCTGCTGAGCTGGGATCCGTTGAACTGTCATCGTTTGTTCGTCATTTACACACCACGAAGCCCGTTGTAGAATCTGAGCACATTCCACCCCCAGCGGAGTGCCCTTTTTTCTCTCTCAACTTATCGGTCCGGGGCCTGCGAAGGCGAGCGCGCGTCATGCTGCGCGTGTCAGCCGCGGTATCCCGCAGCTCGCCGGTGGACGACGTTTCATGAAACGGATTACATAGTGGCCTTACCGCGCTTCCGTCATCCCAGGTTCCTGGTTCCGGCCGCCCTCGTGATTGCGCTCGCGGCCGTTCCCGGCGGGGTGTACCTCGCCCGGCGCGCGCCGGCGCCTGCGGCGATGCCCTTCTCGGAGTTCCTGCAGCAGGTGGACGGCGGGGCCGTGGCCGCGGTCACTTTCGTTGACGGCGCGATCGACATCACGCTTCGCGACGGCCGGCGGGCGCACACCATCGCGCCGCCCGAGTTCCTCGCGGCGAACTCGTCGTTCGTGACCGACATGGTCAGGCGCCACGTCCGCGTCGAAGCGGCGCGGGCCGGCGATCCCGGGGCGATGAGCTACGGCGCGATCGTGACGGTGGCTGCGTTCTTCGCACTGCTCTGCTTCACCGTCTATCGCACGACCGCCGGGCGCATTCCGTCGATGTTCGGGCGCGCGCGCGAGGCCGAGCGCGGGAGCAACGTCATCACCTTCCAGGACGTCGCCGGCGTCGACGAAGCGAAGGACGAGGTCAAGGAGATCGTCGAGTTCCTGGCCAACCCCGGGAAGTTCACGGCGATCGGCGGCAGGATTCCGAAAGGCGTGCTGCTCGTCGGACCGCCCGGGACGGGCAAGACGCTGCTCGCGCGCTCGATCGCGGGTGAAGCCGGCGTGCCGTTCCTCTTCGCGAGCGGCTCGGATTTCGTCGAGATGTATGCCGGCGTCGGCGCCGCGCGTGTGCGCCGGCTGTTCAAGGACGCCCGGCGCCACGCTGCCTGCATCGTGTTCATCGACGAGCTGGACGCCATCGGCCGCAGCCGCGGCGGCTCGTCGCTCAGCCACGAGGAGCGCGAGCAGACGCTCAACCAGCTGCTCGTCGAGATGGACGGTTTCGAACAGCAGCGCGGCATCGTCGTCGTTGCCGCGACCAACCGCCAGGACATCCTGGATCCCGCGCTCCTGCGTCCGGGCCGCTTCGATCGGCAGGTCTCGGTCGGCAATCCCGACCTGAAGGGCCGCGAAGCCATCCTCCGCGTGCACTCGCGGAAGGTGTCGATGGAGCCGTCGGTGGACCTGCGATCGATCGCGCGCGGCACGCCCGGTTTCTCCGGCGCGGACCTCGCGAATCTCGTCAACGAAGCCGCGCTCTTCGCCGGCCGCGCCGGACGGTCCACCGTCACCGATGCGGATCTGTCGGAAGCGCGCGACAAGGTGCTGATGGGCGTGGAGCGCCGGTCGATCGTGCTGAGCGAGATGGATCGCGTCAACTGCGCGTACCACGAGGCGGGCCATGCAGTGGTCGCCGCGATGCTCCCGCACGCGGATCCCCTCCACAAGGTCACGATCGTCCCGCGCGGCCGCGCGATGGGCGTCACGATGCAGTTGCCCGAAGCCGACCGGCACACCTATACGAAGGACTATCTCGACACGCAGGTGGCCGTCCTGATGGGCGGACGCGTCGCCGAGGAGATCTTCATGAACCACATGACGAGCGGCGCGTCGAACGACATCGAGCGCGCGACCGACATCGCGCAGCACATGGTTTGCGAGTTCGGCATGTCGGAGCTCGGTCCGCTCGCCTTCAGGAAGCCGGGCAACGCATTCGAGTCGGATCGCGCGCACGCCCTCAGCGAAGCGACCGCCCAGCGGGTCGACGAAGCCGTCCGCCGCGTGGTGATGGACGCCTACGATCGCGCCCGCGCCATCATCGAGCGCGAGAAGGACGCCCTGCGGCTCCTCGCCGAGGAGCTGCTGGTCCACGAGTCGCTCGAGGCGGCCGAGATCAAGGCGCTGCTCGAGCAAGCTCATAGTCGATAGTCGATGGTCGATAGTCGAGCGGCGCGCGGTACAATCCGCTGCAGCAACCGCTCGAGGTCAGGGTGAGGCGCTAGTTGAGGTAGGTCGAGCCGTTGAGCCACGACTGGTCGGGATAGTAGGCGAACAGGAGCCCCCCGTCCTTCACGGCCTCGATCAGCGGACGGGAGATTTCCGGGCGGACGGCGGGGCACCCGAGGCTGCGGCCCAGGCGCCCTTGCGCCCGCGCGGTCGCGGCGTTCACGTAATCGGCGCCGTGAACGACGATCGCCCGATCGCGCGCCCGATTGTTGATGCCACGCTCCAGGCCGTCGAGCCGGAGCGAATAGCCGTGCTGCCCGATGTACGCCTCGCCGGTACGGTAGAGCCCGAGGCTCGATCGATTGCTCTCCGGCACATTCGAGAACTCGGTGGCGAAGTTCGCCCCGCTCCCCCGTCCATGAGCGACGAACTCTTCGAACAGCAGCGCGCGCGCCCGAAGGTCGTACACCCACATCCTGCGCGCGGTGGAAGGCCGGGAGAAGTCAATCACCGTCAGCGTGCCTGGATTCGTTGCGTCGCCACGCTCGACCGCGGCCGCGGCCGCCTGCAAGGCCAGAGAGAAGACGTCCCGATCCACGGCACCGAGCGCGACGGCGTCCCAGGTGGCCGCGTCAAAGGCCGAGCCCGCGTCCGCGTGGCGCACCACAGCAGAAGCGGCCGGCGCCGGTGCCGGGGCCTCGACCCGCACGGCGGGCGACTCGGCCGTTCGACCTGACACGGCCAGGCTCGGAACGATGAGCACAGCCACGGCAATGGCCAGCCGCGCGGTCACACGGGTATTCACAGGGGCCTTGCGTTGAATTGTCATTATTGGGTGTCGATCGCTATCGGCAGCGACCACACCATTCTACCCAGCTCCCGCTGCTTCTACAACCTGAGCAGGCGGCGGATCGCGTCGAGGTGAGCCGCTCCCGTCAGCCGCAGGCCCGCGGCTCCAGTGCTCGATGTGACGGGAGTCGCAGCGCTCAGCCGACCGAGAGCCGCTTGTCGATCTCGGCAATCGCGAGCTGGATCTGCTGCTGTCGAACCGGATGCGCGGTCGCCTCGGCCTGCCGCTGCAGGTTTGATTTCGCGAGTCTCAGCGATTCGAGCTCGCGCACGCGCTCCGGGTTCTTCGGCGCGGCTGCGCCGCTGCGGCGACTCCGCTCGGCTTCACGCTCGTCTATCTGTTCCTGGATTCGCGCTTCCGCGTCGACAAGGCCTTCTCCGGAATCACCCATAAGAAATGTTCAGCCCTATGACAGACGATTAATTGACGAGGGTACTCCCTGCATTCTGCCTGAGAGTGGCGCCGCGGGCAACAGAATCTCTTCGCCCCGCCGCTACAGTGACGCGAACGGCGCGGAGCGAGCGGAGCGACGTGAGCCAGGCGGGGTGCAGGGGCCCCGCCGCTAGAGGTCTTGACCCGAAAAACTTGCACTGAATGAGTCAAGTTTTTCGGTCAAGACCGTCCCCGCGTCAGCGGGGCGTTATCAAAGAATGCGCCCTAGAGGCGGAGCCTCTCGACGGTCTGCGGCGGAGCCTCGCTGATAGAGACGTGCTGTCGCTCTTCCACCCGGCGGTGGCCGAGTGGTTTCGCGCCTCGTTCGATCGGCCGACGCCGCCGCAGGTGCACGGCTGGCCGGCGATCGCGCGCGGCGCATCGGCGCTGATCCTGGCGCCGACCGGCAGCGGCAAGACGCTCGCGGCGTTCCTCTGGTGCATCAACCGGCTGATGTTCGAGCCGGCTCCCCCGCCGCCGGCGCGATGCCGCGTGCTGTACATCTCTCCGCTGAAGGCGCTGGCGGTCGACATCGAACGCAATCTGCGCGCGCCGCGCGCCGGCATCGCCAGCCGCGCGGCGGCGCGAGAGGACGCGCATCACATTCCGGCCATTGCCATCTGGACGGGCGACACGCCGGCGGTCGAGCGCGCCCGTTTCCTGCGCGAGCCCGCTGACATCCTGATCACCACGCCGGAGTCGCTCTACCTGCTGCTCACGTCGAACGCGCGCGCGGCGCTGCGATCGATCGACACGGTCATCATCGACGAAATCCACGCGCTCGTTCCCACCAAGCGCGGCGCCCACCTCGCGTTGTCGTTGGAGCGGTTGGAGGATCTCGTCCGGCTGAAGCCGGACGCGACGCCCTCACCGGCAGCGTCCGGCTCCAGGCCCCACGGACCGTCCGGCATCCAGCGCATCGGGCTCTCCGCCACGCAGCGGCCGCTCGACGAGGTTGCGCGGTTCCTTGGCGGGCTGCGGCACACGCGCCGGTCACGTGCGAAGGGCAGGCCCACGGACGCACGCGCCACTCTCCACGACGAATTCTCGGCCCCTCGACTTCGCTCGGGACAGGCCGGGCGTCCCCTCAATGCGGAGTGCCGGCCGGTCACGATCGTCGACGCTATCAGCCGCGGCGCCCGCCAACTGCTCGTCTACATTCCCGAGGACGAGCCGGCCCGATCGGCGGTCGCCCGCGCCCTGGCCGCGCGCCTTGCGCTCCTCGCCCGCCCCGAGGACGGCCGCGGCGGACTGCTCGTGTCGGAGATCACTGGAACGCCGGCCGGGGAGCATCCCTTCGCGACCTACCTCGTGGAGGCTGGTTTCACGCCGTCTGCGATGGGATTTCAAATGAGACGACGGACGTCGTAGCTCGTGGCTCGTGGCTCGTTGTTCGTGGCTCGATTCGTTACGAGCCACGAGTCACGAGCGACGACTACCGTTTCACCTGTCGCATGATCACGCGCATCACGCCGTCAGGCCCGAGGACACGTTCGATCACAATCCGCGAGCCCTGATCGGGCGGCGTCCCGCTCGTGCCGACGCTGCCCCGCAGGATTGAATCGACCGTGGGTGTCGCCACTGCTGCCGCTTCGAGCGGAGTTGTGTTGTGCAGCGGGCAGAGCTCGTCCGGCACGCTGCCAATCGGGAAGTAGTCCTCGTACACCGGCGTCTCACCCGGAGCCGACCGTCGGGGGGCGGACGCGGGAATCACGCCGTACGCCTGGTCGTAGGACGGAACATCGGCCGCGGCCGTCATGGAGTACTCGATCTGGTGGCGGCATGCGTCGGTCGCGCGCTCGCCGCTCAGCCGGCAGATCGCGATTTTCTCGACGCCGGGAGGCACGGGATACCAGTCGGCCGGCGCGCCAGAGGTCGCAGCCCGCATGAACCGGCCCCACGCGGGCACGGCGACCACGCCGGCAAACCCCTCACGCATGATGGGCGCGGGCCGATCGAGGCCGAACCAGATGCCCGCGAGCAGGTGCGGGGTGTATCCGATGAACCAGGCGTCGGCGAACTCGTCGGTCGTGCCCGTCTTGCCCGCGGCCGGCAGGCGGAAAGCCCGCCGCGCGCGCGGCCGTTCCCGTTCCGCTCGACAACACGTCGGCCAGCATGCTCGACATGAGGAACGCGGTCGTGGGGCTGACGGCCTGCGTGTGACGTTCCGGCGCCTCGTAGATCGGCGTGCCCTGCGCGTTCTCGATGCGTGTGATGAAACGCGGAGCCGCCACCAGCCCCTGGTTCGCGAACGCGCTGTAGGCGGCCGTGAGTTCCAGCAGCGTCACCTCGCCGGTGCCGAGCGCGAGCGATGGCACCATCGGCAATCCCGACTGGATGCCGAGCCGTTCCGCATAGTAGACGGCGGTACTCACGCCCACCTGCTGGAGCAGTTGCGCGGCCGCGCGGTTGCTCGACACCTTCAGCGCGCGGCGCAGCGTGTATTCGCTCCTCTCGTGCCCGCCTGATGGCAGCCACTGCGCGGTCCCGGAGTCAATGGGCGTGTCCAGATCGCTCAGAATCGTGCCTGGAGCGTAGCCACGCTCGAGCGCCGCCGCATAGATGATGGGCTTGAACGCGGAGCCGGCCTGGCGGTGGGCCTGCGTCGCCCGGTTGAAGCTGCTCGCGTTGAAGTCGCGCCCGCCGACGAGCGCGAGCACGTCGCCGGACCTCGGGTCCATCGCGACCAGGCCGCCCTGGAGGTCCTTCGCCGCGCGGCGCCTTCTGGCGATCTCCGTAATGCGCGTCGTCACCGTCCGCTCCGCCTCGCGCTGCAGCGAAGGGTCGTACGTGGAGTACACGCGCAGCCCTCCGCGAAGCATCTTGTCCGAGCCGACCAGCGCCACGAGATGCCGCCTGATTGCCTCCTGGAAGTACAAACCGGATGGGGATCCGCCGCCCGCGAGCACGCTGCTGCGGCCGGTGGGGCGTGTCGCGCGCTCGGCAATCGGCGTCGCGAGAGCCAGCCGGAACTGCGCGTCCGTCAGCTTTCCCTGTTCGCGCATCAGCCGCAGGACCAGATCGCGCCGCCGGAGCGCGCGATCCGGCGCGACGAACGGCGCGTCCTTCGACGGCGATCGCACGACCGCCGCAAGAAGCGCGGCCTCCTCGGGCTGCAGATCGACCGCGGATTTCCCGAAGTACCCGCGCGAGGCCGCTTCAATGCCGTACAGCCCGCCGCCGAAGTAGACCGTGTTCAGGTACTCCTCGAGGATCTGCGGCTTCGTGTACTGCTCCTCGATCCGCGCGGCAAGCAGCACTTCGCGCATCTTCCGCCGGTACGTCCTGACGGGGGACAACTGCGACGCCCGCGCGAGCTGCTGCGTGATCGTGCTCCCGCCCTGCACGATGCGGCCGGCGCGGAGGTTGCGCCACGTGGCCGCGAGCACGCGCGGCGGGTCGATCCCGTGATGAGAAAAGAACCGGCGATCCTCCACGGCGGTCACGGCGCGCACGACGTGCGGGGACACCCGGTCGAGCGGCACATCGACGCGCTGCTCCGCGAAGAACGAGAAGGCGGGACGGCCGTTCCGGTCGTAGACGATCGTGGCCTGCGCACGAGGCGCGATCTCGGCGAGCGCGGCCGCGGTGTCGAACTCTGCGGCAATCGAGTGAGCCGCCACGGCGACGCGCAAGGCCATGGCCCATGCGGCGATCGCTACAATCGCGACGAGCGATATGAGAATCCATTTGCGCACGCGTGATGTGAACCGCAAGGCGCGTGCCACAGGGATGGGCAGGCCTAAAGGCCTGCGCAACTGGATTGTGTCGGAAGGCAGCCCTTCAGGCGCGGGTTGCGCAGCCCTTCAGGCGCGGGTTGCGTAGCCTTCAGCCGCGGGTTGCGCAGCCCTTCAGGGCTGCCCGTGGGTAGCGCGTTTCACAGCGCCGCGATGCGGCTGGGGTGCGTGTAGAGATTGAATCCTTCGTCGCGTACGAACCCGAGCAGCGTGATGCCCGCCTCGTGGGCGAGCTCGACCGCGAGGCTGGACGGGGCGGACACCGCGCAGACGAGACTGATGCCCGCGAGCCACGCCTTCTGCACGATCTCGAACGACGCGCGTCCGCTCACAGCGATGGCGTGCGTGTCGAGCGGCAGCCGGTCGGCGAGCAGCATCGCGCCGATCACCTTGTCGGCCGCGTTGTGCCGGCCGACGTCCTCCGCCGACGCCACGCAGGTCCCGTCGAGTCCGAACACGGCCGCGCCATGCAGTCCCCCGGTCTCGTCGAACACCGCCTGCCGCTCGCGCAGCCGAACGGGAAGCGACGCCGCCACCTCCCGCGTCATCGTCCACCGAATCGGGAGCGGAGAAGCCTGAAGGCGCAGCGAATCGATGGTGACCCTGCCGCACAAGCCGCACGACGAGTTCGTCAGCACGTTGCGCCGCTCCTGGAGGTTCCGCTCGACCGACGCGGCGGCATCGCCGAGGAAGTACACATCCACGATGTTGTGCACTTCGGGATGGTGCGGATGGCGGCAGTGCTCGACGGCCCCGAGATCGGCGCTCGATCGCAGAATGCCTTCGGAGAGCAGAAACCCGGCCGCGAGCTCACGATCGGCGCCCGGCGTCCGCATGATGACCGCGAAGGGCTTGCCGTGCAGCCGGACTTCGAGCGGCTCCTCGGTCGCGACCATGTCGGTGCCGCTGTCGCGCCCGGCGCGTTTGATGCGGGTCACCTCGACGCGGCGATGAGGGGAGAGCGGATCGGTCATGCGGCAGTCACCGCCCCTGGCGCGGGACTTTCCCCTGATGATACGCATGCACCCGCTCGATGAACTGCTCGCGCACGGCGGGGTCCTGGAGACGCCGCTCGTGCTCGACCGGCAGCGACGGCATGCGCCTCATGAGCGCGTGGGCGAACACCCCGCGCCCCGTTTTCGTCGTCGCACCGTCGGCGTGATGCAGCCGGACATCGTCCACGCCGCAGCTCGGCGAGCCGCTCTTCAGCACGTACCCGTCGAGGTCTTCCTGCTCGAGTTCGTCCAGCCGCTTCGCCGTCCACTGCTCGACCGTGGCCGTGTAGTCCATCCCTGTCGCCAGGCCCACCATGCGAATGCGCCTGCCCTTCTTGACCAGGTCGACGGGCTCGCGCGGGGTCCCCAGGCCGGCCTCGACCTCGGGACACACCGGCACCCACGTGACGCGCTGTCCGAGGACGTCGGCCAGGAACGGATCGCGCGTGTGGCCGCCGTCGTAACGGACCTCCTGTCCGAGCAGGCACGCCGAGATCCCAACGCGAATGAGGCGCGACATGAAATCTGTGTGTTTCGGTGTTCTTCCGTGGTCGTTGTGAACCGTGTTCCGTGTTCTTCCGTGGTCTATAGTCCGCGAGTTCCGCGGTCTAATTCCAGCGGAGCCCCTTCAACTGATCCAGGTTCACATTCCCGCCGCTCAGCACGCAGACGACCTTCGATCCCTTCGGCGCGCCCACAAGGCCGTTGAGGAGCGCGGCAACAGGCGCCGCGGCGGCCCCTTCGACGACGAGCTTCGCGTGCGACATCACCCAGATCATCGCCTCGAACATCTTCTCGTCGGGCAGCGTCACGATTTCGTCGACGAACCGCCGCACCACCTCGAAGGTCGTCTCGCCGACCCGCTTCACGCGCAGCCCGTCGATGATGCAGTCGACGCGGTCGAGCGTCACCACGTGGCCCGCGGCGACGCTGTCGCGCATGCCGGGCGCGCCCGACGACTCCACGCCGATGACTTTCACGGACGGCTTCAGGTTCTTGACCGCCATCGAGACGCCCGAGATGAGCCCGCCGCCGCCAATCGGCACGACGACGACGTCGACCTCGGGCCAGTCGCGGACGACCTCGAGCCCCAGCGTGCCCTGCCCCGCGATGAGCTCCAGGTCGTCGAACGGATGCACGTATGTGAGTCCGCGATCGCGCACGAGCTCCTTCGCCTTCTCGTTGGCTTCGTCCCAAATCGTGCCGTGCAGGACCACCTCGGCGCCGTAGCCTCTCGTGGCCGCCACCTTCGACGGCGTGGCGTTGGCGGCCATGCAGACAACCGCCTTGATTCCGTGGATCCTGGCCGCGAGCGCGACTCCCTGCGCATGGTTCCCCGCGGAGGAACAGACGACCCCGCGGCGCTTCTGCTCGTCGGTCAGGAGCGCGAGCTTGTTCAAGGGACCGCGGATCTTGTACGAGCCTCCGCGCTGGAAGATCTCCGCCTTCAGCCGCACGTCGAGCCCCGTCAGCTCACTCAGGATGCGCGAGGTGAGGAGCGGCGTGTGATGGATGTGCGGGGCGACGCGCGCATGGGCGGCTTCGAACACGTCCGCGCCGAGCGGCAGGTTCATCGGCACACCGCCGTCATCAGGATTTCGACGTTGCCGTCCGGCACGATGATGCCCGCTTTCACCGTCGCGCGCGCCGGAAAGTCACGCTCGAAAAACCGCCGATACTCGTCGTTCATCGCGCTGAAGCCGTCGAGGCTGTCCAGGTACACCACGGCGTCCACGACGTCGGCAGGCGTGCAGCCCGCGGCCCGGAGCACGGTGCGCAGCCGTTCGAGCGTGGCTCGCGTCTGGCCCGCCGCGTCGCCGTGGTTGTCCCTCGTGACGCCGAACGCTCCAGACAGATACACATGATGTCCCGCGCGGATGGCCGACGTCACGTTCGGGCTCGTCGGCGGCACGCTGATCGGTTCCCGGCGGGCCGACGAGGCGACCATCGTCATCTCGACCAGGTACGGACTCGCGGTCAGCCCGGCGACGACCGTGGCGCGAGCGGGTGGGGCCGTCGTGAAGCGCTCGAGGTACGTCGCGTTCACCGGCTGGAACGCGTCCGGCTCCGTCACGAACACACGCACCGACACCACGTTCGAGTACGACATGCCCGCGGCGGCCAGCAGCTCACCGGCGTTCTTCATCACGACCCCGGTCTGTGCCGAGATGTCGCCCGCCACCGTCGTATTGTCGCGGCCGTTGCGCGAGATGATGCCCGACAGGAACAACGTGTCGCCCGACTTGATGGCGTAGCTGTAGGGGTTTGGCGATCGCAGCCAGGCCCGCGGATGGACGACCGTCCGTTCCGCGCCGGCCGGCACGGCGATCATCGACATCTCGACGAGGGCGCCGGGCACGACGAGGTCGGTGACGACGGTCGTGCGCGTCGGCGGTTCCGCCGGCCAGTACGTCTTGTAGGCGTCGTTCATCGCCTGAAAGTCGGCGGACGATTTCAGGTACACGGTGACGGCCACGACGCGATCGAGCGACGAGCCCGAGACCGCCAGGACGGCCCGCAGCCTGTCGATCACCCGGCGCGTCTGCGCCGCGACGTCGCCGGCGCCGACGAGCGCGCCGCGGTCGTCCACGGCGAGCGTGCCCGAAAGATAGATGAAGCCCCCTGCCTTCACCGCCGGGCTGAAAGGCCCCGCGGCGGGCGGACCCGTGGTCACAATCTGTTTGGCCGGCATCTCGGTCCCCATGAGAGAGATCGCGGCGTGAAGAAGGGCCGCCGCGAGCGGGTACATCATGGGGGGGATTCTACGTCGAAATGGCGAAGGCCCGGCGCGGCCGGTTCAGTGCGCCGCGCGATGTGTGATGGAGGTCCAGTCGCAGAGCGTCTGGATGTCGCGATCGCTCAGCCGCGCGGCGGTGTGGATCCACGTGTACGAGGGAAGCGGCATGTCCCGCTCACGGACTTCCTCGCACGCGTCCTCGAGGAACCCTCGCCTGGATGGCGATCGTCAGGATCGCGAACGCGACCGCCGCCCGCCGAACAATCACTTTTCCCAATCGCGCTTCCACAGGCGCCACCATGTCGTGCTTTCCAGACCCAGGGCGTCCCACCAGCGATCGAGCGCCGCACGATCGCCGGCAAGGACCGCTTCCCTCGTCACCCCGTCGGGCGGCGGGGCCAGGACCGCCATCCTCTCGTAGACAAGGCGGCGCTCATCCAGCGACCCGCGCCTCAGGAGGTGCCAGAGCGTGAGCGCGTCGCGTGGCCGCGCCCGCGACAGGACGACGTCGAGCGCCGATGCGCGCCGCGCATCACCCGCATCGCTGAAGTCCAGCACGGCGAGCGCTCCGGCGTACCCCGCCGGCGCATCCTCGTACCGCGGTGTCCCGGGTCCGTTTCCACGACGGGTCGAGCAAACGGCCCCTTCCGGGATGAACACTTCGCGCGCACCGCTCTGAAAGCCAACCCAGCCGTGGGTCACCCGGACCATGCCGCTGCCGTCGTCGGCGACCTGCAAGGTATATGCGCATCCGAGATCGACCGCCACCGCCGACGGCGTGTCGACGAAGAAGAACTTCGGAGGCGCCCAGATCGTGGCGTGAATCGTGCCGCGTGCGAGCGCCATCCGGTGCTCGCGCCCGCTCGAGGTGACGAGCTGCAGCCTCGTGTTCGGATCGACCTCCACTTCGCCGATTTCACCAACTTCGATGCGGGCGCGCGACGCGCCGTCGGTCACGAGCCACCCGCCTACCGCCAGCCTCGCGCCGTCGCGTCCGCGATTGCCCGCGACACGCACGCCGCTGACGACGGGCGCTCCTCCGACACGCTGGACGTCCCACCCGTCGCGGCGCGCCGTCCACGAGAACCATGCGGCGCTCGCGACGAGGAACATCATGGCCGCCACGGCGAGGGCCGGAACCAGCATGCGGACCCAGCGCCGCACCGGGGGCCGCGGCCGGACGCCCAGCGGCTGCCCGCGATGGCGAAGCGGCGACAGCAGCGCCTCGAGGCGGACGATCTCCGCGTCGGGCTCTCCGCTGCGGTCCCACAGATAGCGTTCGTCGTCCATTTGGCCTTCGCTCATCGCTGCAACCTGTCGCGCAGCAGTCGCATGCCGCGGTGGAGATTCACGCGCACCGAGGCGGGTGTCATGCCGGTCCTGTCCGCGATTTCCTGGCCTGTCATACCCTCCACGAGCCGGAGCACGAGCGTCTCGCGATAGGCATCCGGCAGCGACCGGACGACCTCGATCACGGCAATCGCCTCGGCCCGCGGCGCCGCCGCGTCCGGCGCTTCGAGGTCGGCGGGCAACTCGGTGGTTTCGACGGCGCGTCGATGGTGATCGATCGCGCGGCGCCGGGCGATCGAAGTGAGCCACCCGCCGAAGGCCTGCGGGTCGCGCAGCGTGGCCAGCCGGGCCCACGCCGCGAGGAAAACGTCCTGCACCAGGTCGTCGACGTCGACGCGGCCGACGCGCGCCAGCACGACGCCGTGGATGACCCGCGCATATCGCTCGTAGAGCCGCTCGAACGCGGACGCATCCCCGCCGCGCGCCTCGCGAACGAGCCGCGAGTCCTCCGCGGCATGCCCCGGGGAAAACCGCGTCACGCTTGCCACGGGCGGGGACGCAGGCGCACACAAGAGTCTGGCAGCGATCTCCACCACCAGGGAGGACGCCGTGCGCGCGGAAATGTTAGCGAGTGGATGAGCTGGATGGGCGGGCCACCGCTCCCGATCCGGCGGCAGCTGGACATACAATCAATGAATCGACTGGATTGTACCGCACGCTCTGGAGGAATGATGAAACGTCTGTGGATCGCCTGTGCTGTCGCGCTGCCCCTGCTTGCCCTCGCCGTGCCCGCGCAGGCGGAAGTCAAGACCGTGGGCAAGGCCCAGGTCAAGTTCGAGGGCATGCTCGGCAGGATGATGGGCCTTTTCGGCGGCAAGGCCGCCAAGGAAGGGGTCGTTTCAACGACGGCCGTCAAGGGCAACCGGAAGGCCACCATCAACGAGTCGAACGGCCAGATCGTCGACCTCTCCGAGGAGAAGGTCTACGAGATCGACTTCAAGAAGAAGACCTACGAAGTGACCACGTTCGACGAACTGCGCCGCCGGATGCGCGAGGCGCAGGAACGCGCGCAGAAAGACGCGGAGAAGGAGCAAGGCAAGACCGAGTCCCAGCAGCCGCAGAAAGAGCTGGAGGTGGACTTCGACGTGAAGGAAACCGGCCAGAAGAAACAGCTCGCCGGCTACGACGCGCGTGAGGTGATCATCACGGTCACGGTCCGCGAAAAGGGCACGACGCTCGAGGACGGCGGCGGCCTCGTCATGACGTCCGATTCGTGGCTCGGCCCGCAGGTTCCGGCGCTCAAGGAAGTCGGGGAATTCGACGCCCGGTATTGGAAGCAGCTCCAGGGCCCGGAGGCGTCCGGCATGTCAGCCGAGCAGATGGCGGCGGCCCTCGCGCTGTATCCGATGATGAAGCCGGCGATGGAGCGTCTCCAGAAGGAAAGCGGCAAGCTGCAGGGGACGCCGCTGGCGACGACGACGACGTTCGAGGGCGTGAAGTCGAAGGCGCAGATGGCGAGCGCGGCGGAAAGCGGCGGCTCGGGTGGCGGCGGCATCGGCGGGATGCTCGCGCGCAAGATCAAGAAGGACGCGCCGAAACAGCGTTCGACGTTCGTCACGATCGCGCACGAGACGCAGCAGATCTCGACCAGCGTGGCGCCAGCCGACATCGAAATCCCGGCCGGCTTCAAAGAGAAGAAATAACGACTAGGGGACGCGCGGAAGGTACATCTGGACGCGCGTCCCTTTCCCCTCCTCGCTGTCGACATAGATGCCGCCGCCGGTCTGCTTGATGATGCCGTACGCCATCGCAAGCCCCAGGCCGGTCCCCTTCCCCTGCTCCTTGGTCGTGAAGAACGGCTCGAACACGTGCACCCGCACGCTCTCGGGCATGCCCTGCCCGGAGTCGGCGACCGCAAGCAGCACGTACTCGCCCGGCGTGAGCCCCGGCCGGCCGGCGATGTCCTCCGCGCGGAGTGTCGTGTTCGCGGTCTCGAGCGCGAACCGGCCGCCTTCCGGCATCGCGTCGTGCGAGTTGGCGGCGAGGTTCATCAGCACCTGCTCGAGCTGTCCCGGATCGGCGCGCACCCGCCAGGGATGCGGCTCGAGCTGGAACACGAGCTGCACGTCGTCGCCGAGCATCCGCTGGAGCAGCTTCTGGATGCTGGTGGCGACCTCGTTCAGGTCCAGCACGCGCGGCTGCATGACCTGCTTGCGGCTGAAGGCCAGGAGCTGCCGCGTCAGGGCCGCGGCCCGCCCCGCCGAGCGGCGGATCTCGACGACGTCCGCACGGCGCGGATCCGCCTCGTCGATTCGATCGAGCAGCAGATCCACGTAGCCGAAGATCGCCGTGAGGACGTTGTTGAAATCGTGCGCCACGCCGCCCGCGAGTCGGCCGACCGCTTCCATCTTGTGCGCCTGCCGAAGCTGCTCCTCGGTCCGCCGGAGTGCCTCCTCGGTCCCGAGGCGATCGGTGATGTCGCGCGCGTTGACGACGATGCCGCTCGACGGATCGTCGTAAAGGCTGCGGCCGAGCGCTTCGAGCACGCGCCACTCCCCCGACTTGTGCCGCACCCTGAACTCGAACGGGGTGGCCGAGTCCACCTCCTCGGACCACGTCGCGAGCAGACCCGCGGCGCGTTCGCGATCGTCCGGGTGGACGATGTCGAGCACCGATCGGCCCGTGAGCTCGCCGTAGGCATACCCGAGAATCCTCTGAATCGCGGGACTCTCGTACAGGACCAGGCCCCCCGTGCTCAGCACGACCACGAGGTCGGATGCGCGCTCCGTCAGCGCGCGGAAGTAGCGCTCGCGCCGCGTCAGCTCCGCTTCGGCCTCGCGGCGCTCGGTGATGTCGTGATGGTTGGCGACGATGGCGGCGACGGCGGGGTCGTCCAGGCGGTTGACGCCCACCGCTTCCCCCCAGCGCAAGCTGCCGTCCTTGCGCCTGAACCGATACTCGAAATGCACCGGTCGCCCGGGATTGGCGAGGCACTCGGCGAACCGGCGCCGCAGCTCCGGCAGATCGTCCGGATGCGTGTGCGCGTGCATCGGCTGTCCCTGCAGTTCCTCGGGTGAGTACCCGCAGACCCGCTCGACGGCCTGGCTGTTGTACACCGCGACGAAATGCTCGTCGAGCAGCGTGATGGCGTCGGAGCTGTTCTCGACGAGCGCGCGAAACCGCGCCTCGCGTTCCTTCAGCGTGCGCTGGAAACCGGCCCGCTCGATCGCGTACCGGATCGCGCGCGTCAGCAGCTCGCCGTCCGCCTCGTCCTTCAGCAGGTAATCCTGCGCGCCGCGGTGCACCGCCCGCAGCGCATCCGCGTCGTCGTCGTGCGCGGTGAGGACGATGATGGGAATCTCGCCGGCGGCCGCGGTGGTTTTCTCGACCGTCTCCATGCCGAAGCTGTCGGGCAGCCCGAGGTCCAGCAGGATCGCGTCGACGGGGTCCGACTGCAGCGCGGCGACGGCGTCGTCGAGCCGCGTCACGCGCCGCACGACCATCGGCGGCTGGACCCGGCCGAGCCGCGCCGTCACGATCAGCGCATAGGCGTCGTCGTCTTCGACAAGCAGCAGGCGGATGGGAGTGGCGGAAGACATGGCGGCAGGCGCTGATATTGTATCGTCAAATCTTTTCGCTGCGGATATCATCATCCTCTCCCCAGGAGGATCCGTGAAACGCCCCTTCGCGCCGCAGCCTCGGCAGCCGCTCCGCCTCGACAAGGGCGCGCTCGCCTGCAAGCGGGCGGCCGAGTGGCATAACATGAATCCCAGGCTGACGGCGTAACCAGGAGGAACCACTGTGGAACCGGGCATCTACGCGAAGTTCGACACGACCGAGGGCACGTTCACGGTCCGCCTGTTCGAGAAGGAGGCGCCGCGCACGGTCGCCAATTTCGCCGGGCTCGCCGAGGGCACGAAAGAGTGGGTCGACCCGTCGACGGGGAAGAAGCGGACCGGCCCGTACTACGACGGCGTCGTCTTTCATCGGGTCATCAACGGCTTCATGATCCAGGGAGGCGACCGCCTGGGCACCGGCACGGGCGGGCCCGGCTACAACTTCGCCGACGAGTTCCACCCGTCGCGGCGGCACTCGCGCGCCGGCATGCTCTCGATGGCCAACGCGGGGCCGAACACGAACGGCAGCCAGTTCTTCGTCACGCTCGGTCCCACCCCGCACCTCGACAACCGCCACTCGGTGTTCGGCGAGGTCGTCGAAGGGATGGAGGTCGTCACGAAGATCGGCGCGGTCGCGACCGGGCGCCAGGATCGCCCCGTGAAACCCGTCGTCATGAACCACGTCACGATTCAGCGGGTCGGGTGATGGCGGACGATCGGCAGTCGCTCGATTCGCTGCTGCCCGTCGTCTACCAGGAACTGCGGAAGCTCGCGGCCGCGTACCTGCGCCGCGAGCGCCCCGGCCAGACCCTGCAGCCCACCGCGCTCGTTCACGAGGCGTACCTGCGGCTGATGAAGGACAAGCCGAATCGCTGGCAGAACCGCGCCCACTTCTGCGCGATCGCCGCGCATTCGATGCGGCAGATTCTGATCGAGCGCGCCCGCGCGCGCGGCGCGCTCAAACGCGGCGGCGCGCGGCCGCGGATCACGCTCGACGAAGGACTCGTCGGCGGGAGCGAGGTGTCGACCGACCTCCTTGCGCTCGATGAAGCCATGGAGCGGCTGGCGGCGCTCGACGCCGGGCAGGCGCGGCTCGTGGAGCTTCGGTTTTTCGGCGGCCTGACGGTCGAAGAGACGGCCGAGGCGATGAACATCTCGCCGGCCACCGTGAAGCGTCACTGGACCGTCGCGCGCGCCTGGCTCGCGCGCGAGCTGGAGAGCGCCCCGAACGCGTGAACCCCACACGCTGGCGGCAGATCACCGATCTGTTTCACGCCGCGCTCGAGCGCGAGGGAGAAGCCCGCGCCGCGTTCCTCCGCGACGCGACCGCCGGGGATCCCGAGCTGCTCGCCGAAGTGCAGTCGCTCATCGCCAGCCACGAGCGCTCGGGAGCGTTCCTCGACGCGCCCGCGTGGGAGGCGGCGGCGCACCTCATTCTCGATGACGAGCGGGCGCTCACGGGCAAGACGCTGGGCGCGTACCGGATCGCGGAGGAAATCGGGCGCGGCGGCATGGGCGTGGTGTATGCCGCGCACGACGAGAGGCTCGGGCGCGACGTCGCGCTGAAGGCCCTGCCTCCGGAGTTCACCCGTGACGCCCGCCGCCGCGAGCGGCTCACGCGGGAAGCGCGCGCGGCCGCGGCGTTGTCGCACCCCTCCATCGCGACCATCTACTCGCTCGAGGACATCGACGGCGAGCTGTACATCGTCAGCGAACTGGTGAGGGGGCGGACGCTGCGGGAAGAGCTCCACGGCGGACCGCTCGCGCGGGAGCAGCTGGTGCCGACGCTCGTGCAGATTGCATCGGGGCTGGCGGCCGCGCACGAGCAGGGCATCGTGCACCGCGATCTCAAGCCGGAGAACGTCATCAGGCGTGCCGACGGGCAGGTGAAGATCCTCGACTTCGGCCTGGCGCACATCGACACGGCTCCCGATCTTCCGGCATTCAAGCGTCTCACTGAGGCAGGCGTCGCGATGGGCACACCGGGGTACATGGCGCCGGAACAGTTCGGCGGACGGTCCATCGACGCCCGCTGCGACGTGTTCGCGTTCGGCGTGCTCGCATGGGAGCTGGCGACCGGCGAGCATCCCTTCGGCGCGGACGCGGCGGCGCTGCTCACGCGCATGACCGAGCTGCTGGAGGGACGGTCCGCCGGGATATCGCGGCACCTGGCGCCGCCGGCCCTGGACAGGATCGTCCGGCGCTGCCTGCGCGCGCGCCCCGCCGAACGTTACGCGTCGGGCCGCGAGATGCTGGAGGACGTCCGCGCGCTCGAGCGCGCGAGCGGATGGACGTCCGCGCGGGCATTCGACGACACGGATCGGCTCTGGTGGTGGCGGTTTCACCAGGTGTCCATCGCGAGCCTGAACGCGGCGATGCCGATCGCGACGTGGTTCGTCCGCCCGCTCGTCCGCCCGTTCGGTTCGTGGTTGTTCTTCGCGGCGCTGGCCGCCGCAACGGTCTCGGTGACGCTGCGCCTGAACCTCTGGTTCACCTCACGCGTGCAGGCCGACCTGCTGCCGGAGCAGCGAGGCCGGCTCTATCCTTCCATCCTGCTTTCGGACGCGCTGCTGTCCGCCGTGCTGATTGCGCTCGCGGTCCTCATGGCGGGGAATCACGACGAGGTCGCGGCGCTCCTGCTCACGGTCGCGATCGTGATCCTCGCCTCGCTCGCGCTGATCGAGCCCACCACGACCCGCGCCGCCGGATTGCTGCCTCCCAGACAGCGCTAACCAGCCTTCGTGTGGCCGGCGGCCTGGCTGGGCACCGACTCGCGATCGATCGAGTCCATTCCGACCGACACCTCCGATCCGGATCGCCCGCCCGGGATCAGTCGCCAGTCCGAGTAGCTGCCGGCCCGCTCCCTGGCGTGGGCCCGCGTTTCGGGGGCCTTCGACGACGAGTAGTCGCTCGTATCGCGCGTCCGATCGTCTGCCATGGAACTCCCTCCGGGCATGCCCCGAGCAAGTTCCGGTCCATTCCGCCTGCGGCTGAGCTCGGCCCGCCGCCGTTCTCCTGTATCATTCCGGCAGCACTCTCCTTTCACATTCCAGTGTGATGTGTGTCTGAAATACGACGGCACCTCGAGACGTTTCTCGCGCCGGATCAGATACTCGATCGCGAGATCGACTGCGTCGCGTACGCCTCCGATGCGAGCTTCTACCGACTCGTGCCGAAGGCCGTGGTGCGTCCGCGCTCGATCGAGGATGTCCAGCGACTCTTCCGCTACAGCCGCTCGTGGCGGATTCCCCTCACGTTCCGGGCGGCGGGCACGAGCCTGTCGGGCCAGGCCGTCACCGACGGACTGCTGATCGACCTCTCGCGCCACTGGCGGAGCGTCGAGCCGCTCGACGGCGGCCGGCGCGTCCGCGTGCAGCCCGGAGTGGTGGGATCGACCGTCAACCGCGTGCTCGCGCCGTTTGCCGCGCGGCTCGGGCCGGACCCGGCCTCGATCGACGCATGCATGATGGGAGGCATCCTCTCGAACAACGCGAGCGGCATGTGCTGCGGCGTCTCGCAGAACAGCTACCACACGCTCGACTCGCTGGTGTTCGTCCTTCCGTCCGGCTCGGTCGTGGACACGGCCGATCCCGAGGCGGCCGCGCGCCTGGCCGAGCGGGAGCCCGGCCTCGTCGAGGGGGTCGCGTCGCTGCGCGATCGCATCCGGGCCACGTCCGCGCTGGCCGCCCGCATCCGGGAGAAGTACCGGATCAAGAACACCGTCGGGTACTCGCTCAACGCGTTCGTCGACTTCGAGGAGCCGCTCGACATCCTGGCGCACCTGCTGATCGGCGCGGAGGGGACGCTGGCGTTCATTGCCGGGGCCGTGCTCCGCACGGTGCCCGATCTGCCCGTGAAGTACACGGGACTGTTGCTGTTCGCGTCGATCGAGGACGCGTGCGGCGCGATCGGCCCGCTCGCATCCGCGGGAGCCGCGGCGCTGGAATTGATGGATCGGGCGGCCATGCGTTCCGTGCAGGACCTGCCGGGTGTGCCGGCGGCGCTCGCCTCGCTGCCGCCATCCGCCGCCGGCCTGCTCGTCGAGTTCCAGGAGCCGGCGGGCACGTTCGTGGAAGTTCTCGTCGCGCGCGCAGCGGCGGTGATGCGTCAACTGCCCCTCATCGTCCCGGGCCGGTTCACCGCCGACCCGGCCGAGCAGGCGCAGCTCTGGAAGATCCGCAAGGGGATGTTTCCATCGGTCGGCGCCGTGCGGCAGCGCGGCACCACGGTCATCATCGAAGACGTCGCCTTTCCCGTCGCCGCGCTCGCGCCCGCGGTGGTCGATCTGCAGGCGCTCTTCGACGCGCACGGCTACCGGGACGCGATCGTGTTCGGCCATGCCAAGGACGGCAACCTGCACTTCGTGCTGACGCAGTCGTTCGGGGAACCGGCCCAGGTCGCGCGCTACGAGCGGTTCATGGCCGACGTCGTCACCCTCGTCGTCACCCGGTATGACGGATCGCTCAAGGGGGAGCACGGCACCGGACGCAACATGGCGCCGTTTGTCGAGACCGAATGGGGCGGCGACGCGTACGACATCATGAAGCGCGTCAAGGCGCTGGTGGACCCCGACGGCCTGCTGAACCCGGGCGTCATCATCAACCCGAATCCGCGCGCGCATCTCACCGATCTGAAGTCGCTCCCGGTCGTCGAAGAAGAAATCGATCGGTGTACGGAATGCGGGTTTTGCGAGCTGCGATGTCCCAGCCGCGATCTGACGCTGACGCCCCGGCAGCGGATTGCCGTCCGGCGCGCCATCGCGCGCGAGCCTGCGGCCGCCGGGGCGCTCGCGCGCGCGTTCGAGTACGACGGCGTGGACACGTGCGCGACCGACGGACTCTGCGCCCTCGCCTGTCCCGTGGGAATCGACACCGGACAACTCGTCAAGCGCCTGCGCGCCGCGCGCCACTCGACGGCGACGGAGGCGCTCGCGGGCTGGACCGCGCGGCACTTCACGCTGACGGCCCGCACGGTCCGCGGCGCCCTGGCCGCCGGCCGCCACATGAACGCCATGTTCGGCGAGCATTTCACGGCGTCGATCACCAGGCGGCTCGGCCGCGCGGCGCGACGCGCCCTCCCGCTATGGATCGAGCCGATCCCGTTGCCGGCGTCCCGCTTGCCCCAGACGAAGCGCGACGGCGCTGTGGCGGTCTACTTCCCGTCCTGCCTGACGAGAACGCTCGGGGAGCTCCCGGGCGAGCCGCGCCCGCGCTCCACCGCCGAGGCGTTCGTCGCGACCGCCGCGCGCGCCGGCCTGCCCTTGCACATTCCCGAGGACATCGACGCGCTGTGCTGCGGCACGCCGTACTCGTCGAAGGGGTTCGAGAAGGCACACGCGATCGCCGTCAACAGGGCCATCGATCGTCTGTGGCAGGCGTCCAACGAGGGGCAGCTCCCGATCGTCGTCGACACCAGCCCGTGTGCGTACGGCCTGCGCAACATCACGGGCCTGACCCCCGCGAATCGCGAGCGGGCCGCGCGGATGACCATCGTCGACGCCGTCGAGTACTTCGCATCCGAAGTGCTGCCGCACCTCTACGTGCGGCGGCGCGCCGCGTCGGTGACGCTGCACCCGGTGTGTTCGCTCGTGAAGATGGGGCTCGCGCCGAAGTTCTCGGCGATCGCCGAGGCGTGCAGCGCGCGCGTCTTCGTCCCGCCCTCGGCCGGCTGCTGCGCATTCGCCGGGGACCGTGGATGGCTGGTGCCCGAGTTGACGGCCTCCGCGACGGCGGCGGAAGCCGCCGAAGTGCACGCTGAGGATGCCGAGGGCTGGTACTCGTCGAGCCGAACCTGCGAGCTCGGAATGATCCGCGCCACCGGCAGGAACTATCGGTCGTGGATCCACCTGCTCGACTGGGCGACGGGGACGTAGCTATCAGCTATCAGCTATCAGCTGTCAGCTATTTCAGGCGGTCGGCAAGCAAGCCGACGGTGAGCGCATAGCTGTGGGCGCAGTTGTAGCCAAGCAGCGCGTCGTAGTTCGGATACAGGAGGAAGCTGCGCGACCCGGCCTGTACGAGCGACGCCTGGATCGACGACGAGGGAAGCGGTGCGCCCCGCACCGTTCGCAGGCCGAAGCGGCGCCACTCCTTCAGCGAGCGCGGGTCCGTCATCTGCCGTTCGGCCCGGCACCCAGTCGCGCGTCGAGGAATCGCCAGCGCCGCCTCGTTGAGGCGTTTCGGGATCGTCACCTCGCGGCCCCACTGCCCCGTCGATGCCCATCCGTGCTCGTGCAGGTAGTAGGCGATGGAGGCGAAGACGTCAGGCAACGACGCCCAGATGTCGCGCCGTCCGTCGCCGTCGAAATCCTGCGCGTACTCCAGGTACTTCGACGGCATGAACTGTGGCTGGCCGAGGGCGCCCGCCCACGATCCTTTCAGCTTGGCGAGCTCGATGTCGCCCCGGTTCACGATCTCGAGCGCGGCGAACAGCTCCTGCCTGAACATGTCGGACCGGCGCGGATCGTACGCCAGGGTGACCAGCGCGGGGATGGTCGGCCTGACGCCTGAAAACCGTCCAAAATTCGATTCCAGTCCCCACACCGAGACGATCACCTGCGGCCTCACGCCATGACGCGCGGCCACGCGCTTCAACAACGCGCGATTCGCCGACAGCATCCGCTGGGCCGTCTTCACCGTGGCTCGACTCAAGTGCTGCTTGAAGTAGGTCTCCAGGTCGAGCGTGAATTCGGCCTGTGTTCGATCGCGATCGAGAATCTGCGGCAGCGGCTCCTCGACGCCCTCCAGCGCCGCGTCGATGACTTCGGTCCGGATGCCCTTCGCCATCGCCTCGGCCCGCAGCACCGCCAGCCAGATTTCGAACGGCGGGGGTGGGGACGGTGGTGGTGCGACCGGCGGCGGCAGTTGAGCGTGCGTTCCGGCGGTTGCGAGGAGCAGGAGCGCCGCCACGCACGAGATCAGAGAGCGGCACATCTGCAGGAATTGTAGCAGCGGAGTACCTCTCGTGCGGGACGGTCTCGCGAACGGTTCAGCCGCCAGACCTCCGGAACGGCACAGTGATCCGGGCTTGCAAGCCATCTCGGTGTGGGGTGCCGGTGCTGAACCTGTAGAACCTGTAGAACCTGCAGAACCTGCAGAATCTGTAGAACCTGTAGAACCTGTAGAACCTCTTAGAACCTGTAGAACCTCTTAGTTAGAATGTCCATGTGCGATCCCTCCTTCGCGGTGCGGCCGACTTCGCGCGGCAGATCGGCGGCATTCTGGCCGCCGTGCTGCCGGCGCGGTACTGGTCTGCGGTCGATCCGTACGTCCCCGTGACGTCATCCGCGATGCCCTCTTCGATCCTGACTTTTCTCGCGGGGACGGCAATCGGCATCCCGGGATTCCTCGACCACGCCTCGGCCATCGCCTCGGCCGGCAACGACGCAATGCTGAAGGCCGCAACAGGGCCGGGAGGCGACAGCGTGACGACGGCGATGCCGGTGGCGATGGCCAGCTTGTCCCTGTTCACGTTCCTGCTGATGACGCCCGCCGGCTGGGCGACGCTGTACCTGTGCGGGAGCGGCGGCGCTCGGGTCCTGGCTTCCGTGTGCGGCGAACCGTGCGGTGACTTGATCCTCTCTCTCGTCGATTCGACGGCGACCCGCGCGTGGCGCGACACGAAAGCACGCCGCGCCGCTGCCCGCCGCCTCGCACTGGAAGGGCCCGAGGTGCCGGACCGCGTCGTGCGCGGATCTCGTGTCGGTCTGCCGGACGCGGAACTCGTGATTGTGTCGTCACGCAGGAAGCCGGAGTGGGACGCCGGGACTGTCGTCATCACCGACCAGACCACCTACCGCGTCGGGCCGATTGTCGAGCGGCACATGAATGGCCGCCTGCGAACGCTGTATCCGCTCAACGAGCACAAGGATCTCGAAGCGTTCAGGCGGACGGTGCGGTACGAGCTCCCGCAGCGTGTCGAACGGGAACCGATCAGCGATGGCGCAGCGTGACAGGCTCCAGCCTGGGCATCAGCGCCTGCACGATGGCGAGCGCCACCAGGTATGCGGACGCCGCGATGATGAAGACCGGGACGTAGCTTCCGGTCGCCTCGAGGATATGGCCGGTGACCTTGGCGATCAGCATCCCGCCAATGGCGCCGGCCGTTCCGCCAAGGCCGACAACGGAGCCGACCGCCTGCCGTGGAAACGTATCCGAGACGAGCGTGAAGAGGTTCGCCGACCAGCCCTGGTGCGCGGCGGCGGCGATGCTGACGAGCAGGACCGCGAACCAGAGATTGGTGGCGTGGGAGGCGAGCGGAATCGGCACCACGGCCAGCGCGCACACGAGCATCGCGGTCTTGCGGCCGCGGTTCACGGTCCAGCCGCGCTTGATCAACGCCGATGACAGCCATCCACCGCCGATGCTGCCGACGTCGGCGGCCAGGTAGATCGCGACCAGCGGCGGCCCGATCGTGCTCAGGTTGATCCCGTAGTTGCGGTGGAGGAAGTCGGGAATCCAGAACAGGTAAAGCCACCAGATCGGATCGGTGAGGAACTTCGCGATGGCGAAGGCCCACGTCTGCCGGTGCGGCAGCAACGCGCGCCAGGGGATGCGCACCGCCGCGTCGGGCGGATCGCTGCGGATGTAGGCGAGCTCCGCGGCGCCCACACGCGCGTGACTCTCGGGATGGCCGTACCACGGGAGCCACAAGAGCAGCCACACGAAACCCAGCGCGCCCGTGGCGATGAACGCCCAGTACCAGCCGAAGTGGAGCGTCACCACCGGCACGATGAACGCGGCGAGCAGGACACCCACGTTCGTGCCCGAGTTGAAGATGCCCGTCGCCAGCGCCCGCTCGCGCTTGGGGAACCACTCCGCGACGACCTTGATGGCTGCGGGGAAATTCCCGGACTCGCCGACGCCGAGCGCGAGCCGCGCGAACATGAATCCGGCCACCGACCCGCTGTAGGTCAGGCCGACGATCGCCAGCATCGCGGCAAACCCCGGGCCGAACACCGCGGCCTCCGCATGCGCCATCGCCGCGATGCTCCAGACGACGATCGCGATGGCGAAACCCCTCTTTGCGCCGAGCCAGTCCATCATGCGCCCGGCAAGCAACAGCCCGCACGCGTAGGCGAGCTGGAACGTGAAGATGATGTCGCCGTAATCGATTTCGCTCCAGCCGAATTCCGCCTGCAGCGTGGGCTTCAGGATGCTGATGACCTGCCGGTCGACGTAGTTGATCGTGGCGGCAAAGAAGAGCAGCGCGCAGATCACCCAGCGGTAATGTCCACGCCGCGCTCCGGGAGCGGAGAGGGCGGCGGCGGCATCGACGGACAGCGACGGATTCGACACGGACCCTCCCGCCTGGCGCGCGAGGCGCCGGACATCGATCAGATGGTTGGATTCCGACGATGAATGGCGAATTCGCGATGGCCGAGCCGCTCGGCGGCCGTCCGCCGTCCCGAGGCGACGGTCAGCACGTCCGCGAACAGGCGGTCGGCGGCGGCGTCGAGCGTTTCCGAGTCGTCCATGATCGCGCTCACGTCGAGATCGATGTTGTCGGCCATCTGCCGCGCGGTCCGCGCGTTGCCGGTGACCTTGAGCACGGGCGCAATCGGGTTGCCCGTCGGCGTCCCGAGCCCGGTCGTGAACACCACGACCTGCGCGCCCCCGCCGACCATGCCCGTCACGGATTCGACGTCGAGGCCGGGCGTGTCCATCACGGTCAACCCCTTGCGCGCGATCGGCGCGGCGTAGGCCACGACATCCTCCAGCGGCGCGCGCTCTCCGCCCTTGTGCGTCGCGCCGAGCGACTTCTCTTCGATCGTGGTCAGCCCGCCGCGGATGTTCCCCGGCGAGGGCTGCGTCCCGCGAATGTCGAGCCCGAGCGACCGCGCCTCGGTCTCGACGCGCGTGATGATCCGAATCAGCTTCGTCGCCGTGGCGGGGCGCGTGGCGCGCGCAGCCAGCACGTGCTCCGCGCCCATGATCTCCGCGATCTCGCCGAGCACGGCGCTCCCGCCAAGCTCCACGAGCCGATCGGTGACACGCCCGAGCGTCGGATTGGAGGCCAGTCCCGACGTGTAGTCCGACCCGCCGCACTTCAGCGACAGCACGAGTTCAGAGATGTCGCACCATTCGCGCTCCTCGGTGGCAAGCGCCCCGGCGAAGCCCTGCGCGATGCGGGTCCCCTTCTCCGTCGTGCGGACCGTCCCCCCCTCGGCCTGGATGGCGACGATCTCGACCAGCTTTCCGTGACGCCGTGCGGTATCGGCCAGGTGCTGTGCGATGACCTGCTCGCAGCCCAGCGCGACCACGACGACCGCGCCGACATTCGGGTGGGCGCAATACGCGGCAAGCGTCTCGTGCGTGACGCGCATGTCGGGCCCGAGCTGGCCGCAGCCGGCCAGGTGCGGGACGGCGGTCCCGACGGGTGCCGCGGCCGCCGCAATCCGCTCGGCCACGAGCGAGGAACAGATCACGGTCGGGACGACGAGGACGTGGTTGCGCGTCCCCACGCGGCCGTCGGGGCGACGATAGCCCATGAAGCCGGGACGTTCGCTCATGCGCGTTCCTTCGAGGGCGTCACCGGCCCGACGAGGCCGCCACGATCGTCGGGCTCCGCCAGGCGCGGCGCGGGCTCACCCGTCGCGCTGTGCGCGAGGTCCCCACGGCCGCGGCTGCTCGACAGGTTGTGGGTGTGCACGTGCGCGCCGGCGGCAATCGCCGCACTCGCCAGGCCGATGGGACTGCCGTACTTGACGACCGGGGCGCCGGCGGCGATTGCCTGGAGCGCAATCTTGTGCCCGGGCGGGATCGCCTCGCGGACCACCAGTGTGCCCCCATCGATCTGCAGCCGCCGCTCGGGCTCGAGCTGTTCGAGCGCCGTCGCGACGTTGTCGCGCGACGAGATCACGAGCACCGCCTTCACTGGTTCACCCCGCTCGCCAGAAACCCCCCATCGACCGCGAGGACGTGACCCGTCACGAACGCGGCGGCATCCGACGCGAGGAACACCGCCGCGCCGACGAGCTCCTCGAGCCGGCCGAAACGGCGCATGGGCGTCCGCAGCAGGAATTCCTGTCCGCGCGGCGAGTCGAGCAGCGCCGCGTTCAGGTCGGTCCGGAACACGCCGGGCGCAATGGCGTTGACCGCGACCCCGTGAGGCGCCCACTCCACGGCCAGCGCCCTGGTCAGGCCGGCGACCGCCGACTTGCTCGCGGTGTAGGCCGCCACTTCGTAGAGGCCGAGGAACGACGACAGCGAGGCGATCGTGATGATGCGTCCCGACCCCTGCGCGACCATCTGTCTTCCGAACACGCGGCACGCGCGCAACGTCCCGGTCAGGTTCGTCTCGATGATGCTGTGCCAGTCCGCTTCGTCCATGTCGAGCGTGGCGACGCGTTTGATGATGCCCGCCGCCGAGACCAGCACGTCCACGCGCCCGAACGTCTCGATGCACCGGTCGCGCAGCCGCTCGAGCGACGCGGCGTCTGCCACGTCGGCCGGCACGCGGAGCGTCCGTCGGTTCAGGGACTCGATCTCCGCGGCGGCCCGATCGACGAGATCCGCCCGGCGGCCCGTCGCGACGACATCCGCTCCGGCCTCGGCCAGTCCGATGGCGAGCACCCGGCCGATGCCGCTGGTGCCGCCGACGACGACGGCGGTGCGGCCGGTGAGATCGAAGAGGGCCATCAGTGCGCCGCCTGGCGTCGCCGCGGGCGCCCACTCCGCGCGGCGGGCGGCGGTGCGGCCGCCCCCGCGGGCTGCGCGTCGTCGGCAGGCTCCTTCGACTGGTACTCGCGTGCTTGCATGAGGTGGTCTTCCATCGCGCGTTTGGCCGCGTTGACGTCGCGCGCGCGGATCGCCTGATAGATGCGGCGGTGCATGTCCGCCGCGTCGCGCAGATCGCGATCGCTCGCACGCGCTGCCGTGTCGCGGCGCCGCTCGTAATACAGTCCCGAGATCATCTCGACGAGCGACGCCACGATGGGATTGGCCGACGCCGCGGCGACCGAGCGATGGAAGTTGATGTCGTGCACGAGGAAGAGCTGCGGATCGTTCAGCGACGCGAACAGGCCGGACACCTCGTCGGCGAGCGTCGCCACCTGTTCGGGCGTCGCCCGTTCGGCCGCGAGACCGGCCGCGCCCACCTCGAGAATCCGGCGCGCCTCGTACATCTCCTCGCGGGTGAACCCGTGCAGCGCGGCAAGAAAACTGAGCGGCTCGGATCCGAGCGCCGGTGGTCCGTCCGGAATGTAGGTGCCGGACCCGTGACGCGACCGCACGACGCCGATCGCGGCCAGCGCGTGCAGCGCCGCACGCACGCTCGGACGGCTGACGCCGATCTGGCTCGCGAGATCGCGCTCGGCAGGGAGCCGGTCCCCCGGACGGAGCCGGCCGCGGTCGATGAGATCCCGCACGAACGTAATCACCCGATCGGCGCTGCCCTCGAGAACGCGCTCCTCGCCTTGTCGACGCTCGCCTGTGGTGGACATGAATTGGTCTAACCAATCATCAGCATAGTGGACACACCACATCGCATTTCGATGCCATGGAAGGCGTCATCCGCAGCCGCCGCAGATTTTACATCTACTGGTTAATATGTCAAATAAATCAACACTTTGTGAGCAGCATTCCGCGGACCTGTGACTTGCACAGTGGTCCGTCCACACGGTAATGTGCCAGCAGGAGATCGCGTCCGGCTCGACTTCGACGCAGGATGGATGGGACGATGACGACCACGATGACACGCGAGACGACGACGGGCGCGATCGAGGCAGCGGGCGTGGTGGCGGTGATTCGGCTCAATGACCCGACCCGGCTCCGGGCAGTCGTCGACGCGATTGGCGCGGGCGGCGTGCGCGCGCTGGAAGTCACGATGACCGTGCCGGGCGCCGTCCGGCTCATCGCCGAGCTCGCGCCCGTGATCCCGGCCGACTTCCTGCTCGGCGCCGGCACGGTGACCGACGCCGACACCGCGGTGCGCGTGATGGAGGCGGGAGCGCGCTTCGTGGTCGGGCCGGTATTCCGCCGCGACGTGATCGCCGCCTGCCATGCCCGCGGCGTGCCGGTGATGCCCGGGTGTTTCTCTCCGACCGAGATTCTCGACGCGTGGGAGGCCGGCGCCGACATCGTCAAGGTCTTTCCGGCCACCGTGCTCGGGCCGTCGTACTTCAAGGATCTGCGCGGTCCCCTCCCGCACGTGAAGCTGATGCCGACCGGTGGGGTCACCCTGGACAACGCGGGCGACTGGATCAGGGCGGGCGCGGTCGCCGTGGGCGTCGGCACCGCGCTCCTCGATGCGAAGGCGATCGCGTCCGGCAACTACGACGTGCTGCGCGCGAACGCCGAGCGGATCGTCGCGAACGTCGCCGCTGCCAGAAAAGGTGCGTGATGAGAGTCGTGACCTTCGGCGAGATCATGCTGCGCCTGAGCCCGCCGGGGTTCGAGCGCTTCTTCCAGTCGCCCGTGCTGTCGGCCACCTTCGGCGGAGGCGAGGCGAACGTGGCGGTCAGCCTCGCGCAGTTCGGGCTGGCGAGCGACTACGTGACGGCGCTTCCAAAGCATGCGATCGGCGATGCCGCCATCAGGGCGCTCCGCGCGGAAGGCGTCGGCACGAGCCACATCGTCCGCGGCGGCAGCCGCGTCGGGATCTACTTTGCGGAAAGTGGCGCGAGCCAGCGCGCCTCGAGCGTCATCTACGACCGGGCGCAGTCCGCAGTCAGCGAAATGGCGCCGGACGCCGTGGACTGGGGCGGAATCTTCGAGGGGGCCGACTGGTTCCACGTGACCGGCATCACGCCCGCGCTCGGCGCGAAGGCCGCTGACGCGACCGCGCGCGCGCTCGCGGCGGCGAGGGCGCGGCGTGTCCGGGTCAGCGTGGATCTGAATTACCGGAAGAAGCTCTGGACTGAAGCGCAGGCGCGCAAGGTCATGGGGCCTTTCATGCGCGACGTGGACCTCGTCATCGCCAACGAAGAGGACCTGCAGTCGGTGCTCGGCGTGCATGTTCCAGGCACCGACGTCACGAGCGGGCGGCTGAACGTCGAGGGGTATCGCGAGGCGGCCGAGCGCGTCACGCGCGACTTCGGGCCGCCGATGGTCGCGATCACGCTGCGGGAGAGCGTGTCGGCGAGCGACAACGGCTGGAGCGCCGTCCTGTGGGATGGCGCGACGGGAACGCTCCATCGAAGCCAGCGCTACGACGTGCGCATCGTCGATCGGATCGGGGGCGGCGACAGTTTTGCCGCGGGATTGATCTACGGTCTGCTCACCGGCCGCGCGCCCGAGGGCGCGTTACGCTTCGCCGTCGCGGCGAGCGCGCTCAAGCAGACGGTCCCGGGGGATTTCAATCGCATGACGGTCGAGGAAGTCGATCGGCTCTGCGGCGGCGACGCGTCCGGCCGCGTCCAGCGATAGAGGTCTTGACCCGAAACACTTGCACTGAATGAGTCGAGTTTTTCGGTCAAGACCGTCCCCGCGTCAGCGGGGCGTTATCAAAGAATGCGCCGTAGCGAGGCGGAGCCTCTCGACGGTCTGAGGCGGAGCCTCGCTAGAGAGGAGATTCTGAATTCTGAACTGTGAATTCACCAACAGCAAGCTCGAATCGTCCGAACCGACGGCTCACGGCAAGCGCCTCACAACTCACAATCCGCAATTCGGTCGCGCCCGGTCTCCAGCGCCGCGGCCCCGAGGATCACGAACGCAATCCACAGCGCGTCGGCGACGAGCAGGTGCACGAGCTGCAGCCAGACGGGCGCGAGCAACGCGACATTCGCGAGGCCGAGCGCAAGCTGCAGCGCCGCGAGCGAGGCGACCGTGCGGCCGGTCCATCGCCGGACCGCGAGTCTCGGAGCGCCGAAGAGCAGCCCTGCTCCAATCGCAATCGCGAACACCGGGTGCCACAGGCGCAGGCGGATGAGGAAGTGCGCGGTTGGCGACAGGTCCGCGCGCAGCGCTTCGGCCAGCGATCCGTAATGAAACAGCGTGTCACCGAGCGCCGCCACCGCGCCGCTCGTGCCGACCAACAGGATACCCGCGCAGCCGGCGATCACCGCCGTCGCGCGTCCGGCACTGCCCCGGATCGCGATCGGCGGTCCGCCGGACAGCCACCAGGCCGTCAGCGTCATGCACGCGAGCAGGATGAACGTGTTGAGCAGGTGCACCGCCATGAACAAGGCGCGCCCCATGCTCGCGTTGTCGGCAACGTACTCGAACAGCACGAGGGCCGCGCCGACGGCGGCCTCGGTGAGCATGAAGAACACGGTGAGCGCCGCGCCGAGGCGTGCCGGATGGCGGCGCGGCGTCCGCGCCCACGTCCACCCGAGGAGCACGAGCACGCTGACGAGCGCCAGCCCGCTCGTCAGCCGATGGGAATACTCGACCAGCGTCGCGACTGTCGGCGCGCGCGGCACCAGGAGGCCGTTGCAGAGCGGCCAGTGCCCGCCGCATCCCGCTCCGGCCCCGGTCGCCCGCACGTAGGCGCCCCACAGGATCACGGCGACGTTGTAGGCGAGGACACTCCACGCGAATCGCGCCAGGCGGCCCATCCGCCGATCATACCGTCCGCTGGGGTCAGACCGGGGTCAGACCGGGGTCGCACCCAGGTCGGACCCCCAAGCGACTTGCTGACAGCTGTTTACGCGCGGTGGCGACGGACGAGCGCGATCGAGGCGGCCAGAAACGGAATGAAGACGAATGCGTCGGTGCGCTTCGACGCGCCGCGGACGACCAGGATCGGGTGCACCTCGCGCCGCCAGATCGGGACCCTGTTGATGGACAACAGCTCGAAGGCCGATGCCTGCCGCTGGTCCCGGAGCCAGCGTTGATTTCGGCGCGATCCGCCGGCGCAAGAGCTGTACTAGGGCAACGGCGCAAGTGCCTGATGCGGCGGGTGCCGCCGGCGAGCGGGACACCAGAAGTGCACGCGAGTGACGAAATCTGACGGCCGACGGCGCTACTCGGACCGCGCCTCGAATTGTCCTTGTGGACCTCAGTGGGTCCAGAGTTCGGACAGGGGTACCGCGAGGATCCGGGGATCTGCCGTGGGCAGCGTGCTTGTTCCCGCGTAAAGAAGGACTCCTCCCTGGAAGTGCCGACCCGCAGCGTCCGCGAGGCGCCGCAGTCCACGGCCGTCGGCATCGGTAACCGTGGCGCCCGCCTTCACCTCCACACCCCAGACGCTCCGGCCTCGTGTGATGACGACATCCACCTCGATCTGATCCTTGTCGCGATAATGACAGAATTCGAGCCCGGGATCGGTCCATCCGGCCTGCGCGATGAGCTGCTGGAGAACGAATGACTCGAGCACGTGGCCGAAGCGCTCGCGCTCGGTGTTCCAATCGCCGGCGGACAGCCGGATCAGAGCAGCGGCGACACCGCTGTCCACGAGATGGACCTTCGGGGCCTTGATCAGACGACGTGCTTCGTTCCGGTGCCACGCGCGAAGCCGCCGGACGAGGAACAGGCGCTCGAGCGCGGAGAACATGTTCTCCACCGTTTCCCTGCGGACACCGAGGTGCTTCGCGGCTGCCGTGATATTCACGAGCTGCGCTGTCTGGTGCGCCATCAGCGTCAGCAACTCGCCGAGTCGATCGACGCTGCGCAGCGGCGTCACGTCCTTCGCATCGCGATTGATCAAGGCGTCGGCGTACGCGCGGTGCCACTGCCGGACGCGGTCTGGTGTCCGATGCAGAATGGCTGGGTAGCCGCCCCGCAGGAGCCGCTCCACGACATCGAGCACCGGCGGCTCTCCGGGTCGCGTCGCCGGCTTCAGCGAGCCCTCCAAGAGGCGCTCGAGGAGCCTCCCGGGCTTTCGTTCCTTTTCCGCTTCGGTCAGCGGGTAGAGCCGAACGACCTCCATGCGTCCTGCGAGGGACTCGCTGACAGCAGGAAGCAGGAGCAGGTCGGCCGAGCCGGTCAGGAGAAACCGTCCGGACCGGCGGTCGCGATCGACGGACATTTTGATGGCCGGCAGGACGCCGGGCACACGCTGGATCTCGTCGAGCGTGACGACCGGCGGCAACCCCGCAACAAAGCCAGCCGGGTCAGCCACGGCGGCGGACAGAAGCGTCGAATCGTCGAAGGTGAAATAGGGGCGAGCGGAGTTGTGGCGCTGCGCGAGGCTGGATTTTCCGCATTGTCTGGGGCCGACGAGGCAGACGACGGGGGAGTCCTGGAGCGCCTGGGCGAGCGGCGCCTGGGCGCCGCGCGGGATCCAGGCTGAGCTAGCGGCCATTTGCCTATTATATGTCCGTCCACATTACTATTTCAATAGCGTCTATTTGACGATTTAGTGTTCGTCCCATTATCTATTATGCGGGTCGGGGACGCCCGAGGACCCGGGGAATCGCGGGGACATCGCCCAATCCTCAATCAACAATCCGTCGATCGGCAACCGCCAATCAGCAATCCGTGAATCGGCAATCGGCAATCGGCCCGCCTTCGCCAAGGCTTCGGCGGGGCAGGCCAATCTGCAATACAATGCCCCCACCGATTGGAGGCATTGCTATGACAAGAAGGCCCCTTCGTGCCGGGCTGTCGGTGGCCGCGGCGCTTGCCATCGGCGTCGTGCCGGAACTTTCCATCCGCGCCCAGCGCGCGCCGGATCGGGCCGCGATCGTCAATCCGGCCGTCTTCAGCGGGATGTACTATCGGCCGCTGACCGTCTTCGCGCGGGGCGGCCGGGTCACCGCCGTGGCGGGCGTGCCGTCCAACCCACAGCTCTACTACTTCGGCGGCGTCGGCGGCGGAGTGTGGCGCACGACCAACGCGGGCACGACGTGGGAGCCGATCGCCGACGGGCAGTTGCGCGTCGGTTCCATCGGCGCGATCGCCGTCGCCGACTCGGACCCGAACGTCGTCTACGTCGGCACGGGCTCCGCCGATCCGCGCGGCAACGTCTCCAACGGCGACGGCGTGTACAAGTCGTCGGACGCGGGCAAGACGTGGACGCACGTCGGCATCGAGAAGGCCGGCCTCATCGGCCGCATCAAGATCCATCCACAGAACCCCGACATCGCGTTCGTCGCCGTCGTCGGCAACATCTTCGGACCGAACAAGGAGCGCGGCGTCTTCCGCACGAAAGACGGCGGGAAGACGTGGGAGCAGGTCCTGACGATCAGCGACAAGACCGGCGTCGCCGACATCTCGATGGATGTGAAGAACCCGAACACGCTGTTCGCGGCCGCGTGGACCGTGGAACGCAAGCCCTGGTCGATCGACTCGGGCAGCATGGAAGGCGGGCTCTTCCGCTCGACCGACGGCGGGAACACGTGGCAGCGCCTGACCAGCGGGCTGCCGAAGGACGTCATGGTCGGCAAGGCGGGGATCTCCGTCTCGCCCGCGAACCCGAAGCGCGTGTACGCGCTCATCGAGGCGGGCGGCGATCAGGGGGGCGTCTACCGATCGGAGGATGGCGGCGACACGTGGAACCGCACGTACTCGAACCGCAATCTCCTGCAGCGCGCGTTCTACTACACGCACATCTACGCCGACCCGGTCGAGGCCGACACGGTGTACGCGCTCAACACCGGCGCGTACAAGTCCACCGACGGCGGCAAGACGTTCCAGAGCGCGGGCATCCAGTCGCACGGCGATCATCACGACCTCTGGATCAACCCGACGAACAACAAGGCCATCATCAACGGAAACGACGGCGGCGCGACGGTGTCGCTCGATGCCCGCACGTGGTCGACCGAGGCCAATCAGCCGACGGCGGAGATCTATCGCATCGCCGTCGATACGCGATGGCCGTATCACGTGTACGGCTGTCAGCAGGACAGCGGCTGCGTCGGCGTGCCCAGCGACAACAGCGGAGAGTTCTACGGCGTCGCCGGCGGCGAAAGCGGCCACCTTGCCATCGATCCGCGCAACGCGAACGTCAGTTACGGCGGCAACTACGGCGGCTCGCTCTCGCGTCAGGATCGGCTCAACGGGCTGACCGAGAGCGTCCGCGTCTACGCCGACAGCGAGACCGGGCAGCGCGCGGCGGACCTGAAGTACCGCTTCCAGTGGAACACGCCGATCAGGATGTCCCCGCACAACCCCGACGTCGTCTACACCACGTCGCAGTTCGTGCACCGGACGAAGGACGGCGGCCAGACGTGGGTGGTCATCAGCCCCGACCTGACGCGCAACGACAAGACGACGCAGGATTACTCCGGCGGCAGGGGCATCACGCGCGACAGCACGGGCGTCGAGGTGTACTCCACGATCTTCGCCTTCGAGGAGTCGCCTGTCACGCCCGGCCTCCTCTGGGCCGGCAGCGACGACGGCCTGGTGCACCTCTCGCGCGACAACGGCGCGACGTGGCAGAAGATCACGCCGCCGGGACTGCCCGAGTTCTCGACGGTCAACACGATCGATCTCTCGCCGAAGCTCGCCGGGCACGCCATCGTCACCGCGTATCGCTACATGCTCAGCGACTTCACGCCGTACGCCTATGAGACGAGCGACTACGGCAAGACCTGGAGGCGGATCGCCGACGGCACGAGCGGGATTCCCGCCGGACACTTCCTCCGCGTCGTCCGCGAGGATCCGGAGCGTCCGGGCCTTCTGTATGGCGGCACGGAGTACGGCATGTACATCTCGTTCGACGCCGGCGCGCACTGGCAGCCGTTCCAGAACAACCTGCCGGTGACGCCGATCATGGATCTGAAGGTGTACCGCAACGAGCTCATCGTCGCGACCGAGGGACGCGGGTTCTGGATCTTCGAGGGTCTTCCCGTGCTGCAGCAGCTCAAACCCGGGTTCGAGACCGGCGCGGGCGTGCTCTTCAAGCCCGCGGACGGCTATCGCCAGGGAGGGCCGCCGGCCACGTTTTATTACTGGCTGAAGGATCAGCCGGCCGCGCCCGTTACGATTGCGGTGATGGACTCCACCGGCGCCGTCGTCTACACGGCGACGGGCCAGCCGGGCGCGGGCGCTGCGCAGCCGCCTTCACCGGTGCCGGCCGCGACAGGCGGCGGCCGCGGCGGACGCGGCGGCGGTGGCGGACGCGGCGGGCGCGGCGGCGGCTTCGGCGGCGCGGTCGTCAGCGCGCACCAGGGCCTGAACCGGACGACGTGGAACGCGCGGCTTTCCCCACTCTTCACGGTCCCGCCGCGCATTGTCATGTGGGGCGGTGGCGGCGGACAGGGACCGAAGGCGGCGCCGGGTGTGTACACGGTCAAGGTGACGAGCGGCGCGTGGTCGCAGACCGAGACGTTCCGTCTCAAGACGGATCCGCGCCTGCCGGCGATGACCGACGCCGAGGGAGCCGAGCAGTTGAAGATGGCGCGTGAGGTCGGCGCGCAGATCAAGCAGCTCTACGACACGCTCGCGCAGATTCGCGACGCGAAGAAGCAGGCCGCGGATCTGGCGGCGAAGTCGAGCACGCTCGCCGGCGCGGCGAAGACGCTGACCGACAAGCTCGTCGCGGTCGAAAGCGAGATCACGCAGATCCAGGGAGAAGGCGGCCAGGACGCGTTGAACTTCCCCGGCCGGATCGACAATCAGTGGGTCGCGCTGTACGGCGCGGTGATTGGAGGGGAGCGCCGGCTGAACAAGTCGGTGACGGAACGCTACGCCGATCTCAAGCCGCCAACCGACCAGCTCATGCAGCGCGCCGCGACGGTACTCAAGGGTGACATCGCAACCTTCAACACCGCCGCCCAGGGCGCCGGTGTGACGCCGGGCATCGTGCTCAAGCGGCCCGGCTCATAGCCGGTCGAACATGGCGTGGCGGGTGTCCTCCGGACGCCCGCCATGTCATCAAAATCCCCGCAGCATCCAGGCGCAGCTCTCCAGCATCGCGCTCCGAAAGGCGATTCGGCGCCCGTCTGGCGACACGGTTGGCCTCACGAGCCGCTGAAAGGTGCTCGTCCACAGGACTTTCGAATGGCCCTGCCGATCGACGTACAGAACCTCGCCGCCCCGCTCCCCGACGCCCCTCGTCACGATCCATCCGCGTCCATCGGCGGACCACGCCGCTGACTCTGCGCCGCGCCACGCGTCCGATTCGAGATACGAGACCTGGCGGGAACGCAAGTCCAGAAGCACCAGGCGAACTGGCGCCCGTGCCCCATCGAGGCTCACGATCGCCGTGCCGTCGGGTGAGAGATCCCAACTCTCCTGTGAAGGGGGCGCTGGCAGTTCCGGGTAAGCCGTCGGGTTCCCACGCACCGGCTCGAAGGCGGTGAGACGCAAGCGGCCGGTCGCCAACTCGCCGAGCCACACAGACATCGGCTGGAGCACGCGCGCACCTCAGCGCGACGGTCTCAACCGACGTCTTGAATGCAAACAGCTCCTCCGGCGCGCCACCCGCGGCCGGAGCTCGCATCACGGCTGCGTGTCCCAATGACAGAAACAGGATCCAGTTTGTGTCCGGACTATAGAGCGCCTGCCAGATTCCCTTCGATCCCGGTAGAAACTCTTCCGCGTCACGTGCACCAAGGGGCTGCCGATAGATTGCGGCGTATCCCGCGCGGTCTGACTGGAACAGAATGGCATCACCCCGGGGCGTCCACGCCGACGGCATATTGTCGGCGTTGCTGAAGAGGCCTGGCTGCAGTTCCCGCAGCTCCTGGCGCTCCGGGTCGAACGCGGCGGCGTACACATCAAGTCGAAGACGGTTGACCATGAACACGAGACGGTCGCCGTCGGCGGTCTGGCTTGGGCGCCTGAAGGTCACATCTGGTGCGTCCGTGATACGAGCGGCACCGGTCTGCGGCCGGCCGGTGGCGGGGTCGACTCGGATGGCCCACAAGTCGGCAAAACGCCCTTTCGGAACGGGCGCCGGACGCGAGAACAGAACGCGTCCGTCCCGCGCCCAAATGAGATCGTGCACCGGACCGGAAAACGCCACCGTTTTTCCGCTGCCGTCCAGCCGGCGCGTTTCGATCACGGCCTGGATCCCGGTCGCCGTCTGCGCGTGTCGCGCGTAGGCGATGCGGCGCCCGTCGGGGGACCATGTCGCCCGGGTGAATCTTGACCGAAGGTCAGGAGGCACCACCACGCTGGCACGCTCGCCATCGATTGTCATGACGCGAATTTCCCACGATGTCCCGCACCATCGCGAGTCCGATGCCGGTTCCCTTGATCCGGAGTGCTTTGGACTCCGAGCCGCGCACGAACGCATTGAAGATCTCCTTCTGCTCGCCGAGCGGAATGCCGAGGCCGCGATCGCGCACGGCGATCGACACGCGCGATGGGTCCGACTCCATCTCGACCCAGACGGTCCGGCACTGCGGCGAGTATTTCACCGCGTTCTCGAGCAGGTTCCACAACGCCCGGGAGAGCGCGTCACGGCCGGTGCGCACGTGCACCGCGCCCGCGCCGTCCGTCAATTCGATCCGGTACCCGTCGGCGGCGACACGCGCCTGGAAATCGGCGACCACGCCGCGGACCAGCGCCTCGACGTCGACGGTTTGAAAGTGAAATGCCGACGCTCCCTGTTCGAAGCGACGGAAATCGAGGAGCCCCTCGACCAGGCGTCGAAGCCGATCGGTGTCACGGACGAGTACGTCGTACGACTGCCGGCGAATGTCGTCGGAGGGAAAACGGTCCTGCGCCAGCATCTCGGAGATCTGGCAGATCGTGCTGAGCGGGCTGCGGAATTCATGCGACACCGCCGCGACGAAATCTGACTGCAGCCGCGCGACACCCAGTTCCCTGGAGACGGCGCGCAGGCTGAAGTACCACCCGCCTGCCAGTACGGGTGGTGGAACCTCCGCTGCTACGACGGTGACAATGGAACGCTGGTGCCGGGGACGTTCACGTATGACGTTCCGCCGGGCACGATCCTGACTGCGGGCGAGCACACCTTCCACGTCACCTTTACACCCGATGACACGACGCGGTACGACCCGGTCGCGCTCGAGCTCGGAATCCGCGTCTATCCGCCGGTGTCCGTCCGGGTCGAGACACCGAATGGCGGCGAAGCGTTGACGATCGGCGCGACCGCGGACATTCGATGGACGGGAGAGAATGCCACCGGCTTCGACGTCTATGTCTCGCGCGACGACGGGACGACGTATGGCCCGATCGACGGATGTATCGCGTTGCCGGCGGACGCGGGATCGTGCGCGTGGATCGTCTCAGGCCCTGCGACGGCGAGCGCGCGCGCGCGAGTCGTGGCCTATGTGACTGATGGCGGCGTCGCCGTGAAGGGGATACCGCTGGCGGTTGACGAATCCGATGGCGCTTTCGAGATCCGCGATCAGGTCATCGTGGCGCCAACAATCAAGGTCACGAAGCCGAACCGCGGCAGCTCGTGGAAGATCGGTTCCACGCAACTGATCCATTGGACCCATACGCTGCCTGCCGACGCCACGGTCCGGATCGAGCTCAGCCGCGACGGCGGCGGGTCGTGGGCGACGATCGCCGACGGGGTGCGCAACAAGACCGAGGACAGCGGCAAGTTCGACTGGGTCGTCACCGGCGGGGCGACGGACACGGCCCTCGTGCGCGTGTCATCGGCGGGCGCGTCCGTGTCCTCGGTCAGCGTCGCGTTCAGGATCCGGCCGGCGGGATTGTGACGTGCGCATGTGCGGGTATTTCGGCGCGCACCGTGCGCCGCGCGAGGTCTTCGGTGATTGACAGGCGCCTTCAAAACCGCGGATCGACTCCTAGTGGGCCCTCCCACCCCTCATTGAGGAGTGCGCGCTGCATCTCCGTCCAGCGCTCGTTCGCATCCCTCGCGGTTGGGTACACCTGGACGTGTTCGGTGCCGTCCGACGTGATCAACGTAATCCGGAATGGACCGTCCGGTTCCGTCACGTCGAGAATGCATCGTACGAACTGATCGTTCTTGCTGAAGAAATAGACCACGGCATTCCGAACGCCTCCGCCATTCGGTGCAGGTGATCTGAGCAACCCACCTGCCACGGGCAGGTTCGGAGCCGTACGTCGCAAGTCCTTTGGTTTCAGCGGGACACGCGAAAGACAAATCTGATGGTGACGTCAGGTGTCCCATCGAGGGACACCGGTGTCGAATTCTGATATGGCAGGTGCGGCGACATGCACACGCGCCAGAATTCCAACGCGAGACGGAACTGTACTCGACTCACGAATCTGACGGGACTCAGCGCGCCGGTTGCGCCACCTTGCGACGCGCGAGCGGGCGCGAGCCGGCGGTCGTCGGATTGTGCGTCGTCGACGCCATCACCTTGCGGTAGTACTCCATCGCCTTGTCCGCCTGTCCGAGCTTCTCGTACGTCTGGGCGATCAGGCCGAGCACGTACGCGTCGTTCTGATTCGCCTGCTGGAGGTTGGTCAGCGCGGTCTGATGCTCGCCGGTGAACAGCGCGACGTAGCCGGCGAGATAGGGCAAGTACTCCTTCTGCTGCGCCGGCATGTTGCCGCGATCGACGAGCGCCCTCGCCGCCGCGACGTGCGTCTCCGCTTCGGCCTTGTTGCCGCGGCGGGCGGCAATGCGCCCGAGCGCATGCTCGAGGCGGTACTGCCACAGGTCCTGTCGCTCCGCCTTGATGTCGGGTTCGCGCAGCCCTGTCTCGGTCCCTGTCTTGTACCAGCGCTCCGCGGTGTCGATCTGCCCCGCGTCGAGACAGAGCCGCGCCAGCTCGTTCGCGACCTCCCCCGCGTTGTAGAAGTCCTTCGCGTCGAGGTACTGCCGGTGGAGCGGCTCCTCGTACTTCGTCGCGTTCGGACAGTCCCCCTCGAACCCGTAGGAGATCGCAATCGCGCGCATGGCGCGGTTCTTGTTGTCCGGCGTGGGCGCGACCGTCGCGGCCTTCGCGAAGAACTCGCGCGCCTCCTTGTACTGCGCGGCGAGGTCGAGCATCGCGCCCATGGTGTTGTTCGCCTGGTACGATTCCGGGGATGCGGCCACCGCCTTCCGCGCGAGGGCCACGGCCTCGGTTTCGTTACCGGCGCGCATCTGCTGCTGCGCCTGCCGCAGCAAATCGGCCGATGGGTCCTGGGGTGGAGCGGGCTGCTGCGCCCGCGCGGGGTCGACACTGGTGACGGCACATACGGCGAGCGCCGCCACGGCCCTGGCAAGTGTGAGTCTGGTCATCCGCCTATTATGCCACCTTGTCATTGCGGATTGCGAATTGGCGATGGCGGATCGGATTGCTGATTGGTGATTGCCGATCGCGTCGGTGACGGCGGCGCCCGATGCCTGGGGACGCAATCCTCGATCCGCAATCGCAAATACGATCTGCAGTCCGCAATTGGCAATCAGCAATCTACTGCTTTCCCTCTTCGACTGTCTTGAGCACATCGCGCCAGGAGAACTTCTTGCCCGATCCCCGCACGTAGTAGTCCATCCAGGCCATCTCGCTGACGGCCTTGACGAGCTGGTTGCGCGCGTCGGGGATGCCATGGGTGTTCCCGGGATACATGAACAACTCGGTCGGCACGCCGAGCTGCTTGAGCGCCATGTGCAGTTCGATGGACTGCGGGCTCGGCACCCGCGGATCGCCTTCCACCACGTGGATCATCGTCGGGGTCTTCGCGTTCTTGATGTACTTCAGCGGGGACTGGATCCAGTAGGCGTCGAAGTCGTCGTACGGCAGCTTGTCGCCCAGGTAGTACTGGCGGTTGCGCTGGACGTCGCTCTGCGCGTACATCGAGATCCAGTTCGAGGTTCCGGCGCCCGAGCTGATCGCCTTGAACCTGTCGGTCGTCACGAGGATCCAGTTGGACCAGTGGCCGCCGGCGCTCCATCCGAGCGCGCCCATCCGGGCGGGATCCGCGATGCCCTGGGCGATCAGCGCGTCCACCCCGCTCATGATGTCCTCGTAGCCGGGCGCGAAGTAGTTCCCGACGATCACCGTCTTGTGCCTGTAGCCGTAATTGGTGGATCCCCGGTAGTTCGGCCGGAGCACCACGTAGCCGGCGCCGGCGTACACCTGCGAGTTGTACCCGCCGTTGAACCCGAGCACGTCGGCCGACGCCGGGCCGCCGTGGATGGCGACGATGAGCGGGTACCGCGTCCCGGGCGTGAACCCGACAGGCTTGACGAGGACGCCGCCGACCGTGGAGCCGTCTTTCGACCGCCACGTGATCTCTTCCTGCTCGCCGAGCGCGAAGGTCCGTACCTGTGGGTTCGCGTCGGTCAACTGGATCCAGGCAGCGCGGCTTGCGATCTGATCGATGCCGGCGACCGTGAACAAGGTGGATGGCGTCGTCCCGTCGCTGTAGTTGATCGTGAGTACTCCGCTGTCGTCGTCGCGATTCACGGAGAGCGACGCCTTCCCACTGGTGATCTGCGTGACGGCGTCCCGCTTCACGTCGAGCGCGAACAGCTGGTTCGTCGCGCGGAGGCCCTCGTTGAAGTAGATGGTGCCGCCGTCGTTCGACCAGAAGCCGACGGTCACGTCCCCGTCGAACGCGGTGCCGAGCTTCCGGAACGGCTTGCCCCTGTCGGCGGCCGCGCGCAGGTACACGCGCGCGTTGGTCATGCTGTATTTCTCGAGATCGTCCGGCGCGGAGAAGGCAATCCACCGGCTGTCCGGGGAGAAGCTCAGGCGCGCTTCCGCCACTTCATGGTTTCGCGTCAGCCGCTCGATCTGCCCGCCGGCCGTATCCAGCAGGTACACGTCCGCGTAGATCGACGCCTGCGTGATGCCGCGCTCGTAGCGGTTCGCGGACTGGCCGGTGAATCCAACCCACTTGCCGTCAGGAGAGATGGTGAAGTTCGCGACAGACAACGTGGCGTCTTCGGTGAGCCGCTTCGCGCCGGCCGCGTCGATCTTCACGACCCAGAGACTCGACAGCGGGGTCTCCATGTTCCGGATGTTCACCGTGAACTTCTTCTCGCGGCGCGCCTTTTCGTCCGCGTCGAGGCTGTCGGGCGCCGCGAAGTAGATCGCGGCACTGTCGGGAGCCCACGCCCACGTGCCGACGCCGGCCACCTGCCTGGTGATCTGTTCCGGCACGGCGGACTCGATGCCCTTGACAGTCAGGCGGTACAGCTGCTCCTCGCCGGCGCGGCCGCCGCGGTACACGAGCCACTTCCCGTCCCGGCTGAACGCGAAGTCCTGGACCCCGTCCTTCGCGTCGGTGATGCGGCGCGCCTCGCCGCCGTCGGGCCGCATGAGGTAGACCTGGTTGCGGGTCGGCGCGTTTTCCGGCGCCTCGCGGTTCGACAGGAACGCGAACGCGCGGCCGTCCGGCGACCACGCCGGGGATGTCTCGTTCTTCTCCGTCGTGAAGGTCATCTGCCTCGACGAGGCGAGTCCCTGCTGGAGTGAGACGAGATGGATGTCGGTCTGGCGCCGCGCTTCCTTCCAGTCCGGTGTGGAGAGCGTGTGGAGCAGCCACTTGCCGTCGGGGCTCGGGGCGGGCGACGCGATGGTTCTCAGGTGCTGGACATCGAGAAACGTCATCGGCCGTTGGGCTGCCGCCCTCTGCGCAGCCGCGGTCACGAGCAGCGCCGTCAGGACGCACCGAACTGTTCGTCGAGTCATCCGCCTATTATGGCGCCGCGTCATCGCGGATTGCGAATTGGCAATCATCGTGGGTTGACACCTGTGCGCCGCGGGCGGGATACTGGCGCACCCCTACAGATGGCAGCCCTCAAGGGCTGCGCTACAACGTCTCTGATCGCGATCTGTCCGCCGCGCAAGTTCTCATTCATAAGGACGGTGACGCTTGCCTGTCATCAGCGAACCGACGAATCACTCCCCGCGTGCCGCGACCGCTGAGCCCACGCGGCTCCCGGCGAACGCGTACACGGCGCTCGCCCCGGGGCAGCAGTACGCGCCGATCGTGCCGGCCGCGAGTGCGCCCCTCGAGGCGACCTGGCGATCGGTCGGCTGGGGCCTGGTGCTCTGCGTCATCTTCACCCTCGCCTCCGCGTATTCCGGCCTCAAGGTCGGACAGGTCATGGAGGCGGCGATTCCGATTTCCATCCTGGCCATCGGCCTCGCGCGCGTCTACAAACGCCGCTCGACCCTGCTCGAAAACGTCATCCTGACCGGCATCGGCGGCACCTCGGGCGCCGTGGTGGCTGGAGCGATCTTCACGCTGCCGGCGCTCTACACGCTGGGCCTCCGGCCGCATCCGGCCCAGACGATTTTCATCTGCCTCGCCGGTGGGTGCCTCGGCGTGCTGTTCCTCATCCCGCTGCGGCGCTACTTCGTTCGCGAAACGCACGGCGAGTTCCCGTACCCGGAAGCGACGGCGATCACCGAGGTCCTCGTCACGGGCGAGCGCGGCGGCTCGCAGGCCAGGCTGCTGCTCCAGGCGACGGCCCTGGCGGGTGTCTACGACTTCTTCGTCACCACCTTCCAGGTCTGGCGGGAGTTCGTGGACCTGCAGTTCCTCGGTCCGGTCAAGGCGGTGGCCGAACGCGCGCGGATGGTGGTCGCGTTCGACGCGGTCGCGTTCATCCTCGGACTCGGCTACGTCATGGGACTCCGTTCGTCGATGGTGCTCGTCGCCGGGGGCATCCTGTCGAACCTCGTGCTCGTGCCGCTCATCTGGATGATCGGCCAGCACCTGCCGGACGCGGCGGTGTATCCGGGGACGGCGCCGATCGCCAGCATGACCGCCACGCAGATCTTCCGCGGCTACGTGCGCTTCGTCGGTGTCGGCGCCATCGCCACCGCCGGCATCTTCGGGATCCTCAAGTCGCTCCGGATCGTCGGGCGGTCGTTCGGCATTGCCGCGCGGGCGTTCCGGCACGGCGAGGCCTCCGGCGAGCGCACGGATCGCGATATTCCCGTGATGGCGCAGCTCGTCGGCGTCGTGCTGGGCGCCGTCGCGGTGGCCGTCTTCTTTGGCACGCTCCTGCCGAGCGCCCTGCACATCGGCGTGGCGCTCGTGCTGACGCTCGTCTTCGCCTTCTTCTTCACGTCGGTCGCGGCGACGGCGATCGCGACGACCGCGCGCAACCCCATCTCGGGCATGACGATGCTGACGATCATCATTTCGTCGGTCGTCCTGCTGCGGTTCGGCGTGAGCGGCCAATCCGGGATGTTCTTCGTCATGGCCATCGCCGGCACCGTCTGCACGGCGCTCGCGATATCCGGCCAGACAATCACGGACCTGAAGACCGGCTACTGGCTGGGATCGACGCCCGGCGTCCAGGAGCGCGTGAAGTTCCTGGGGGTGATTGCGGCGTCGGCCGCGGCCGGCCTGGCCATCGTCATGCTCGCGCACGCCTACCAGTTCGGCGAGGCGGCGGCGGGCGACACCCGGGCGGTGCTGGCGGCGCCTCAGGCGTCCATCATGCAGGCGCTCGTGCAGGGTTTCATGAGCCGGCAGCCCGTCGCATGGGTGCTGTTCAGCGCCGGTGCCATGGTCGCGATTTCGATGGAGATGCTGCGCGTGCCCGCGCTGGTCTTCGCCCTCGGCATGTACCTGCCGCTCGAGTTGAATCTTCCGGCCCTGGTCGGCGGGATCATTTCGTACTACGTCAACGCGCGATCCGAACGGCCCGGCGGCGGAGGCCGCAACGTCCGCGAGCGGGGCGTGATCGTGGCCTCGGGCTTCATGGCCGGGGGGGCTCTGGGCGGCGTGATCGGCGCCGGGCTGCGCCTCTTCGGCTGGTACCGCGAAGACCTGGTCAGGACGCCGTTCTTCGACATCGAAGCGATCTCCCAGACCGTCTCGATCGTCGGCTTCGTCCTGTTCTGCGTATACCTGTGGCGGAGAGCCACGCACGTTCCTGCGGGAGAGGCCGAATGACTTCCGTACTCGATCGATTCCTGAAATACGTTGCCTACGACACGCAGTCGCGCGAAGGGTCGGACACCTACCCGAGCACGCCCGGGCAGCTCGTGCTGCTCGGCGACCTGGTCAAGGAGCTGCGGGAGATCGGCGTCGCGGATGCCGCCATCGACGAACACGGGTACGTGATGGCGACGATCCCGGCGACGATACCGAAGCGCGGCATTCCGGTCGTGGGCTTCATCGCGCACGTGGACACGTCGCCGGAGATGAGCGGCGCGGGCGTCAAGCCGATCCTGCACCGCGATTACCGCGGGACGGACCTGGTGCTCCCCGACGATCCGCAGGCCGTGCTCCGCCCTGCTGACTCACCGTATCTGCGCGAGTGCATCGGCCACGATATCGTGACGGCTTCCGGCACCACACTGCTCGGCGCGGACAACAAGTCGGGGGTCGCCGAGATCGTGACCGCGGCCGAGCACCTGCTGGCGCATCCAGAAATCCCTCACGGCGCGATCCGGATTGGCTTCACCCCGGACGAAGAGGTCGGCCAGGGGACGAAGCACTTCGACGTGCGGCGGTTCGGCGCCCAGTACGCCTACACGGTGGACGGTGGCGCGCGGGGGGAGTTCGAGTTCGAGACGTTCTCCGCCGACTCCATGTTGATTACCTTCCGTGGCTTCAACACGCACCCGGGCTTCGCCAAGGATCGGATGGTGAACGCCATCAAGCTCGCCGCGCGGTTCATCGAGCGGCTCCCCGCCGACGGTCTGTCGCCGGAGACCACTGAGGGCCATGAGGGCTTCGTCCACCCTTACGTGGTGCAGGCGAGCGTCGACCGGACGATGGTCAAGCTCCTCATCCGCGACTTCGTGACGGCGAAACTGAAGGAGAAGGAGGCATGGCTCGAGTCGCTCGCCCGCGAGGTCGTGGCCGGCGTGGCGGGCGCCGGTCTCGAGATCCAGGTCGAAGAGTCGTACCGCAACATGCGCGAAGTCATCGACCAGCACCCCGTCGTCGTCGAGCGGGCGCGCGAGGCGTTCGCGCGCGCCGGCGTGCCGATCCGCGAGCGCGCGATTCGCGGCGGCACCGACGGCTCGAGGCTGTCGTTCATGGGGCTGCCGACGCCGAACGTTTTCGCCGGGGAACAGAACTTCCACTCGCGGCTCGAGTGGGTCTCCGTGCAGGACATGGAGAAAGCCGTCGAGGTCATCGTGCAGATCGCCAGGGCGTGGGCGCAGCTCACTTCCGTGTGAGCGCGGCGCTGATTGTGCCCCAGTCCGACTTGCGCAGCATCTGCCACACGCGCAGCGCATCGACGTTCCGCGTCGATTCCGGGGGCTGGCGTCCGGCGTGTTCACCCAGACGTTTACCTCGGAAGTGGTGAAAGCAAAACGCACGGGCAGTCTTATCGAGTCACGGCAATCCTCGCAGTCGCGGAGCGCCGTCCACGGCTCCGGACGTCACTTCTTGCATGCCGTATCGGCTCCCTTCTGGAGTTGCTCAACATCGGCGCGCTGCATGTTCACCGTGTTAGCTGCCACCCGGCCGGCAGGCGAGAGGCGGCAGCAATGTGCGGGCAGGGCGTCAGCGTACGGAGCCGTTTCGGGGCATGCCAAGCACTTTTTGCGGCGACGTTGCGAAGGTGGCGGACCTGTCGGTAGACTCAACAAGAGCGGCCACGTCCATGGACCGTATGAGTACCGTTTGCTGCTCGAAATCTCCCAGCAGATCAGCCGGACGATCGATCGATCTGCAGGAGGTGGTGAACCACCTGCTGCAATCGGTCCGCTCGGTTGTCGAGTACGACGCGGCGGGCATCTTCGTGCTCAATCGCAACGTGCCGTTCGGTGGGGGTGCGGTGACCGACATGATCGCCGGCGTGGCCACGGTCGGATTCGAGTACCACGCCGGGAAAAGCGATCCGATGCTGCGCTCGGGCAAAGGCATCGTCGGACACGTCATCCGCACGGGGGAGACGGTCATCGCGGCCGACGCGAGCCGCGATCCGCACTACATCGAGGGGCGGCCCCAGACCCGATCGGAGATCGCGGTTCCGATCCTCAGCAATGCCGAGGTGATCGGCGCGCTCAATCTCGAAAGCGATCGGCTCGTCACGTTTTCAGAGAAGGCCCCGGCCATCCCGCGTCCAGATCGGCGCGGCGTCGTTGGCCGGATCCTCGACGATTCTCGAGTCGAAAGAGCCGTCGGTCGCCAGCACGTAGATGTCGTGCGGCTCGACGATGGAATCGGGTGCCGCGTCGTAGGCCACGTACCGCCCATCGGGCGAGAGACTCACGCGGGACGCGAACTGACGGGTCGTCTTCAGGACCCGCGCCGAGGCATCGTCGATCGACACGAGCGCGATCGAATGCGTGCCGTCCCTGCGATGAATCGCGGCCAGCACAAAACGCCCGTCGCGCGTCCATTCGAACGGCTCGACACTCCACCACCGGCGATCCTCCGCGTCATGAATCAGCGTGCGCGCGTTCGAGCCATCGCTGTTCACGACGCGCAGCTCGGAGCCGTGTTCGCCGGTCCACGCGTAGGCCACGCGCGAGTCGTCCGGCGACACCGTCGCTGGCGTCTCGATCCATCCCTCGGCGCTCCCGAACCGCGTGAAATGCGTCAACTGCCGCTTCGCGCCGGTCGTGAGATCGAGGAGGATCAAGTTGCCGGCGGTCGACTCTGTGTACGGCAGATACCGGCCGTCAGCCGACGGGATCCCATCGACCGCGACGTCGTCGGGCTGTCCAAGGCGCCGGACCGTCACGGCGGCGTCTCCGGAAACGGTTTTGAAGGGCTCGGCTGGCGGCGCGATCTTCGCGGGCCGGGTCAGGACGATGGTGGCGGCCACGCCGATGACGGCCAGTGCCGCGGCGGCGGCCCATCCGGCATGCCGAAATCGATCTCCGGTGGCGGCCTCGAAGGCGCGGCCCATATCCTCTGCATTCGCGAAACGCGCGGACGGATCCGGCGACAGCGCGCGATCGACGACTCCGGCGATCGCTCGCGGCAAATCAGGACGCGCGGCGGCCAGCGATCGGCGTTCGCCGCGGCGATGCCGATCGTGAATGCCGGCAAAGGTCGGCGCATCGATCGGGTAGCCGCCTGTCGCGAGGTGGTACAGCAGCACGCCGAGGCTGTAGATGTCGGACTGGACGGATGGGGGAATCCCCCCAAAGATCTCCGGTGCCAGATAGAGCGGTGTGCCCGCGACGCCGTGCGGCTGCGTGACGGATGCCTGATCGCGCCCTGCGCCGAAATCCATCAGGACGATGCGGCCGTCGGCGTCGCGCATGACGTTCTGCGCCTTGATGTCCCCGTGCAGCAGTCCCGCGCGATGCACGGCGGCGAGCGCTCCGCAGAGGTCGCGGCCGGCTCGCGCGACCTCATCGGGTGTAAACGGTCCGCTCGACGCGACCACGTGTCCGAGCGTGGGCCCGTCGATCAATTCCATCCAGATGCCGACGTGGTCGCCAATCCGCTCGGCTCCATAGACGGTGATGACGTTCGGGTGCCGCACCTTCGCAAGGAGGCGCCCCTCGTCGACGAGCGACGACCCGGCCGGCTGACGCGAGTCGCTGCGGCGCAGCAGCTTCAGCGCCACCTCGCGATCGAGCCGGGCGTCCCACGCGCGGTACACCTCGCCGAACGCGCCCTGCCCCACTAATCCGATCAGCCTCAACGGCCCCCACGACGGAAGCACCTCGCGCGCGTCAGGGGCCCGCGGCGCGTCTTCGCGCAACTCGTCCGCGATGGAGAGGTGGGCCGGCGCGGATGCGAGCCGCTGCTGGACCAGCACGATTTCTGCGATGACGCGAAGATGCTGGAGGACGTCACGATGCGACTCGCTGAGGTTCGACGACTGGACAGACGGCCAGTCGATCGGCGCGCCGTCGGCGATGGCTGTCGCGAGATCGATGAGCGCGCCCGGGTCTTCAGCCACGGTTCATGGACTCCGCGAGCCGCAGCAGCGCTCGGCCGACCGCCATCCGCGCGGCGTCTGCCGTCCGCTTCCCGAGCGCGAACGCCACTTCCTCGTAGCTGCCGCCCAGTTCCACGCGCGCGATGATGGCTTCGCGGTCGTCGTCGGACAGCGTGAACAGGGCCGCTTCGTACCGCTCGGCGGTCTCGGCGCCCACCGCGTGCTCGAAAGGGGACGCGCCCGGGTCGGGACTGTCCGGACTGAGCTCGATCGAGGGCGGGCGGCCTCCCGCTCGCCGAAGCTCGTCGCGAATGCGGTTGAGAATGGCCTGACGCAGGTAGGCCTGCAGCGCGCCTTCGCGCCGGGGCTCGAAGTCGCCAATGCGAGCAAAGGTCCGGAGCACCGCCTCCTGGACGATGTCGTCGGTGTCGGCCACATCGCGCGCCCAGATAGGCATGCGACCGCTGGCCCATCGCCGCAGGCGCGGCAGATAGCGGGCCATCAACGCGTCCACGGCCGCGCGGTCTCCGGCCCGCGCGCGCTGCAGCAGCTGAAGCGTCGACTCCGCTTCGGTCTGCCGAGCGGTCAGGTCCAGCGGCTGCTCACCCGCACCATTGCTCGTCACTTGGGTAGAAGGCAGCCATGATACCCCCTCGGCCGAGAAGACACCACGCTCGGGCACACGCCGTCCCTCCACGGCGGGATTGCCGCTGTACGTATAACGAGTACGCGGGGCTCAACCGAACGACGAGGCGTAGATCTAGCGAGGCTCCGCCTGAGACCGTCGAGAGGCTCCGCCTCGCTGGGCGCATTCTTTGATAACGCCCCGCTGACGCGGGGACGGTCTTGACCGAAAAACTCGACTCATTCAGTGCAAGTTTTCCGGGTCAAGACCTCTAGTGCCTGCAACTCAGAACATCCACGCGCAGACTGCCACGGCGGCGACGGCCGCCACGAGGTCGGCGACGAGCGCGGCGGGCACCGCGTGGCGCGTGCGGCGGACGCCGACGGCGCCGAAGTAGACGGCGAGCACGTAGAAAGTGGTCTCGGACGATCCGTACATCGTGGCGGCCGTGCGCGCGAGGAGCGAGTCCGGGCCGTGGGTCTTGATCAGGTCGGTCGTGAACGCCAGCGAGCCGCTTCCCGTCAGCGAACGCAGGATGGCCAGCGGGACGAGCTCCGGCGGAAAACCGAGCGGCGCGACGAGGGGACGCACGCCGGCCAGCAGGAGATCCATCGCGCCGGAACCGCGGAACATCCCGATCGCGACCAGGATGCCGACCAGGAATGGAATGATCTTCACCGCGACCTCGAAGCCCTCCTTCGCTCCCTCGATGAACACGTCGTACACCTTCACCTTCCGGAGCATTCCCGCGAGAGGGATCGCCACGAGCAGGACGGGGATCGCCCAGAGGGAGATGGCGTCGAGCGCGTGGCGTATCACGAGCGCCCCCCTTCCGCCGCGACGGCCGGCGGATAGAACCGCTGAAGCAGCCTTGCGGCGATCACGGCCGCGACGGTACCGATAAAGGTCGCGACAATCGTCGGGGCGATGATGGTCGTCGGGTTGGCCGATCCCGCGGCGGTCAGGATGCCGATCATCGTCGCCGGAATGAGCTGCACGCCGGCGGTGGTGATCGCCATGAGCGTCACCATCGCGTTGGTCGCCGTGTCCTTGTCGGGGTTGAGGGTCTGGAGTGCTTCCATCGCCTTGATCCCGAGCGGCGTGGCGGCGTTGTTGAGGCCCAGCATGTTCGCGGCGAGCGCGACCACGATGGCGCCAGCCGCCGGGTGCTCGGCCGGCACGTCCGGAAAGAGCCACCGCAGAACCGGCCTCAACGCGCGCCCGATGAGCGAGACGAGGCCAGCGGCCTCGGCCACGCGCATCATGCCGAGCCAGAGCGTCATGATGCCGACCAGGCCGATCGCGATCTGGACGGCACTCGTCGCCGAGTCGACCGCCCCTCTGGTGACCGCGTCCGCCGTCCCGTTGAATGCGGCGACGACCAGCGCCACGGCCATGAGGCCGAACCAGATGTAGTTGAGCATGCGCGATGGTAGCGCATTGCCGATTGCCGATTGCCGATTGCCGATTGCCGATTGCCGATTGCCGGATTGCCGATTGCCGATTGCCGATCGACGGATTGGTGAGTGAGGATTTGGGGGACCACCGTCAGACTGAATGCGCCGCCCTGCACCCGCGGCGGCGGAGGCGGAAACCCGCGTCAGCCCGGAGGCTGCTCGCCGAGCCGAATCGATTCGCCGTGTCGAAGCGTACGGAACCGTGAAGGCGGGACGTTTTCCGCGCGCAAGGCGTCTTCGAGGGCGCGCAGCGGGTCGTCGACGCCTTCGGTCGTCAACTGGAACGTGCCGAAATGCATGCCGATGCTCTCGGCGGCCTCCAGATCGAGATGCGCCTGCACCGCCTCCGCCGGATTCATGTGCACGGCCTGCATGAACCAGCGTGGCTCGTAGGCGCCAATGGGCAGCAGCGCGAGATCGATCGGACCCAGGCGCTGCCGGACGTCGCGGAAGAACGGCGCATACGCGGTATCGGCGGCGAAGAAGATGCGCGCGCCGCCCGCGACCAGCATGAATCCCCCCCAGAGCGCGCGGTTCCGGTCGAGCGGAGTCCGCGCGGAGAAGTGCTGCGCGGGCGTCAGCACGATCGGCACGGCCGAGGTCCTCGCCTCCTGCCACCAGTCAAGCTCCTCGACCCGGCGAAGGCCGGCCGATTGCACGAGCGGCGCGTTCCCCAACGGCGTGACGACGAGGGGATCGAACCGCTTCGCAAGACGGGCGAGCGTCGGCAGATCGCAATGATCGTAGTGGTTGTGGCTGAGCAGCACGACCGAGATGGGAGGCAGGTCCTCGAACCGGACGGCCGGCGGACGGACGCGGCGCGGCCCAAACATGGTCAGCGGACCCGCACGCTCGGAGTACATCGGATCGGTCAGGATGTGTCCCGCCGCCGTTTGAATCAGAAACGTCGAGTGACCGATGAACGTGACGGCGGCGGCGGCGCCGTCCAGCGCCGGGGGCCGTGCCGGCACGAGATCCACGCGCGCGGGCCACGGTAAGCGCGGCTCGCGCAGCATGCGGAGAACCGCCGCGAACGGCTGGCCCGTTGCGCCCGTGGGATTGAAGAATCGGCGCCCGTCAAAATGATCGCTCTTGCCCACGTCTCCTTATACGTCGACACGAGGCTCGCGGCTGCCTCATCCATGCGGGAGAAACGGCTCAGGCGCTCGAAGGGCGTCCGCATCGAGCGCCGCCGCCAGGCGGAGCGGTCTGAAGAGGTTACGAAGTGCTCGAGAGGCCGCGGGAGGACTCGCGCGGGCCCGGACTTCGGACCTTTCTTGTGACCGATTGCCCGGCGCAGGTTCTTGCTTCTCGGAGGACGTGCGCATGGACCTTCGTCGTGACGTGCTGGTCGGTCTCCGCGGCCTGCGCCGCATGCCGGGTGTCGCGCTGCTCGTCGTCCTGACGCTCGGTCTCGCCATCGGCGCAAACGCCACCGTCTTCTCGCTGATCGACCGGGTGGCGATGCGGCCGCTCCCTGTCGACAAGCCGCAGGAACTCGTCCTGGTGAGCGCGCCGGCGCTGCCGTCGCCCCCCCACAGCGGGGGCGCGATCATGGTCGGTGGACCCAAGTCGATGGGGATGGACTATCCGCTCGTCACCGCCCTGCGGGACGGCCTGGCGGACATGTTCAGCGCCGTGGCGGTTCGGCGCGGCTGGCGGTTTACGCTGGCAGCCGACACCGCCGTCGAGGTGCGGGGCGAGTTCGTCAACGCCGAGTACTTCACCGTCTTCGGCCTCCGGACAATCGCCGGCAGAACGTTTACCGCCGCGGAAACGGCCGAGCGCGACGGCCCGGCGGTGGTCGTCCTCAACCACGGCTTCTGGGTCCGCCAGTTCGGTGGCGACCGCTCGATCGTCAACCGCACCATCCGCCTGAACAACGTGCCCGTCACCGTGATCGGCGTGCTCGCGCCCGGCTACTCGGGGACGAGCGTCGGCCTCACCCCCGAGCTCTTTCTGCCGCTCGGCATTGGCGACCAAGTGTCGGCGTTGCCGAAGAGCATGCCACTCCGGTGGGACTCGCCGCACTTCTCCGTTTACATGATGGTGGCGCGATTGAAGCCGGGCGTCGATCGCGCGCACGCGGAAACGGCGGCCCGCCTCTTGTACGAGCGCCTGCTCGGCGAGGCCCTCGCCCGCGGCGCGCAACTGGAGGAGAAGTACCGTCAGTTCATCCAGGAGCATCCCGTGCGCCTCGAGCCGGCGGGCACGGTCGGCAGCGAGCAGTCGGGACTGACCCGGTACCTCGACGTGCCGCTGCGGCTGTTGATGGCGATGACCGTGTTGGTCCTGGTCGTCGCCGCCGGCAACGTCGCCAACCTGCTGCTCGCCCGCGGCATCGCTCGATCCCACGAGACGGCGGTCTGCCTCGCGCTGGGCGCCCGGCGGTGGGACCTGCTTCGGCCGCGGCTGGTCGAATGCTTTGGGCTCGCCGTCGCCGCGGGAACGACGGGGCTGGTGTTGGCGTACTGGACCGGCTCGGTGGTGCCGTCGCTCATCGGCCTGGGCCGCGATCTCGCGGGCGTCGATACGCGGCCCGACGCGCGCGTGGCCGTCTTCACGGCGGCCGTGTCGGTCGCGACGGGGCTGTTCGTGTGGCTGACGTCGGCCCTCTTCCTGATCCGACGACGCGCGACCGAAACTCTCTCGGCCAGTCGCCCGCTGGCCGCTGGCGGCGCCTCCACCCTCGGTCTCCGGCGAGGCCTGGTCGTCCTGCAGGTGGCGCTGTCGCTCGCGCTGTTCTGTACCTCGGCGCTCCTCAGCCGCAGCCTCTTCAATATCCTCTCCGTGGATCCGGGGTTCGACGCGGACGGCCTCGTGGTGTTCAGCGTGAATCCCGCGGCGGTCGGCTACGAGGGCGACCGCCTGGCCGGGTACGAGCGGACGCTCCTCGAGCGCGTCCGCGCCCTGCCAGGCGTGTCGCGAGCGTCCGCCACCTCGATGCTGCCACTCTCGGGCGGTGGCGGAGGCACGGTCGTCCACAGCCGCGAGCAGGCCGAAGGCACGCGAATTGTCGTGGATGAGGCCGAGGTGGACGACGCGTTCCTCGCGACGCTCGGGCTGCCGCTTCTCTCCGGCCGCGGGTTCGACAGTCGCGACATCAAAGGCGCGCCCGAAGTCTGCATCGTCAACGAGGCGGCTGCGCGGGCGATCACGGGGCGGAGCGATGCCGTGGGACGGGTGGTGGGCTACGAGGGCCTGCTTGCGACGTGGCAGATCGTGGGTGTCGTGCGCGACACGCGCAACCAGTCGCTCAAGACCGCCGCCGCGCCCACGCTGTTCCGGCCGCGCGCGCAGGCGAGGTCCAGCGCGCCGATCGGCGTGCTGATCCGAACTGCGGCGCCGGGCGCGCTGACCGCACAGGTCGCAGGCGCGCTGGTGAAGCGGCTGGACGCGGGCGTCGCGGTGACCCGATTCGGCAGTGTCGCCGACTTCGCGCGCGATGCGCTCCTGCGCGAGCGCATGCTCGCGGGCCTGTCGCTCGTGTTCGCGGGGTTGTCCGCCCTGCTCGCGGCGATGGGCCTGTTCGGCCTCGCCAGCTTCAACGTCGTGCGCCGCACCCGCGAGATCGGCATTCGGCTGGCGCTAGGCGCCACGCGTACCGCCGTCGAAAGAGCTGTGCTCGGCGAAGTGGGAGCGCTCGCCGCGCTTGGAACGGCGATCGGCCTTGCGGTCTTCGCGGGCGCCAGCCGCGTCCTGCGGTCGCAGCTGTTCGATGTGACGCCCACGGATCCGCCGGCGATCGTCGCGGCCACCCTCGTGCTCGCGGTGGTGGCGTGCGCGGCGGGCCTGCTGCCCGCCCGCCGGGCGTCGCGCGTGGACCCGGCAGTCACGTTGAGGTACGAGTAACCGCACCGGCCGCTCCGCGAGCGTTACGATGGTGCGCGCCTGGCTGCCCGCCGTCGCAAGCGGGGATCGCAGCGCCGCTCGCCGAAGCCTCGGCTCCCGGCGCACCCGGACGCGAAGGCGCGCGTGGAGGCGAACCTGGACGCCGACCTGGAACGCACCATCCGTGACCTGGCACCGCGCGTGCTGCGCTATGCCGTCGCCCGGACAGGCGACGTGTCGGCGGGCGAAGACGTCGCGCAGGAGAGCCTGGAGGCCCTCGTCCGGCACTGGCGCCGGGCGGGGCCGCCCGAATCGGCCGAGGCGTTCGTGTTCTCGATCGCGCGGCGGCGGGCCGTGCGAGCGGTCATCCGCCGGCGGTTGTGGGTGCCAATCGAGCACGCATTCGGCAGGCACGACGACGCCCCGGATCCCGAGGCGCAGGCGGTCGCTCGCGCGGAACACGTTCGCGTGCGCGCGGCGCTCGCCCGTCTGCCGCGAAAGGACCGGGAGGCGCTGCTCCTGGTCGCGCTCGGGCAGATGACGAGCGCCGAGGCGGCCGTCGTGCTCGGGCTCTCGTTGTCGGCAACGAAGATGCGCGTCCACCGGGCCCGAAAGCGCCTGGCGACCGAACTGGGAAACGAGGATGACGACTGAACCGAACGAGCCGAACGAGCACGTGGACCGGACGCTGCGCGACGCGTTCGCCGTTGGCGACGATGTCGCCAGGCGCGTGTCAGACCATGCGCTCGCAGCGCCGCCGCACCGCCCCCGTCGCGCGCCACTCGTCGCCTCGCTCGCGCTCGCGGCCGTCACGCTGTGCGCGGGCCTGGTGGCGTGGCTGTCCCGCCCGCCGGTGCGTCCCTCGCACGTCACGACAGCCCCGGCGAATGTCACCGAGCTGACCGGTTCGTTCGTGGACGGCGTGCTCATCGTCCCGATTCCCGGTGACGTCATCGTCATCGCGGGGCCGGGCCAACCAGACGATCGTCCGCCGGAAGGCTCCGGCGTTGTGTTGCTGGAAGGAGATGCGCGATGACCCAAGTGGTTTCGGGTGTCACGTTGCTGTCGGCGCTACTCGCGTTAGCCGCGCCGTCGGCAGCACAGTCCTCGCTCCCGACGTCGGCACGAGCGCGCGCCTCAGCGCCGACCGCCGAGAGCGCGTTGAACAAGCGCGTGTCACTGGATCTGAAGGCGATGGCTCCCCGTGATGCCTTCAAGGTGATCGCCAACGCGATCGGCTATACCGCGGAGGTCGCGCCTGACGTCTCGACGCCCGTGGACATCGTCGTCGGGAACATCAGCGCGAGGACCGCGCTGAACACGATCTGCGAGAGCATCGGCTGCACGTGGCAGGCGAGCGGCACGGTCATTCACGTGGAGAAGGCCGGGCACGGAAGCACTCTCGTCACGCGCCGCGGTCCCGCCACCCGAGCCAAGGAGGTCGAGGCCCGGAGCGCCGGGGTCGCCGAACTCAGGCGATTGATGGACCAGGTGCTCCCGGCCGACATGAAGTTCGAGCACGTGCCGCTCGCGGAGGTCGCAGAGCGACTCAGCAAGGCGACCGGCTTCGAGATCACCCTCACGGGAGCACGCTCGGACGAGACCTTCTCGGGAGATCTGGGCGGTCGGCCGTTCTCAGCGGCGCTCAAGACCATCAGCGAGCAACTCGACGGGAAGGTCGCCATAATCACCGGGCGGAAAGGCACGGGGGCGACGTCCATCAAGATCCAGATGAAAGCCGTTCGCAAGCCGCGCAAGTAGCGGGGTGTCACTCGCGGATCACCGTTCCCTGCGCGCGGGTCAGCGGCGCTCGTGAACCGCACCGGTTTCGTCGCCACCGTGAAGGAGGACGCGAAGCGTGAACGGAGGCTGGCCTTGGGCACCGGAGCGCCGAAGGCGCGAAGGTGGCTCCTCAGGTAGGACTCGAACCTACAACCCTCCGGTTAACAGCCGGATGCTCTGCCATTGAGCTACTGAGGAACAAGGGATGGCAGAAACATGAATTGTACCATTGCGGATTGCGAATTGACAATTGCGGACCAATCCGCAATTACCGGGCTTCGGCGTCGACCTCGATCTGGAGATTGCCCCGAAGCGCGTTGGAGATCGGACACTTCCCTTCCGCCTCGCGCGCGACGTCGGCGAACTGCGATTTCTCGATTCCCTTCAGCCCCTCGGCCACGACCTTGAGGCGGGACGTCGTCAGCTTGATCCCCGCGTCGCCCTTGTCGGCGGTCACCGTCGCGGTCACGAGCGTCCTCGTCGCGCTGGCGTTCTTCCGGCCGAGCGTGCCGTTGAGCGCCATCGCGTAGCAGGCCGCGTGGGCCGCGGCGATCAGCTCCTCGGGGCTCGTGCGCCCCTCGGGCTCGCCGATGCGCGAGGGAAACGTCACGGGCAGGTTGAACGCGCCGGTCCCCGCCTGCGCGGTGCCCTTCCCCTCCATCACCGACCCTGCCCAGTCGACCGTCACCGAACGTGAAAACGTCGCCATGTGTAACGCTCCTCGATTGAATGGCGGGGCCCCCTGCACCCCGCCAGGCTCACTTCGCTCCGCTCGCTCGTCGCCGCTCGCACCTTGGGCGCCGAAGCGGCAGTGGTCTCCGCCGCGAAGGCGGCCGCTCCGTTCGCTGTTTCTTATTTCTTTTTCCCCTTCGCCGTGATGCCCAGCTGCACGGCGACGCCGAGCAGGCCGAGCACGATCAACGCCAGAAGGTCCCCTCTCGTGTTCGGCAGCGGATCCAGCGGGTACACGCGGTACACGCTGCGGCTCGCCGCCTCCGCCGCCGCGCGGCTTCCCATGAGCGCCGCGCCCCCGACGATCGCTGTCTGCGCTCCCCCGAATGCGGTCGCCACGATGATCACGTAGCGCTGCAGCGCGAGCGCGCCGAGCGCGCCGAGCACCGACAGGATGATGACCGGAATCAGCCCCGGCTCGCGCCCGAACGCCGCCCACACGACGTGCGCGGCAAGCGCGCCGATGCCCGCGCCAATCAGCGCCACGCCCACGAAGTACGCGGCAATCAGGAGCAGCGCCCCGACGATGCCGCCGCCGAGCGCGGCAAGCAGCATCCACATCGTGTGGTCCGTGCCCATCGCCGAGCTCGCGATGAGCGCGCCCAGGATGAACCCGTAGATCCCCAGGACGACGCGGAAGACGCGGTAGCCGGCGAAACAGGAGAGCAGCCCGCCCAAGACGAGAATGATCGCCGCCGGCAACTGGAAAGACGCGGGAAGCATAGCCAGCCGATTATATGATGGCGGCGTGCCGCCGACCGCAGGACGTCAGTTCACGCCAGCAGGAATCGTCTCGGCCGTGGCCGGCCTCGCCTTGTTCGTGTGGCTGGTCTGGAGCGTCGGCCCACGGGAAGTCGTCACGGGATTCCGGCAGATCGGCTGGTGGCTGCTGGCGATCCTGGCCCTCGGAGGCCTCCGGTTCGCCGTGCGCGCGTGGGCGTGGACGCTCACGATTGAGCCGCCGCACCGGTTGCGGTACGCGGACGCATTCATCGCGGCGGTGTGCGGGGACGCTGTCGGCAATCTGACACCGCTCGGTCCCGTGGTGGGCGAACCCGCCAAGGCCGCCTACGTGCGCGACCGCCTGCCTCTTGACATCGCGTTCACCGCGCTCGCGATCGAGAACGTGTTCTATACGCTGTCGGTCGCGGCGATGATCGCGGCGGGCACGATCGCGCTCCTCGTCACCGTCAACCTGCCGCTCGGCCTCCGCGAGTTCAGCGAGGCGGCCGTCGCGGCCATCGTCGGGCTCTTCCTCGCCGTGGCATGGCTGCTGTGGCGGCGTCCCGCGCTGCTCGGCGCGCGGACGCCGGAGGCGTCCACGCGGACGAAGATGCGGGCGCGGCTGGAACGGCTGCGCGCGATCGGGCAGGACATCTACACCTTTCGATCGCGGCGGCGCGGCGCCGTGCCGCCCATCGCGCTCGCGGAGCTCGCCTTTCACGTGCTGGGCGTGGCGGAGAAGCACCTGACGTTGTGGCTGATCCTCGGCACGCCGCCTCCCCTCGTCTATTCGTTCATTGTCGAAACCGCCGACCGGATGATCACGGTCGCGTTCAAGTTCGTGCCGTTCCAGTTCGGGGTGGGCGAGGCGGGAACCGGCGCGGTGACGGCGATACTCGGCCTGGGTACCCAACCCGGCATCACTCTCCAAGTCGTGCGCAAGGCGCGCATGGGTATCTGGTCCCTCGTGGGTATGGCGTTCCTGGTGCGCCGCGGCCTGACCGCCCGCCGGATTCTGGAAGACGACGCCCTCCACTCCTCCCGCCCGCGCTAGGCTGGATCCCGAGTTGCATTCTGGTGGACGGATTCGGCGCCCCGAATGGAATTGAGCCAAAAACCTGACGCCTGACGCCTTTGTAATCGGGACAGGGCAGCGCTCGGGATAACATGAGAGAGCGGCCATGTTCCTGCAACCGGGGGCATAGTACCGGCGTCCAATTCACGTCGGGGGCGGCGCACGTCATACGCTCCTGAGCCTGAAAAGGACTCGAGGTAGCTTGTGATTCCAGTTCCGTCCGCTCGCGTGACAGATGCCGTTGTGCTTGCCGCCGGCAATGGCGACCGCTTCCTCAACGGCACGCACCACTCCAAACTTCTTCAGCCCGTTCTCGGCGAGCCGCTCATCGTCCGGACGCTGACGACCGCCGCCGAAGCGGGGGTGACGCGCTTCCGCGTAGTGCTCGGATACGAGGCAGACGAAGTTCGCGCCGCCGTGGAGCGTGGCCTGCCGGGGGGCGCGTCGGTCGGTTTCACGCACAACCCTGAATGGCATCTCGAAAACGGGGTGTCGGCGCTTGCCGCGCGCGCCTTCTTCACAGATCGGCACTTCGCCCTGCTCATGGGCGACCATCTGTTCGAGCCGGCCGTCCTCGCCTCGTTGCTGCGGGCGGACCTGCAGCCGCAGGAATCGATGCTCGCGGTCGACCCGCGCCCGGCGGCGCCGGAGATTGCCGCGGAGGCGACCCGCGTTCGTCTCTCGGGCGATCGCATCACGGCCATCGGCAAGGACCTGCACCCCTACGATGCGCTCGACACGGGGCTGTTCGTGTGCGCGCCGGCGCTGTTCGGGGCGCTCGAGACGGCGCGCGCGGCCGGCGACACGACGCTCAGCGGCGGCATCCGGCGGCTCGCCGAACAGGGATTGATGCGCGCGCACGAGGTCGGGAACGCCGTCTGGTACGACATCGACACGATTGCCGATCTCGAATCGGCCGTCGCCCTGGTGGGAGAGCCGGAGACCGCATGACCCCTCGTCACGACACGCACCCATCGACGTCGCGCGCGATCCACGCCGGGGCGCTCGCGCTCGGGGTGTTGCTTTTTTCCGGCGCGCTGTATTACATCAACTTCAACACGGCCGTCGGCACGATCAAGCGCCTCGGCCTGGCGCTGCCGCTCGCGATCTTCTTCAGCGCCGTGTGGCACCTGGCGCGCACGTGGGCGTGGTCCTGGTGCTTTCCGCGGCCCCGCACGGTCAGTTTCGCGAGACTGGCGCGCGTGCGGCTGGCGGCTGAGGCCTTCAGCTACCTGACGCTGCGCGGGATTGCCGGGGAGCCGCTCAAGGTCGTGCTGCTCGGCGACCGGGTCGACGCGCGCCAGGCGACCGCCGCGGTTGCGCTCGAGCGCCTCGCCTACATGGTCGGCACCACCATCATTGTCGGCATCGGATCGATCCTGGCGATCGCGGGTCTGCCGCTCACGACGGCGTGGTTCCACGTGTTCCGCGCCTTTGCCATCACCGCGGCGGTGCTGGCGGCCCTCACCGCGGTCGTGATCTCCGGGCGCGGCACCTACCTCCAGGCGGGCCTGGAGCGTTTCGATCGGATCGCGGGCACATCGCTTCGCGCCGGCCGGGTGTCGCGCTTCGTCGCGGCGGTCGAGCGGCAGATGCTCGAGCTCCTGCGCGGAAACCCCGTGCGGCTCGCCGTTCTTCTCACGGCCACCTGCGCGGCCTACGCGTGCATGGCGCTCGAGGCGTGGGTGATCCTGCGCGCCACAGGGGCCCCGATCACGCCGAACGGCGCGCTGGCGGTCGAGACGTTCTCGCGCGTCGCGAGCTTTGCGTCGGCGTTCATCCCGGCGAATCTCGGCGCGCTCGAAGCGTCCAGCCTGGCGGCCGTCGCGGCGGTCGGCGCCATCGGGGGCGGCGCCGCGCTCGCGCTCGCCCGTCGTCTTCGCGGTCTGTTCTGGGCGGGGCTCGGCCTGGCGATCTATCCGCGCCACTCGCGAAGCGCCGGGCACGCGTCCATCGAGGACACCGCGCCGCCGGCCGTCGGCGACGGGCAGTCCTCGACGCTGCTGTATTTCCCGGGCGCCGCCGATGTGCTCGTTCCTCCATCGGCGATCCTCGCGGGGCTGCCGCTCTGCGAGCGGGTGCTGCGTCCCGCGCTTCGCGCCGGCTACAGCCCGATTGTGGTGTGGGCGCCTGACTGCGGGTGCGGTGGCAAGGACGGCAAGCGGCTGCGCCGGCTGGCGGCACAGAGCGGCGGGCACATCACCGTCGCGCGCGACGAGCCGGCCTGGCGCGCCGCGCTCGCGCCGCTCGGCCCCGGCGAAACCGTCACGGCCATCGGGGCGGGCACGATCGTGTCGACGGCCCTTCTCGCGGAGGCGCGGGCGCTGCGCGCGGCGGACGGCGAGGCGCGCGACGTCGCGGCCGGCCCCGCCTGGCCGGAGAGCGGCGTGCTGCGCTTCGCCGCGGCCGATGCCCTGTCCCCGAACCGCGTCCTGTCGGAGCTGGCGGTGCGCCGCGCGCGCGCGCTGCCGCTGCCGTCAGGCAAGGACGTGTCCGACGGGCGCGGCCATCTGGCGCTGCGGATTGGCACACCCGCGGATCTCGCGGAGGCCGAGCAGACCATCCGGCGGTCGAGCTACAAGAACACCGACGCGAAGGTCGCCCGATTCAATCGCCGCCTGTCGCTCCCGATCAGCATTGCGCTCATCCGGACGCCGCTGACCGCGAACCAGCTGTCCGTCATTCTCGTAGCGCTCGGGTTCTACTCGGCGTGGCTGTTCGGGACGGGCCACTATATGGCGGGCGTGGTCGGCGGGTTCCTGTCGCTCGCCGCGAGCGTGCTCGACGGCTGCGACGGCGAGATTGCCCGGTTGAAGTACCAGGAGTCGGCGCTCGGCTGCTGGATCGAGACCTTCGGCGACTACGCCTATTACGTCGCGGTCTTCGTGGGGCTGACGGCGGGCGCGGTCCGCCGCACCGGGTGGGAGGGCTTCTACTGGCTCGGCGGCGTGGCGCTGGCGGGCACGCTGATCTCGTTCGCGCTGCTGATCTTCCTCCGCACGAGAATCACCGCGGGGCGCCCCGACAAGCTGCACGCGATCGCCAGGGAACGGTTCAAGGCCGAACCGACCGCGTGGTCGAAGATCATCTGGAAGATCTCGTTCGTCGCCACGCGCGCGGCCATGCCCTACGGCATCTTCGCGCTCTCGCTCCTGCACCTGCTGCCGCTGGTCGTCGTCCTCGCCGCCCTCGGCGCGAATCTCTACTGGGTGAGCCTCGTGCTGAAGCTGCGGCACTTACTGGGCGCGGAAGAGACGGTGGCCGCTTAAGACAACGCCAAATTCCAAACTTCAAACTTCAAAGGCATTTCAAACTTCAAATATCAAATTTCAAACGTTCGATTTTGGTTTGGAGTTTGGAGTTTGGAGTTTGGAGTGGGTTTGGAGTTTGGAATTTGTAGTTTGGAGTTGACTCAGACTTCCCTGCGTCCCTCCATCGCCTTGTGCATCGTGACTTCGTCGGCGTACTCGAGGTCGCTGCCGACGGGCACGCCCATGGCGATGCGGGTGACGCGGACACCGAGCGGCTTGAGCAGTTTGGCGAGGTAGATGGCGGTGGCCTCCCCCTCGACGTTCGGGTTGGTCGCGAGGATCACTTCTTCCACGCCGCCTTTGCCGACGCGCTCCAGCAGGCCCTTGATCTTCAAGTCGTCCGGGCCGACGCCGTGGAGGGGTGACAGCGCTCCCATGAGCACGTGGTACAGCCCCTTGAAGTCGCGCGTCTTCTCGACGGCCGTCACGTTCTCCGGCTCCTCGACCACGCAGATCATGCGGTGGTCGCGGCTGTCGTCGGTGCAGTAGAAGCAGGGGTCGGTCTCGGTGATGTTGCTGCAGGTCGAGCAGTAGGTGACGCGGTCCTTGACCTCGCGCAACGCGTCGACGAGGCGCTCCACGTCCTCGCGCGGCGTCTTCAGCACGTGGAAGGCGAGCCGCTGCGCCCCCTTGGCGCCGATGCCCGGCAGGCGTTGGAGCTGTTCGATGAGCCTGGTCAGGGGATCGGGACGCGACATCAGAACATGCCGGGCATCTTCAGGCCGCCCATCATGCCGCTCATCTGCTGCGACATGGCCTCGTCGACCTTGCGGTGCGCGTCGTTGATCGCCGCGAGGATGAGGTCCTGCAGCATCTCGACGTCCTCCTTCGACACCGCCTCGGGATCGATCTTGAGCGACTGAATCTGCTTCGAGCCGTTCATCACGACCGTCACCATGCCGCCGCCGGAGGTCGCCTCGACGCGCATCTCGGCCATCTGCTTCTGCAGCTTGTCCTGCATCTGCTGCGCCTGCTTCATCATCTGCTGGATGTTCATCTTATTTTCTGGGGGGCTTCGCCCCGCCAGACCCCCCTACGCGCTCGCTCGCGGGGCCCCTGACTCCCCGCTCCGCTCGCGCGGCTCACTCACTGCGTTCGTTCGCGTCAGAATTCCTGACCTGACGGGTCGTCTTCTACCGCTCCTCGACGTCCTTGATCTCCGCCGCGAAGACGTCGAGCATCGCCTGCACGCCGGAGTCGGCGAGCGCCTGCTGCCGCAGTTCCGCCTTGCGGTCCGGCGCCGGGGGTTCCTCTGGACCTGCCTCGGCTTTCGGCGCCGCGCCCGCCGTCCCTTCCACCGACACGACGGCCATCCGGCGTCCGGCCAGCTCGCTCGCGAGCGTCTCGAGCTGCGCGCGGGACTGATCGAGCTGCACCCGCAGCGCCTTGTGCTGGGGCGCGTAGGTGAACACGACGCGTTCGCGTTCGACGTCGACGCGCTGCGCCTGCGCGACGACGGTGCCGTAGAAGAACTTCTTGGCGTTCCTGACTTCGCTCAGGAACGCGTCCTTGAAGTCGGCGGACGCCACGGCCTTGACGTGGGGGATCTGTTGCTCCGATCCCACCGGCGGCGGCGCCGGAGCAGGCTCGGCGGCTTTCGCGGACTCCCGCCGCGCCTCGACGGCCTTGACGGTCGCGGCATTTCCGGGCGCGGGGCGAGGAACGGGACGTGGGGCCGGCGCGGCAGCCGCACGCGGCGGGCCGGCGCTCGGAGGCCTTCCGTTTTCGAGCCCCTCGATCAGATCCGAGATTGGCACGAGCTTCCGGAGGTGCACCCACCGCAGGAGCGCCATCTCCAGGTGATAGCGCGGCTCGCCGGAGCCGCGGATCTCGTACTCGGCCTTCGTCAGCACATCGAAGGCCCGCATCAGGTCCTCGGCGGAGAACGCGGCCGCCAGCCCGCGCACGCGATCCTGCTCACCCTCGGCGGCAATCTCCAGGTCGTTCAGCCGCGTCCCGTCGATGTTGACCACGAGGATGTCCCGGACGAGCCGCGCCAGCTCTCTGACGACGAGCTTGAGGTCGTAGCCGGACTCGACGGCGCGTCCGGCGAGGTCGAACGCCGCCGCGCCGTCCTCGCGCGACACCGCTTCCGCGATATCGAGCAGCAGATCGCGGCGCACGAGGCCGAGGACGGTCGACACGTCGTCGGCCGTCAGGGTATCGCCGGCAAACGCGATGACCTGGTCGAACGCGCTCTGCGCGTCGCGCATGCTGCCGTCACCGGCGCGCGCGAGGAGCATCAGCGCCGCCTCGTCGACCTGGATCTTCTCGGCGTCGGCAATCCGGCGGAGCTGGTCGGCAATCGGCTTGATGCCGATCGCCTTGAGCTCGAACACCTGCGAGCGCGACTGGATCGTCGCCGGCACTTTCTGCGGCTCGGTCGTCGCCATCATGAAAATGACGTGTGGCGGCGGCTCTTCGATCGACTTCAGCAGCGCGTCGAACGCCTGCGCAGAGAGACGGTGCACCTCGTCGATGATGAAGATCTTGTAGCGGTCGCGCGCGGGCGTTGTGCGGAGGCCGGCAATGATCACCTCGCGCACCTTGTCGACCTGGGTGTTGGTGGCGGCGTCGATCTCGAGGACGTCGATGTCGCGCCCCTGGGCGATCTCGACGCAGGCGTCGCACTCGCCGCACGGGTCCGCGGTCGGCCCGTTCACGCAGTTCAGTCCCCGCGCGAGGATCCGCGCCGTCGTCGTCTTGCCGACGCCCCGCGGGCCGGAGAAGAGGAAGGACTGCGCGATGCGCTTCGCGGCGATCGCGTTGCGGAGCGTCTGCGTGACGCCGCGCTGGCCGATCACGTCTTCGAAGCGCTGCGGGCGCCACTTGCGCGCGAGAACCTGGTAGGTGGCCAAAATGAATGACTGCTAGACGGTCAATGAAGTGGTGGTTGCCGGATGCCGGCGGGGTCCACCGCGACCCGGGAGGCCTGCGGCACATGTCAGGATCTGCTTAGCGCTGCTGCCTTCCGGCCCTGACGCGGTTCGCAGGCTGAGATTGCACAGGTTCCGGGCCGCGGTGCACCCCCCCGCCGTCGCGCTCGTCGGCGCTTCGGCGGGCAAGCCGTGCCTTCAGTGTACTTGCCCATCCGGGCACAGGCAAGGATCGGCCGGCTCTGCGGCACGGAAGAGGCGTTTTCACTCTTCTTCACGATTCCTTCACGACACGCCGCCGGGGCGAGCACTACTCTCCGTGCGAGAGGACCACGATGCCCCAGCCGACGCGTGTGAATCGCCGCGAGTTTCTGAAGGCCTCGTCCGCCGCGCTCGTCGCAGTGCCGGTCACCTCCTGCATCGCGAAGCCGATGCCGGTCCGGTCGGTCTACCGCTCGCTCATTCCCGATGACACGACGGCCACGCTCGTCAACGACGTCCATTCGCAGTTGAACGCGACCCGTGTCGCGGCCATCGTGCGGCCCGCCAGCGTTGACGAGCTGGCCGCGGCCGTCCGCGGAGCGGCCGAGATCGGGCGTCCCGTGGCGATCGCGGGCGGACGGCACGCCATGGGAGGCCAGCAGTTCGCCGAGGACGCGCTGCTCGTGGACACGCGAGCGTTGAACCGGCTGCACGACCTCGATCCCGCGGCCGGAATCGTGACGGCCGACGCCGGCATCCAGTGGCCGGAGCTCATCGCCGGTCTTCAGGCCGCCCAGGAGGGACGGGCGGCGCAGTGGGGCATCGTTCAGAAGCAGACCGGAGCCGATCGCCTCAGCCTGGCGGGCGCGCTGGCGTGCAACGCTCACGGGCGCGGCCTCACCCTCGGGCCGATCATCCAGCAGGTCGAGAGCTGCGACCTGCTCGACGTCCGCGGCAACGTGCGCACCTGCTCGCGGCAGGAGAACGCCGATCTGTTCCGCCTGGCCATCGGCGGCTACGGTCTGTTCGGTGTCATCACTCGCGTGCGGCTGCGGCTCCGGCCGCGCGTCAAGGTGCGCCGCGTCGTCGTGCTCGCCGAGACGCGCGGCATCAGCGAGCGATTCGAGGAGCGGATCCGCGACGGTTATCTGTACGGCGATTACCAGTTCGCCACGGACGCGACGCGTGACAGCTTCCTCGCGCGCGGGATCTTCTCCTGCTATCAGCCCGTGCCGGACGGCACTCCGCTGACGCTGAACCCGACGCGCTTCGACCCCGAGGACTGGGCACGGCTCACGTTCTACTCCCACCGGTACAAGCGCCGCGCGTTCCAGGTGTACTCGTCGCGCTACCTGCGGACGTCCGGGCAGATCTACTGGGCGGACTCGCAGCTCTCGGCCGCCTACGTCGACGGGTACCATGCCGATCTCGACCGCGCGCTCGGCGCGCGCGTCCCGGCAACGGAGATGATCACCGAGACGTATGTCGAGCGTCCGCGCCTCGAGGCGTTCATGCAGGACGCGGCGCGCGAGCTCGGCGCGCGCCGGGCGAACGTCGTCTACGGCACCGTCCGCATGATCGAGCCGGACACCGAGAGCTATCTGGCGTGGGCGACGGGGCGGTTTGCATGCGTCATCTTCAATCTGCACGTCGAGCACACGCCGGCGGCGATCGACGCGGCGGCCGGCGCCTTCCGCGCGCTCATCGACCTGGCCATCGCGCATGGCGGCCGCTACTACCTGACGTACCACCGGTGGGCGCGGCGCGATCAGGTGGAGCGCTGCTACCCGCAGATGCCGGCGTTCCTCGGGCTCAAGCGGCAGCACGATCCGGCGGAAGTCTTCCAGAGCACCTGGTACCGCCACTACCGGACGATGTTCACGAGGGCCCAAGCGGACCTCTAAGGCGGCTCCCTATTTTCTATTCGGAATGACTGGTTGAGATTTCGCGAAGACGATGTAAGAGCTGGAACGGCCGGCGTTGAAGTACCTCGCGGTCCGGCCTGCCAGTCTGTCGGTCCCATGAATGGACTGGTCGCCGACGACTTGCGGATACCAGCTCTGGCCCGCTTCGATGATCTTCTTCGGGACGGCCCACGAGAGCGGGTTGGACGGGTCGTTGCTGGACGTCAGGTAGATTCCCTCGGTCGTGTAGTTTCCGCCCTTTGACCGGCTCATGAGGATCACGTACGTCTGCAGGTCCACGTTCCAGTGAATGGACGGACCCCAGTACCCGTTGTTACTGGCGCTTTGCCACGACACTTTACGCGAGTCATCGAGGGGAGTGCTCCAGCCGCCCAGTCCCCTCTCCGTCCAATACCCGGCGTACCACTTCAGCACCCTGGATTGCCCGGTCTGCTCGTCGATCGGGCGATCGCGGTCGATCCAGAGCATGCGCGCGAAGGAGATGCCCTGCTCCTGGACCGAGCCGCTGTAATTGGAGAAGAAGAAATACGCGTAGTGATCCGCGGGATCGGTATTGTTGTCCAGGATCACCGAGAAGTCGCCCACGCCGCCCGCCGTGACGGGGTGATCGGTGTTGCAGCCGGGCACGCCGCCGCGCGGCGTGAGAACGATTCCCAGGTCCTGCCACGTCGTGCCGTTCGTATCGGAAAAGGCGGCGCCGATGACCGGGTAGAACCGCTGTCCTTTGGGACACTGCAGCACGAACTCCGCGTGATACCAGCCGTACACCCTGCCGGCGGACTCGTCCGGAATGACCGATTCCATCCAGGCGCCCGCATGCAGGTCGTCGAGGTAAACGGAGTTCTTCCCGGGCGCGACCTCGGGCATGTCCACCAGCTTTTCGAGCGACGGCCCTTTCGACAGCCGCGGTTGTCCGTTGAAGGAATTCAGAAGATAGAACTGATCGTCCATCCAGAATGACGGACTGTTGCTGTCGGTCGCGTTGGGGAACTTCACCGTCGTCGCCAGCACGAACTGCACGTCCACGACGCTGCGCGGCACGGCGATGCCGACTATCTCGCGCTGAGTCGCCGCCGGAGTGACGGCGACGAGGACGGCGACCGCAACGAGCGCGAACATCGTTGCAGTCCTGAGCTGAACGCCGGAGGACCGGTTTGCACTTGACATGAAACACCCGAAAGACAAATTGATGACAAATGGAAGAATGACAATGTGAGCACTCGCAAAACTGCGTGACTCTTGTTTGACCAGCCTGAGCACCCGGAGGTTGGGTCTGAGCGGCTTGACACCCTGTCCACGGACCCGGAAGACTGCAGTCATGGGTCATCGGGCGCTGATGGCGGCGATCGTCCTCGCTCTGATCGTCGCGTGCGGGAGGGACCGGCAGCGGCGGTCGATCACGCTGGGGACGACGACCAGCGTCGGCAACTCGGGGCTGCTTGACACACTTCTGCCACGGTTTCAGCAACAGCACGGCATCGCCGTTCGAGCGCACCTTGTCGGAAGCGGCCTGGCCGTTCGGATGTTGTCCCGCGGCGATGTTGACGTCGTCGTCAGCCACGCCCCGTCGCTCGAAACAGCGGCCCTTCGCGATCGTCCGGGCTGGCGCTACCGGAAGATCATGTACAACGACTTCGTCCTGACCGGCCCGCCGGATGATCCCGCGCACGTGGGGGCATCGCCGACCGTGGAAGAGGCCATGCGCCGCATCGCGAGGTCCCCCGTCAGGTTCCTCTCGCGGGGTGACGAGTCGGGCACGCACCAGCGGGAGCAGGAACTGTGGGCGCTCGCCGGCGAACGGCCGTCGAGCGAGCGGCTGGTGATCGCAGGGGCGGGAATGGGATCGACGCTTCGCGTCGCGAGCGAGACCGGCGCGTACACGCTCACCGATCGCGCCACGTTTGGTCAGCTCGCGTCAACGCTGCGACTGCGGATCCTGTTCGAGGGAGGGCTGCGTCTTCTGAACACGTACGCCGTCATCGTCAACACGCAAGGGCCGCGGGCGGCCGATGCGTCCGCCTTCGCCGAGTGGCTCACTGACGGCGACGGCCGTCGCCTCACTGCCGAATACCGGCTGCCTGGCGGCGTCCCCGCCTTTCGCGTGTGGCCGACCGGCCAGGCCCGAGAAAATCCAGCCGACGTTCCGCGGTAAGGTGCTGACGTAGCCCGCTCTTTCGCAGGGACGGCGCCCTTTACTCGAGCGGGATGCGGCTCTTGTTCTGCGCGAGCCACCGATCGAAGGTCTGGAGCGCCGGGTTGAGCGCGCGGGCGACGTCCAGATTGCGGGCGCCGCAGTACTCTTTCTCGAAGTCGCGCTTGAACTGGAACATGTTGCCCAGATCCTCGGCTCCGGGGAAGCCGAAGCTTCGGTACGCCTCGGGCGTCACCGAGTTGTATCGCACCTCCTGGCCGAGCGCCCGGGTGAAAGAGGCGGCCATCTGCGCGCCGGTCAGGTGCTCGCCGGCGATTCCCACTGTCCTGCCGATGAACTCGCTGCCCCGCTTGAAGAGGCCGTACGCGCACCTGCCGATGTCTTCGGCCGCCATCCCCGGCAGCTTCGCGTCGCCCATCGGGAGCGTCAACGCCAGCGTGCCATCGGGGCCCTTCCTGGGGCCCATCCCGAAGTAGATGAAGTTCTCCCAGTAGAACGACGTCAGCAGGAACGTCGTCGGCGCGCCGAGCTCGGTGAAAGCGGAGTTGCCTTCGGCCTTGGCGTCGAAGTGCGGGACCTTGTACTTGCCCATCAACGTGGGCATGCGGTTGTCATTGAGCGGCACCCATTTGCGCGTGTCCTCGAAGGTGGACCAGATGGCGTGGTGGACGCCGGCGTGCTTCGCGGCTTGCGCCATGGCGCGGGCCCCGGCGATTTCCTTCTCGGGCGAGAAGTGCGCCCAGAAGAAGGTCACGCAGTAGGCGCCGTGGGCGCCCGCGAAGGCCCGCTTCAGGCTCTCGAGATCGTCGAGGTCCGCGGCGACGATCTCGGCGCCCTGGGCCGCCAGCGCGCGCGCCTTGTCGGAGTGGACGTCGCGCGTCAGTGCGCGCGCCGTGAACGGACCGCTCTTGTCGTTGAGAATGGCGCGGACCAATCCGCCGCCCTGCGCGCCGGTCGCGCCCACCACCGCGATGATCTTCTTGTCAGCCACAGCGAGCCTCCTTCTCGTATGACATGGTCAGCGTCGTTCGTACCCCTTCAAGAATCTCGCAGACCTGGCGGCCGTAGCTCGCGGGTTATCAAGCGCAAGCGAAGGAGAGTGCGCCTTCGCGCTCCGCGCTACGGCGCGACAGCCTTCGCCGGGATGCTGGCTTGCCGAGCCGTAGCTCGGCGCGCCAGCGCCGAGCGAAGGCTGGCGGAGAGAGTGGGATTCGAACCCACGGTAGAGTTTCCCCTACACACGCTTTCCAAGCGTGCTCCTTCAACCACTCGGACATCTCTCCGGTTGAGTGGAATCAACAATTTGCGACGGCCCGAACCAAATCATCGCAGAATTGTGTCAGACGTCCTAATCTGCGCAAATCGTTTACGGCTGCCATCCCGACCACCGCGGAAGCGATCGTCGCGTGCCGCATCGTTGTGCTAGTCGCAAGCGTCACCCGGCACGAAGACTTATGTCCAGGTGCAGTGCAGCGACTCGACGTCAGGCTGCGTTTGGCAGTCGAACGCGAAGGTCACGTGCTGGTCGTGCCGCCGTTCGCCGGAATCCACCGAGTTTCTTGAATGTCCACTGCGATGCCATCGACTGACAAGGTGTGCACCCAAAACCCAGAACCGCGTGACCTGTCGCGCGCGTCGCCGAGCGTCGACGATGGTGCCGAGACTACGCGAAATGCGTCGGCGGCCGATGCCATGTACCCGATGTGACGATGACCGTTGAACGCGACGGTCCTCGGCCGTCGCAACAGCGCCCGCAGCACGAAGCTGCCGTCCAGCAGAAGGAGGCCGCGCTCGTCGAATGCTCCACTCGCGTGCGGGGGCAACGCGATGTGATGATGCAGCGCAAACACCAGCGGTTCAGTCGCGAGCTGCTCGACCATTTGCGTTACACGCGCGACTTGACGCGGCGACACGGCACCGAATGCGTTGCCGGCAATCGTTCCAGACGTCGCGTTCGAGTCGATTACGACGATGCTGACGGGCGACCCGGAAATGCTGACGAACTGCGGAAAGAGACTCTCCCAGAACTCGGCGAACTTGGCAAATACGGATTCGTCGTTTAGCGGCTCCGCTTCGTCGAAGTCGAGCCCCACTCCAAGGAGCTGCACCTGACGCCGGAAGAGCCGCAGCAGCTCGTCGCGGTCCCTCAGCACGTCGCGGAGCGGCCGCACCCGCCCAGCGTCATCGACCACGCGCGTGCGGTCGCCCTGGATGAGATCGAGGGCGACCAGGAACCTAAACTGCCGCAACGCGCGGTCGACGTGCGAGCTGGCGAAATCCCACGCGACGTACCGGATGTTCAGATCGTGGTTTCCCGGAACTAGCTAAGCTAGAATGGATTTCGAGATGGCTGAAGAGCTGATCGCCTCCGATCCGAAGATTCTCGGCGGCAAACCGTGCGTCCGCGCGACGCGATTGAGCGTCGAGCTCCTCCTCGAACTGGCGGCGAGCGGTGCGACGCCGGAGCAGATTCTCGCGCAGTACCCGCAGCTCACGCAGGATGGCTTGGCGGCGGCGTTTCGGTATGCCGCAGACGTGCTGAAGGGCGAGCACGTCTGGGATCTGAAGACCACCGCGTGAGGCCAGTCGACCTTCCCCTTCTGACCGACGAGAACATCGCCGCTGACGTGGTCGCGGGCCTCGGGCACGAGGTTGCGACGTACGGTCGGCCGAGGAGGAACGGCTGATCGGTGCACCGCTTTCAGTCGGGCGGCCACGGGTTCGGGATGACCAAACGGTTCAGCACCAGCGATCACTGGATCTACGAAGCTGATCTCGGACGACCATGCGAAGGCGATTCACCGCGTTACCCACGCACGTCACGACGTAACGACAAGAATACTCGGCAAGCAGCCGCGCGCTCCCTACTTCCATAGCAGTGTCTTCGACAAGTGGAGTCGTATCGATGAAGAACATGGTCACGGTCCTCACGATGATCATTGCGCTGTCCGTCAGTTCCGTCTTCGCGGAGGACTGGCCGTGGCTTTATGGACCGCGCAGGGACCACACCTCGGAGCAGAAGGGCCTCCTGCGGGCTTGGCCGCAGGCAGGCCCGAAGGTGCTCTGGAGTGTCCCGGTGGGCGCCGGTTTCGGCGGACCCGCTGTGAGTGCCGGGAACGTGTATGTGTTGGATCGAGACGAGAGCGCAGGCGACACGCTGCGCGTGCTCGATCTCGCGAGTGGTCAGGAGCTGTGGACGTTCGCCTACGAGGCCCCGGGCCGCTTCATGTTCGCCGGCTCGCGCACGACGCCGACCGTGGACGGCGAGCACGTCTATACCGTCGGACCCATGGGAGATCTGTACGCGATCAGCACGAAGACACGAAGGCCCGCCTGGCGCAAGAACATCTGGAAGGACTTCGGGGGCGCCGAACTGCCGCAATGGGCGATCGTGCAGAACCCGGTGATTTACGGCGATCTGCTGATTGTGGCGCCTCAGACCTCAGAGGCCGGTGTCGTGGCCTACGACAAGCTGACCGGCGCGGTGAGATGGAAGTCGGCGGCGTTGTCCGGGATCCCGGGATACGTGACCCCGTCGATCGCCAGAGTGGCTGGAGAAGACCACTTGGTGATGATCACCGCGGCCGCCGGACGAGGTCGTAATGCCAGGGACGGCAGCGTCAACGGCCTCGACCCGCGCAGCGGGAAAGTGCTGTGGACCTACACAAACTGGCAGTGCATCATCCCGGTTCCGCAGGCGGTCGACGCTGGTCAAGGGCGCGTGCTCATCACGGGTGGCTATGGGGCTGGCGCGGCGATGATCAAGGTGGAGAAGAAGGGGGATGGCACGTTTGGCGTCGCCGAAGTGTTCAAGAACCCGGATTTTGGCGCGCATACGCAGCCGCCGGTTCTGCACGACGGTCACTTCTACGCGCAATACACGACCAACGAGCGCAGCGACGGTCTCGTGGCCATGAGCATGGGTGGCCAGATCAAATGGAAGACGGAACAACAGCCGCGGTTCGTCCGCGGCGGCTCCATTCTCGCCGACGGTTTGATGCTGATGACGGACGGCAACACGAAGCTGTATCTCGTCGAGCCGAGCCCCGCTGGCTTCAAGCCGCTTGCGAGCGCCGTGATTCTCGATCCCGGCGACAACTGGGCGCCGCTCGCGCTGGTTGACGGCAAGCTGCTCGTGCGCGGGCAGAAGGAGCTGAAGGTGCTGCAGGTCGCCCAGTGAGGTGCTCCTTCAACCACTCTCCCGAGCGGCCAGATTGCTCCAGCGCCACCCGAACGCATGTCGACGATGAGAGTTAACGCCTGGCTCGTCGTTTTGGGCGGACAAATTCCGCGACCTCATCCTCGGTGATCTGTTCGGTTGTCTTCTCGAGCAGAAGGGCCGCAAGCTGCATCGGTTCGACGCGGACACCCCCCTGTTCGCGAACCTTCGCGGAGATCATCTCGAGGCGCTTGAGCGTCCGGGGCGCGAGTGGAACGAGCCGACGCTCGATCCAGCGCGGGTCGGTTGGCCGCCCGCCACCGGCTGGTACGCGGAACCGAGCTTCGATGTCCGCCAACAACTGCATCGCCCCGAAGTAGCCACCTCTTGCGGAGACCCTTCCTGCGCGTTCCGCTCCCAGCGCGAGCGCGATCTTGTCCATGTTCAGGTGCGTTTTCATACTCTACTCCCCGGCAAAGTCGCGGATGGCGAGGTACTCGTCCCCAATCACCAAACCGATCTCGCCCTGACGCGCATCGCGTCCCATCCTCCTGCAGAAGCTCGCGAGCTCGGCGAGCTTCCGGGGATTCTGAATGTCGCCGGGCGTCGTGTAACAGTGGATGACGACGGGCTCGTCTTTGACGAGCACTCCGCCTCGTTCGTCATCGCGCCAGATGCCCTTCGCCTTCGGATATGCCGTTGCCCCTCCGAACACGCGCCCGAACATGTCCAGCGCGGCGTCGACCCAGTGGTTTTGGTTCACGGCCGTCGTGCCGTCACGTTCGACGCTTGGCACGAACAGAACGACCAGGATGCTCTTGCGGCCTTCGCGGAGCGCGGCCCTTTGCGGTCCCGACGGCCGCTTCTTCGCCACACGATCAATATAGATCGTGATCTCTTGCAACGCAAGCGTCTCGGTCCGTAGGGTGCGCGATCGCGTGACCGCGCGTCGCTCGGCGAAGATGGTGCGCCGGGAGCCGAACCGGCGGCGTCAGGATGCGGGGCGAGTCTTCCGGATTGCGTGCGAGATCGACGGCCGTGACGTGCATCATCTGGAGGGGAAGCCAAAGGTCCGCAGTCTGGTGAAACAATCAACGAGAGTTGCAAATTGCCTCGGCGCTTACGCGTCTCCGCATGACCTACCATGGTCGCAAAGAACCCACAAATCGACTGAACCGGCCGCGTGTACCATGCCTCTTAGACCGTTATGCGGCGCGCGACGAGAATTTCGTTCTCGTTGCCGCATAACGGCGGCGCGCACGGCGCGCCCGTGAGGGAGCGGAGCGGGGGTGGGGCCCCCGCGAGCGACCGAACCGGGGTCTGGGGCGGAGCCCCAGTCTAGTCTGTAGCGGGCTGACATCAGCCCAGATGCCCGATCGAGCGGACCTGATGCCTGAGCGCGGCCAGCCGGAACTGAGCGAGACGTTCATTGTGCTCCGCGCGCAGGCGGGCGATATCGACGCATTCGACGCGCTCTACCGGCTTTACGCTCCGGTCCTCCTCCGTCACTTGCACCATGTCATCGGCGATGCCGACCGCGCGGAGGATGCCCTGCAGGACGTGTTCCTGCTCGTGCATCGGAAGGTGCGGTGGCTACGGGATCCGGCCAGCGTGCGGCCATGGCTCTATCGGCTGGCGACGCGGCACGCGCTGCGGATGCTGCGGACGCGACACAGGCGTCGGGAATCGCAGCTGTCGGACGAAGAGTGGGCACAGATCGCACGGCACGCGACGGTGGCGCCCTTCGACCGAGCCTTGACGAGCGAGGAGGTGCGCCGCGCGATCTCGCAACTCCCCGCGATCAGCCGTGCCGTGCTGAGCCTCCACTATCTCGAGGCGCTGCCGCTGGCCGACGTCGCCAGACTGCGCCGCCGAATCGCCCGTAGCCCATCGGTTCCCACTGGCTTGCAGCGGCAAAAAGCGCTCGTGAACCGCCGGCTTCGAGCGAGCGGCGAACCGGCCGACGACGACGTCAGGGCAGGCGACCAATGGGTCAGTGAGGCGACCGCTGCTGGCGGGCTTGGCCTCCCGCTCACCACGGAAGCGCTCATCTGCGACATTCCGGAAGAGAAGAAGGAAGCGCCGGGCGGCGGCGGCGGCATGCCGGGCGGCGGCATGGGCGGCATGTACTAGTCCCCGGAGATCTCCTGATCTCGTGAACTGGTGATCGCTTGATTTGAAGGGCCCGGGGGGATTCCTCCCGGGCCCTTTTTGTTTGCCGGCCGTAACGTACCGCCCGCCCGCCCGATTACCTTCCCAGCCGGATGATCCGGCAAGGAGGTGATCCCGATGCGTGTTTCCCTGCTGGCAGCCGCCCTGTCGGCCGCCCTGGGCGCGGGCCTGGCCGCGCAGGCCAATCGCGCCGCCCCGGTCAACCAGGCCGGTCCCATCCAGAATTTCAAGGACACGGCCACGCTGTCGGTGGACGCCGTCACGCTCGACTTCATGCCGGCCAAGGTGCCGTTCAGCGACCCGCGGAAGAACGGCAAGCAGTTCGTGCGTGTCGCGGTGACGGCGACCAACACCGGCAAGACCGTCTTCTCCCTGTACCACACGAGCCTCGCGCTCCAGACGTCCGATTTCACCCGCCACAGCATCACCTCGTCCATCAACAAGGGCAACAGCGACGACCGCCTCGAGACGACCAAGCTCGAACCGGGCGCGTCGGTCAGCGGCGCGCTCTACTACGAGGTGGGCGCCAGGGAATCGCGCGAGACGATGCACCTGGTGTACGACGGGCACCTCGGCAGCGACGACAAGGACTTTCTCTTCCCGCTGACTCCGGGAAACGCCGCGCCGTCTGCCCCGGCGCCCCCGAAAGCGGCGCCCGCGCCGCCCAAGCCGGCGGCGCAGCCCGGCAAGGACCTGGCCGCCGCGGTCGGCGGGAGCCTCGCCGGAGTGTGGATGATGGATGAAGCGAAGACCAGGGCCGCCGCCGACGGCAACTCCGCCCTGCTGATGAAGCGGGTGACGCTCAACGCCGACGGCACGTTCCTCGCCGGCGCGGGCGTCACCGGCAAGTACAAGTTCGACGGCAAGATCTTCTCCGTGTTCTACTCGGGCTCCCCGGGACTCGAGAAGAAGGGCGCCATCGACGGCGGCTGGCTCAAGTTCCCGGCCCCGGCGGGCCTCGGAAAATTCGTCTACATGAAGCCGGCGGAACGCTAGCGCGCGCGCCGGACCGCGCGGGACGGGCCGGCCCGGCCTGCGTGGCGCCCGTGACCCGCGGAACCACGGCGCGGCGTCGCCGGCAGGGATCATTCTGATAAATGAAACGGGAGACCTTCGTCATGAACATGGCACGGATACTCGTCGCCGGGACTGCCGCGCTGGCCATGACACTCGTGGGCACGCCGGCACGGCCAACCCTTGTAGCTCAGAGCAGGAGTGACACCATCGTCACGGTGTTCGTCAAGAGCAGCGGTCCGCGGCTGGACAAGGTCGTCAGCGGATTGAGCCGCGAATGGGCCAGGAAGAAAGGCTCGGTCGAGATGGTCACACGCGAGGCCGCCGCGGACCTCGTCGTGACCCTCGGTTCGCGGCCGCGCGGAGGACATGTGTCTCTGACGCTGACCGCCAGTTTCGGTCCGCGGTCCGAGTCGTTCGGAGGCGATGACTTCGGCTACCTGGTCCAACGGCCGGGGAGCAACGACTTTGGTTTCGTGTCGAAGCCAGACGTCACACCCGACCGGTTTGGTGGTGACGACTTCGGGTACCTCGTCGACAAAGCGGACGCGTGGCTGACAAAGAACCATGCGCGCGTGCTCGCCGTGCGCCGCTGAACCGACGGACATGACGACTGCAGGCGCCTGGCACCAGGCTCAGCGCAGCGGGCGTTTGCCCGATCGGTACTCCTCGCCCACGTCACGCGGGATACGGCTCAGTGAGTGGGTGTCCTCGCTGGCGGGAATCAAGAACTCGTAGTCGACATTCCACACGTAGAAAGCGCCGCAGTCCGGGCAGCGCAGCAGTTCGGTGCCACGGCTTCCGTCGGGCGCGCTACGGACGGTCTCGAGCTCACGCCGCTCCGGCGGCAGCGCGCCCGTCGTACGCCCCCCGCACTCCACCGTGCCGCTGAGACGCGGGATCCGGAGGCAGCGGCGGCAGTCGAGCGCCGCCGGATCGGGTTCACCCGCCGCGGCGGGCTTCTCGCGGGGAATGGGCGCGGGAAGACGCCCGGGCCGGGGCGGCAGGGCAGGGCCGGTGAGCGTCCACTCCACCGTAGTCGGCCCCGGGTCACCCTTGGCCTCTACTCGCCGCCACGACTGCATACAGCGACTGCAGCGGAGGTCGGCGGTGGTTCGCCGCGCGTTGGCACCGACGCCTTCGGACAGGAGGACAAAGGAGGGCCACAGGAAGATCGCCGCGCCCCGCCGCGCGACGACGGTGCAGCCGCAACGCTCATCGCCCTGGACTGCTCCGAGGATCTCGGCGGCCAGGACCAGGTTCGACGGTGAGTGGGGCGCCTCGGCCTGGAGCGCGGCGAGCGCCGCGGCTGCGCCCGGGCAGTCGCTGCGGACGAGCTCCCGCGTCGAGAAGTCGAGGCAAGACGTGTCGGTGCCGGGGAGGCCGCAGCGCACCAGTTCCTGGCAGATCGCCAGGCGGACAGCGTCGTCCTGCAACGTCTCGATCGCCTCGTGCAGCGACGAGCGCCATGGGTCCGAGGTGCGATCGGAGTGCCGGGCGTGCGCCGCGGCGTGCAGGGCACGCAGCTCCCCCAACCGGGCTCGGAACTCGTCCGGCGGATCCCTGGGCGTCTCCGTCTTCTTGGGCGTCATCGCGTCCCCCAGACTCATCGACTCCGAAGTCCAACCGGCGCAGGATACAACTCCTGCCGGATCGATCTGATGCGCTTCGACAAGGGCCGACGGAAGGACGATGTGGCGAAGGCGTGGCTGCGGCGCTCGATGCGGGCGCGCCAGCCTGCGTGGTAGCATGCGCCCGTGACCCGCGGAATCACGGCGCGGCGTCGCCGGCCGGGATCCTTCTGATGCGGACGATCAGGTGGCGCCAGTCGTGGCCCTTGCTCCTCGCCGGAACCGTGACGGCCGCGCTCGTCGCATCGGCCGCCGCGGGGCGACTGCGCCCGGACCGCGCAGCGGCGCCGAGCCTCGACACCGTCAACCGCCTGATGCGCGAGGGCCGGTTCGAGGCGGCGGCCGCCGACGCGCGGGCCCTGATGAACCAGCGGATCCGCGAGGTCGGAAACGCCGGGGTGCTCCCCGCCACGGCCCGCGACCCGCTGGTGCGGGCCTGCACCGACGCCGTGCTCGCCGGACATCCGCTGTGCGTGAAGTGGGCCGTCGACGTCCTCGAGCGTGAAGAACGGCTCTCCGCCGGAGACCCCGGCGTCGATCGCCACGCCATCCTCCTCCAGCTGGCCGACCTGCTGACGGCCGCCAATCGCCTGCCCGAGGCCGAGCGGACGTTTCAGCGACTCCTCCGAACCGACACGGCCACGTTCGGCGAGCAAAGCCGGCAGGTCATCAGCGCGCTGGTGCGGTTCGGGACTTACTACCGCGAGGCGGTGGGCGATCTCACGCGGGCGCGCGACCTCTATGCGCAGTCGCTGGCCCTCCGCGTCTCGATGTACGGGGCCGACTCCTTCCAAGCCGGCGCCGGGCTGCACAACATGGCCATCGTCGCCGCCGACCTCGACGGCTACCGTCCGGCGCTCGCGCTGCACCAGCGCGCGCTGGCGCTCGCCGAGAAGACCCTGCCCCCGGACGATCTCGGGCTCGCAGTGATTATGGATTTTCATGCGGTCCTCCTGCGCGGGGTCGGCGAGCACGCCCGCTCGCGCGCGATGCACGAGCAGGCCCTGGCCATCCGCGAGGCCAAGCTCGGACCCGACTCGGTGCCTGTCGCGGGATCGCTCACCAACCTGAGCGTGGTCCTGGCCGAGCTGGGCGACGACCGCCGGGCCCTCGAGGCCGCCGACCGGGCCCTCGGCATCTACGAGCGCTCCGTCGGCAACCACATCAACACCGTCGAGGCCGCCGACCACGTCGCCGCCATCCATGCGCGCAACGGCCGCTTCGACCTCGCCCGCCGCTACTACCAACGCAGCCGCGCGATCCTCCAGGTGATTCGCCCGCCCGATCACCCCTCGATCGGCAACGCGACGCAGGAACTCGGCACCGTGGATCTCGCGGCCGGAGACCTGGCGGCCGCCGAACGCCATTTCCGCGAGGCGCTGCCGCTGCTCGAACGCGACGAGGAGCACAACAGCCGGGCGCTCGCCAGCGTCCTCGACGGCATGGGCCGGGTCGAACTGGCCCGCGACCGTCCCGGCCGGGCGGCCCCGTACCTGGAGCGCGCGCTCGCGCTGCGCCGCGCGCGCTTCGGCGACCGCCATCCCAAGGTCGCCGAGAGCCTCGCGCTGCTGGCGGAACAGCGCCTCGCAGAGGGTCACTGGTCCGCGGCGCTCGACCTGGCGCTCGACGCCGAGTCCATCAGCCGTGACCACCTCACCCTGATGGTCCGTGTGCAGGGAGAGCGCGAAGCGTTGCGCTACGCCGCGCACCGCACCCAGGGCCTCGACGCAGCCTCGGCGGTGCTGGCGACGGGCCGGATGCCCGGGGCCGCCTCGCGCGTCTGGACCGAATGGCTGCGCTCGCGGGCGCTCGTGCTCGACGAGATGACCCGGCGCGGCCGGCGCGCCAGAGCCAGCGCCGAGCCGGGCGTCGTCGCCGCGACCGAGGCCCTCGGCCGCGCGCGCGAAGACCTGGCGAGCCTGACGATTCGCAGCGTCCGCGAAGAACTCGGCCCGGCAGTCGGCGCCCGCCTGCGGCGCGCCGCGGCCGACGTCGAACGCCTGGAGCGCCAGGTGGCTGCCCGCAGCGGAGCCGACGCCGCCGATCAGGCCGTGCCCGACCTTGCGCAGGTGGCCCGCCGCCTCCCGGACGGCGCCGCCCTGGTCGGGTACTTTCCATATCGAGCGACCGTCGGGGCCGCTCGCGTTCGCAAGTACCTCGCCATGGTATTGCCCGGCCGCCAGGCCGAGCCGGTGGCCATCGACCTCGGCCCCGCCGACCGCATCGATGCCCTCGTGAACGCATGGAGGGCCCTCAACGACGGCCCGGCGCCCGTGGTGAGCCGCGCCGCCGACGCGCGGCGAGACCGGCTCGACTCCACCGGGGCCGCCCTTCGCGAGGCCGTCTGGGATCCCGTCGAGGCCGCCCTCGGCAGCGCCAACGCGGTGTTCATCGTGCCGGCCGGGTCGCTTCACCTGCTCAGCCTCGCCACCCTCCCGACCGGCGACGGCCGGTACCTGCTGGAGCGCGACCGCACCCTCCACTATCTCTCGGCCGAGCGCGATCTCCTGGACGTTCCGGACGCCGCGTCGACCAGGGTGCAACTGCTCGCCGTCGGGGCCCCGACCTTCGACTTCGCCGCGGCGCGCGCGCCCGCTGCGCCTGACGCGTCCTCCCGCGCGCCCGCCGACTGCGAGCGCCCGCTGGCCTTCGATCCCCTGCCCCGATCGGCCGACGAGGTCCACGCGATCGCACGTCTCTGGCAACGCCGCCACGGCGCGGGCAGCGCCCGGCTGCTCATCGGCCCCGACGCCTCTGAGCAGGAGGTCAAGCGGCGCGTGAGCACGCCGCAGGTGCTTCATTTCGCCACGCACGCCTTCCTGCTCGACGAGGCCTGCGGGCTCCCGGCGCTTCCCGAGACGGCGGCATCGTCGTTCATCGAAGGCCCGGCGCCCACCTCGTCGCTCGTCCTGTCCGGACTGGCACTGGCCGGCGCCAACCAGTCGGCCTCCGACCTCTCGTCGCGAGACGACGGGGTACTGACGGCGGCGGAAGTATCGTCCCTCGACCTGTCCGCCACGTCGCTGGTCGTGCTGTCGGCTTGTGACACGGGCGGCGGATCGCTCCAGGACGGCGAAGGCGTGCTGGGGCTGCGGCGGGCCTTCCATGCCGCCGGCGCGCATACCCTCGTGATGAGCCTCTGGCGGGTGGGCGACGCGGCGGCCATGCAGTGGATGGACCGCTTTTACACCCACCTGCTGGCGGGCGCCGCCACCTCGGCCGCGGTCCGGGCGGCCAGCCTCGACATCCTCGGCCTGCAGCGGGCCGCCGGACGCCCCCTGGACCCGACCGCGTGGGGCGCGTTTGTCGCTGCCGGCGACTGGCGCTGACGCGGCTACGGCACCCGATTGAGCCGCACGACGCGGTCGAGCAGCGTCGTCGCATCGGGCGCGCCGACCCGCGTCACGAAGCGATACGACCCGGCCGCCAGGCCCGCGACCGGCACCTGGAGAAACACGCCTCCCTCCTCACGGGTCGCCCGCCGCACCTCGTCCACGGGGATGGTCGCACTCCAGAGCAGTTGGCCGGCCCCGTCCCGCAGTTCGAACCGCGCGGGCTCGGACGCTCCGACGGCCGCCGGGGCGTCCACGCGGACCACGATGAGGGCAAACGGCTGGGACGTCCGGATGCTGAGCGTCGCCGCATCCGGGCCGCGCGGCGTGTCTTCGAGCAGGAGCGGCACCACCGGCCCCGACCACGCCACCTGGCCCAGCTCGGTCCGCAAGGCGCGGAGCTGCCCGTACAGGAGCCCGGCGGCGGTCGCCGCCACCAGCGTCGCAGCCAGCGCAAGCGGCAGGGCCATCGCCGGCAGCGCGCGCCGGGGGCGACGCGCCTCCTCGAGCGCGGTCCGCGCCAGCCTCACGTCCTCCCGGCAGGCGGCGCACGAGACGAGGGGTGACTCGACGCCGGCGCGCTCCGCCGCCGAGATCCCAGCGGCCACCGCGGCGAACCGCGCGAGCAGGTCGCTCGACGGATGTCCTGCCGGATCCTCCGCGGCCGCGTCGGCGAGCCGCCGGTAGGTTTCGAGCCAGGTCCGGCAATCGTCGCACGCCTCGACGTGCGCCTCGAACGCCGCGGCCTGCCCGGGATCGAGCACGCCTTGTGCCGCATCCACGAGCAGCGGCTCGGCGTCGCGATGGTCCATCATGGGCCGCTCCTCTTGCCCAGCCCCGGGGCGAGCATTTCCTGCAACAGCACGCGGGCCCGCTTCACGCAGCGGTGCAACTGCACGCGCAGCGCCCCCTCCGACACGCCCAGCACCGACGCGATCTCGCGATAGGCGAGCCCCTCCCGCGCGTGGCGGGTGATCAGGTCGCGGCACTTTTCGTCGAGCCGCGCCAGCACGGCGCGTCCGAGGGAGGCCTGCTCGCGCGCGATGAGGCCGTCGACCGCCGACGCGCCATGGTCGGTCAACTCGGGATCGAGCTCGACCACGGTCCGCCGCGCCCGCAGCCAGTCAATCACGCGGCGGGTCGCCACCGTCTCGACGAAGCCCCAGAAGCCCTGCTCGAAGTCGAACTCGTCGCGCTGAACCGCCTGGAACACCTGGGCGATCACGTCCTGCCGCAGGTCGCGCCGGTCTACGGCAGGCACGCCGTACCCGCGAAACGCGAGGATCCGATCCACTCGCGCGTGCACTTCCCGCGCGGCCGCGTCATCGCCGGCCGCAAAGCGGCGAGGCAGCGCGTCATCACGGCGCGAGGGCGCGCCGCCGGCCGGTCCGGATCGAGAAGGCAGCGGGGGCACGTGGCCGGGCGATTCTAGCACCCGCATCGCGGTCAGCACAGGACACCCATTCCTGCACGTACTCGGGCGCGCGGCGCAGGCGTTACAGCGGTAACGGCCGCCCGGCTCCCCCGATTAGGCCTACCAAAGGAAGGAGCGTCCCATGAGATGGATCGTGCTCGTACTCGGCGTCCTCGGCGGCCTGCTGGCCGCCGCCCTCGGCATCACGTGGATCTCGGACTACAACCGCCTGCAGGCCACGGTACGGGAGCTGAGCAGCGCCGGGGCCGACCTCAGCGCCCTGTCCGGACTGGTCCGCGCGGCCTACGTGCTGCTCGTGGGCGCCGTGCTCGGCCTGGCCGGCGGCGCCGTGGCCCTGCGGGGGCAAGGCCGCCTGGCGGCGGGCCTGCTGCTCGTCTGCCCGATTGTCGCGGCCGTCATGACGCCCAAGTCGCTGGTCGGGTCGTTCCTGCTCATCCTGGCCGGCGGCCTCGCGCTGCTCGTCCGGCCCCCCGTCCAACCGGCCGCCTGACGGCCCGCCGTACCAACCAGGGAGAACAGACGATGAGACGCATTCGACCCATCCTCGCGATATTGGCCCTCATGGCCGTCGCCGGCGCAGCCTGCAGCAAGGACGCCTCCGTCGCCACCGACATGGACGCCGTCGGCGCCATCGCCGCCGAGCTGGTGCGCAAGGTGAAGGCCGGGGCCGACCCCTCGGCCGGCGTGGCCGACGCCCAGGCGTATCTCGACGCGCACAAGGCGGAGATCCAGGAGCGCATGGCCCGGGTGAGCGGCGTCAGGGGCTTCCAGATCAGCGACGAGACGAAGAAGCGGGTGATGGACGTGATGATGTCGGCGGCGGGCGAGGTCAACACGCTGAAGATCTCGCTGATGACCCAGACGATGGGCAACGAGGCGCTCAACCGGAGCCTCAACAAGCTCGTGGCCGACTTCAACGCCCTGCTCCAGGGTGCCTGACGCGGTCGCGCGGCCACCGTGCCTCGACGGCGCGGACGGCGGGAAGCTGGGAGCGTGAGAGGGCCGGCCGGTCCGCTCGGCCGCCGCCTCAACCATGTGACCAAACGGAGCGTGGGTGAGATCGTGCAGGAGGCCAACTAGACGTGATCACGATCTGCACGCGATCGGTCGCCGGAACCAGCGCGTTCGCCAGATACGCGCCGACATCGCGCCCTTCAACACGTGCGCGCGTGCGAGATCGACGGCCGGAACGTGCATCATCTGGAGGGGAAAGCCAAAGGTCCGCAGCCTGGTGAAACAATCAACGAGAGTTGCAGAGTGCCTCGGCGCTTGCGCGCCTCCGCCGTGACCTACCATCCACGACGAACCATCAACGAGGGTCCGTTTTCCAGACGGTTGGAGTCTCATCGATGTTTAGAGTGGGCTGAGAACCAGACCCACGGGACCGCACGCCCCTCTGGCCGTCCCCATACTTCGATTCTTCGCGCTACGACAGTTCACCCAACACCGCGTCGTCCTGGTCGTAGGTGTCGATCGCGGTCTTCGCGTTGGTCGCCTTGAGGGCCTGTTCCAGGAGACGGATTTCTCTCGCGACGCGGGTGACGAGCTTGTCGAGCACCTTTACGTCATACACGGGTTCCTTCACGATCTCCTTGTCGGCGGAAGCGCCGTAGAAACGCCGCTCCCGGTGGGCGTTGTCGTTGCGAAGCGCCAGAAGTTCCTCGTGGCGCTTCTTCAAGGTCTTGAGCCATGCCAGCCCTTCATTGATTGTGATTTGAGCCATCGATCCACCTTCGTCGCGGCCTCAGAATAGCCGACGACGACGACGGCATCGTCGTCGAAGCGTTGTCAAGTGGGAGATTTCGAGTCGTGTGTGAGCTTCATCGCCCGGGTATTCGAGTGCCGCGATCGGAGCCTTCTTCGGGGACCTGCTGCCCGATTACGGTCTCTGCTGAGGTCGGGAATCGATCGATTCAATTCGCCGCTCGTGGGCAGTACCCGGACCTGCCTCGATCCACGCGAGCAGGCGCGTTGCGGTCTCGTCCGTGTCGGCGCCTGCCGCCTGGCGGGCCTTGATCCACACGCAGTGGAGCTGCCCGACAAAATCGCCGAAGCTGCCGCTCGAATCGTCGATCTCGCCCGCTTTTTCATAGCAGCCTGCAAGGAATGTCTCGCAGAGGCCAACGGCCCGTGGCGAATTCGCAGACAGGCATTTCGAGAGTCGCCTTTCGACGGCCTCGAGGTCGCGGACGAAGGAGAAGCCGGCGTTGTACGAGATGAAGCGTCCCGGCATCAACGCCGTCTTGATCAGGCGCTCCATTTGCCTGGTCAACGCACGTGCCAGCTCGCTCATCGCGGGCGTTCCGTTCCAGCCGACCGCCGCCCGACCGCACGTCCTTCCTTCATCGGCGGAGTCGCCGCAGCCTCGAGAAGCTGCGCCATTCCTGAGAACAGCGCTGCCAGCGTCGATGCGGTTTCGGGCGGTGCCTCGATGACCAGACCGCCGCTGGCGGTGCGCTGCACGGTCACGCCGGCGACAAGACGCTGGATCGTGGCGGCCGATGGCATCGGCTCCGCCCGCGAGGCGGCTACGCCCACGACGTCACGCGACTCGTCCGCCGCCGCGACGACGGCCTCGATCTCGCGCTCCGCACCATCGTCCTCGGAAACATTGGTATCCTCGGCGCGGACGGGGACCCGCGTGATTGCCGGCGCGACGATGCGCTCGATGCGGGAGAGAAAACTTCCGGAACGCTCGAAGGTCACCTCGTCGGTCGTTCCATCAAACAGGCCGGTGAAAAGCGCCTTCTTGGACCCGACGAGATCGGCGATCCGCGACTCGATTCCGGGCTCGCTCACCAGGTTGTAGACGTCAATCGGGCGGCGCTGCCCGAGCCGGTGGATCCGGCCGACTCGCTGCTCGAGCACCGCGGGGTTCCAGGGAAGCTCGATGTTGATGCAGGCGCTCGCCGCTCGTTGCAGGTTGAGGCCGACGCCGCCGGCATCGGTCGCGAAGAGCACGCGGCACGCGGGGTCGTCGTGGAAATCCACGAGGTTCTGCGTGCGCCGCCTCTGGCCCTCCTGGCCGGTGAAGAACGCCGGTGTGACACCCTCGCGTGCGAGCTGGTGGCGCGTCGCCCAGTGCGCGAGCCGAAGCATCCGCCGCCATTGGCTGAATACCACCACTTTGCGCCCTTCGGTGAGGGCGAGCTGGCCGATCAGCTCGCGCAGCTCCACCAGTTTCGGGCTCGCAAGCCCCCGAAGGGTGGCGTCCGTGGGGCGCTCGATCCGCGACAGGTCGGGCCAGATCTGCTCGAAGCGCAATTGGGCGAGGCCGTTGGCAATGATGCGCTGCGTGGTGAGCAGGGTCATCAGACGCAGGAACTCCGGCTGCGCGAGCGGGCGCCGCTTCGCGCGGCCGAGGATCTGCGCGATCGGCATGTTGAGCGCGTCGTGCTCGTCCATCTGCTCCGCGGTCATCTCGATGGGAATCCGCGTGTCGGTCCGCGCGGGCAGCTGCGACAGCACCTCTCGCCGCGTGCGCCGCACCATGCAGGTGGCGAGACGGGTTCGCAGGGTATCGAGGTTCCGGGCGCCGCCGATCTCCGTTGTGCCATCCACTGGCGTGGTGTGCCATGCTGCCAGGCGCCATTTCGGCTCCAGCGCGAGATCGTCGACCCACTCGACAATCGACGCGAGCTCGTCGAGCCGGTTCTCCATCGGCGTGCCCGTCAGCACCAGACGGTACGGTGGATCCAGTCGCTTCACGGCGAGCGCGGTTTTGGTCGCCCAGTTCTTGATCCGCTGGGCCTCGTCCAGCACGACGATGTCCGGCCTCCATTCGCGGACGACGTCGAGGTCGCGAATGAGCTGCTCGTAGTTCCCCAGCAGGAATCCGCGCCGGCACGCCTCGAACGCGGCGCGGCGCTCACCGGGAGTGCCATCGACGACGGCGGCGGGGGCGTCGGTGAAGAGCTGCCACTCACGAAGCCACTGCGGCTTGAGCGCGGCGGGGACGACGAGCAGTCCACGGCGGACGCGGCCGGTGTGCCAGAGGGCATGACAGGCGGCAATCGCCTGCGCGGTCTTCCCGAGGCCCATGTCGTCGGCCAGAAGCAAGCGCCCGCGCGTGAGAAACCGTTCAACGCCGTCATGTTGATAGCGATAGAGCGATTGCTTGAGCGTATGCAGCGCGCGGTGCAGATGCTTCCGGGTGCTCGACGTCTGGATCCGGCGCACGAGTCGGCCGCGCTCTTCCTGCAGCAGCGCGTGCAGTGCCGGCTCGCCATTGCCGTCGCGAAGCGCGGCACGCAAGCGATCCACGAGCGCCAGCCGTTGCTCGGACGCCTCGGGAATCGCGGCCGCCCAGCCGTTTCCCTTTGCTGGACGCAGCCAGCGCCGCAGATTGGGATCAGGCGCGCCGTCCACCCAGCGAATGCGCGCCAGCCAGTCGCCAGGGCCGGTCAGCGGACGGACCGGATCCCAGCGCAACGGCGCCAGCTCGGGAGCCAACTCGCGCTCGATAATGCCGCGATACCGCTTCGAGACCACGTGCTCGAGGACGGCGACGAGGTGCTTGCACAGGCCGAGCGAGTTTCTGAGGAAATCGGCGCACTCGCAACTGCCGTCGAGCGGCTCTATACGACGGAGGAGCGTGCGATACGGGCGTGCGCGCGACCCTTGGCGGCGGGTTGCGTACAGCCCCAACAGGCGGCCCCGTGGCCGTCCGACGATCTGAATCTCGTCCGTCTGAGCGGACGCGCAGCGGCGAAGCACCGCGTCGAGCGCATCGCGCTGGACCGGCCAGTCGCCTCCGTGCGTGACCGACAGAACGTGGCGCACGATGCGCTCAGGCGACACGCCGCCCGTCCGCCGGTGCGCGCGCGCGAGCAGCGTCTGATAGGTCTCACTGTCGGTGACGGGAATCACCCCGGTTTCCACCCCCCGGCGCAAAGTCTGCGCGCCGGGCGTGCGGGGTTCCACCCCACCGCGCACCGTCCGCGCGCCGGGGGCCCCGGGTTCCACCCCACCGCGCACCGTCCGCGCGGCGGGGGCCCCGGGTTCCACCCCACCGCGCACCGTCCGCGCGGCGGGGGCCCCGGGTTCCACCCCACCGCGCACAGTCCGCGCGGCGGGGGCCCCGGGTTGAGATGAACGGCTCTGCATATCTTCCCCCGTCGTCGGCAATTGGGAATTGGGGCTGCGAGTTGACGTATTCTTTCACAGCGGTGGCGAGCGGAACCGGGTCGAGTTCCGGCACCGTCAGCGCTGAGGTCGAACCGTGGCGAACACGCGTCGAGCGCGCGACGCTGAGGCGTGGACGAACGCGACGAAGATCTGCCGGCTCAATGCGCGGCAGGTCGAGATGGCGCGCGCGCTCGGCATGAATCCGAGGAAGCTCCCGGGTTTGCGCCCGAGCCCACAGCAGCGCTGGAAGGTCCCCGTGAGCGAGTTCATCGAAGAGTGCTACCGGAAGCGGTTCGGCAGTCCGCCCCACAACGAGGAAGTGCGTGGACCGCAGCCGAAATCGCGAAATCGTTCGACGACGCGTCTCGACGCAAACATGCCGAAACGTGAGCCAGATCCGGCGTGCCAGTTGAGCGATCTGGCCTGCTACCTCGTGAATCTCGCCGACGATCTGCAGCAGTGGCTCGTGCACGGCTCGATCGATCCCGAGGTGCTGCCACAAGTACGTGAGGAGCTGCAGGCGATCGCGAAAGCACTCGACACCGGTGCGCCGATCTCGCCGATTCCGGCGATTCCGCCTCCGCCCAGGCCCACGCGCCGCGATGTGTCGCGGCGCGGCGATCGGGAGCACGCATTCGACGATGAAGAGATCCCATTCTGATCGCCGATGGAGCGATGGTCCATTGGCGACACAGCGCACGTTGCGTCGATGTGCTCGCCGAGGCGCCTGGCGCGGACGACAACACTCAGGATCCTGAGCTAGAATGGATTTCGAGATGGCTGAAGAGCTGACCGTCTCCGATCCGAAGATTCTCGGTGGCAAACCGTGCGTCCACGCGACGCGATTGAGCGTCGAGTTCCTCCTCGAACTGGCGGCGGGCGGTGCGACGCAGGAGCAGATTCTCGCACAGTACCCGCAGCTCACGCAGGATGGCTTGGCGGCGGCGTTTCGGTATGCCGCAGACGTGCTGAAGGCCGAGCACGTCTGGGATCTGAAGACCACCGCGTGAGGCCACTCGACCTTCCCCTTCTGACCGACGAGAACATCGCCGCTGACGTGGTCGCGGGCCTTCGGGCACGAGGTTGCGACGTACGGTCGGCCGAGGAGGAACGGCTGATCGGCCGTGCGGGACGGCGAAGTCCTGGATCACATTGAGGAGTATCTTGGAGGCGTGAGTTGTTGAGCCACTTGCGCAACGAGATGTTTCGGTGTCGCTTGGCATGCATCGCCCGTTTCGTTTTCCAAGCTTACGCGTCGGAGCTCATCCGGGACGCACTCCGCAGTACAAAAACGAAGAACCAGCCAGGGACCACCGGTTTCGATCTGCGTGAGCGCTTTATTCAGCCGCGATTAATGCCCGTGGCCGTGCTCGTCGTGATCGAAGTCGAAGCTGATAAACGTCGCCGCCAGGGCCATCGCAAACTCCTCAGCGGGAACAAAAATCCTACACCCAGTCCTCGGTTTTCAATCCCGGCACTCGTCCGAACTCCCGAACATTGTGCGTGATCAGCCGAACGTCGAGGCTGACCGCATGGGCCGCAATCAGCACGTCCAACGAGCCGATCGACTGCCCTTTCTTCTCCAGCGCCGCCCGCAGGCGGCCGTAAACAGCCGTTGCCTGCGGTTCGAACGCCGCCACTTCGAGGGGCGAGACGAACTGATCCAGCGCTTCCCGGTTCTTGGCCGGGCGACTGCTCTTGCTCACGCCATATTCGAGCTCAGCGAGTGTGATGAGGGAGATGCCGATGTCTCCAACCGCATGCGATGCGACTCGCTCGAGGAGCGACGGAGGACGGTCCCTGATCAGGTCGATGCAGATGTTGGTGTCGAGCATCAACTTCATCAGAACGTCCGACGTCGCTTCTGCATCGGGGGCTGGTTTCGCCCCTCCGCCATGAAATCGTCCGTGAACTTGTGGAGACTCTCGAACAGCGCGCTCCAGGAACGCCTCTTGGGCCGCAGAATCAATGCGTCGCCTTTACGGCGAATCTCGACCTCCTCATCGTCGAGGTGAAACTCCTTCGGAATCCGGACGGCCTGACTGTTGCCGCTCTTGAATACTTTGGCAGTTTTCATGGATGCACCAAGTACATACACAAGGATATACATTTGATCGATTCAAATCAAACGTGCATCGTCTGGAGGGGAAAGCCCTCGTCGATAGCTCGCTCTGGGTGCACCAGCTGCGCAAGAGTGGCGACCCGGCGAAGCGCGATCGCGTGAATGCGCTACTGGAGAGCGGCGAAGCCGCGTGGTGTCCGCCCGTGCGATTCGAGCTGTGGCGTGGCGTCACCAACGACGCGGAGCGCAAGACGCTTCGCCGCTACGAGGTGCTGCTTCCCGACTACGAGATCTCTGCTGAGGTCTGGAATCGGTCGATTCAACTCGCCGATCGTGGCCGGGCGTCCGGCGTGACCGTTCCCCTTGCAGATCTCCTCATCTTTGCGTGCGCCAAGGTCCACGGCCTCGATGTCGCGCACGACGACACCCATTTCGACGAGTTGGCGAAACTCGAGGCCTGATGGCACTCACGGCTCCGATTCCGCTCGCACTCGGCCGTTCTCCGCGGAACTCGTTGACCTCGGCGCGCCCGGTTTCGCCATCAGGCAGAACGGGGCGGACCGCCAAATCCCCTTCGACCAGGTCGCGGCCATCGACTTTGTCGGCGGAACGATTCCCGACTCGCAATGGGCCCTGGCCGGCGGCGGCCGTCATGCGCTGTGGCTCCGCAGCGGGCTCGTGGTGCAAGGGGAGTTCTACGACGTCGGAGGCACGCGGCCGCTGCGCATCACGTTCGATACTGCCAGCGGCCGGCGCGACTTCGCGTCGAGCGAAGTTGCGCGCATCCTGCTGTCGCCCCCTGCCGGCCAGGGACCCGCCAAGAGTCCCGGGACGCCGACCGCACCGCTGAACCCGATGCCGCCGGGGGGATTCGCGTGTAACCCCAACGAAGTCACAGGCACCTGGACGAGCAACAGCTGGGGCGAGATCACGCTGCGCGCGAAGGGCGGCTGCAGCGTCGCCGGGAGCTACACGGCGTCGGGCGGTGGGCAGATCAGCGGAGTCGTGATTCCGCCGACCGGGGACGTCAAGAACCAGATGCTCCAGTTCCGCTGGACGCGGAGCGACGGCAACGACGGCGGCGATGCCTACGCGCTGGTCGTCAACGCCTCACGGATCGAAGGGCGGTGGTGTCGTCCGGCAGGATGCAACACGAGCCAGGGCGGGATCTGGGGAGCGACACGCACGAGTGCCCCGCCGCCGGCGATTCCCACCGGTCCCGTCGCCGGCCCTGGAGCTGGCGCGTCGACGTGCTCTGGCCTCGCGTCCGTCCTCGGCTCGTGGAGTGTCTCGGCCTTCGGCCGCCTGAACCTCCAGAGCGCAGGCGGATGCCAGGTCACAGGCACGTACAACAATTCACCCGGTGTCATTCGCGGCGTGATGTCGGGCGCGCGGCTCTTCTTTCGCTGGACGCGGAACGACGGCAACGACAGCGGTGAGGGGTATCTCGAAGCCGGGCCCGGCGGCACGGTGCAGGGCAAATGGTGCCGCAGCGTCGGCTGCGATGTGATGAGCGGCAGCGTGTTCGGTGGCGGACGCTGAGGCCTCCCATGGCTCCCCAGCCCATCGTCCTGGCTCTTCTGCTCCTCACCGGCCAGACGGCCGCACCGGCGACCGGGCTCGACCGCGCTGAGGCGCTCGTCGCGAGTGGACACGAGGCGGCCGTGCGCGCGTCCGCGCAACAGGACCGCGCGGCGCGTGACGCCGCCCGCAAGCAGCTCGAAGAAGCCGAATCGCTTGCCCGCCAGGAATTGAAGCGGCGCGGCGCGTGCGAAAAGTGCCACGAGCTGATCACCGCATCGGTGTACTACCGCGCGTCGCTCAAGGCGGGCAAAGGACACGACGATGCGATCGAGGCCGCCGCGGCGGGCCTCGCGCAATTCCCCACCAACGCCACCCTGCTTTTCTTCAAAGGCTACGCGCACTACGCGCGCAACGAGTCGGCCGCGGCGGCGAAGGCGCTCAATCAGTACCTCATGGCGTCGAGAGGCGCGTTTGAGCCCGCGCCAGAGGTGCGGAGCATGCTCCAGGAGAGCCGGCGGAAGTTCCTCGGCGGCTGGTACAACCAGGGGGACTTCTATTCGTCGGCGGAATCAAGGATCGAACGCGTCAACCTGCAGACGTTCAAGGCGGAAACACTCTTCCAGATCACGTCCGACTACGAGCTGTCGCTCGGCCAGCAGGCGTTCACGGCGCTCGCCGGGACGGCGCCGGCGTTCACTGACGCGCAGGTCGAAGGCTACCTTCAGCAGCTCGTCAACCGGATGACAGACCAGACGCCGGGCCCGGCCTTCCGGTATCGCGTCTCGATCCTCAGCTCGCCGGAGGTCAACGCCGTCACGCCGCCGGGGCACATCATCGTCAATACGGGACTCCTCGGGTTCGTCGAGAACGAGTCGGAGCTCGCGGCAGTCCTCGCGCACGAGCTCGCCCACAACTACGGGCATCACTCGGCGCGGCGCCTGATCAAGGGGTACCACGCGCAGAACGTCGCCAGGGCGCTGACCAGTGCCGTCAATCCTCAGAGCGCCACCGCGCAGCTCCTCACCCAGCTCGCGACCGGCCTCGGGGTCGGGCTCTTCGTGCTGGCCGCTGCCGCCGCGCGCGAAAGGTTCCTCGAGATCGAACGGCAAGCCACTGCGTTGCGCGAGCAGGCGGACGCCTGCACGCAGCGGTTCCCGGCGCCGGACCCCTCTTCCGTCCCACCCAGCCCTCGTCTCACGGGCATCAAGTTTCCCGTGCAGCGGATGGTCGTCAAGGCGGGAACGACCGTCGCGGTCCCTCCGGTCGTGCTCGTCTACGACGACAACACCACCGCGCCACCCGATGGCTCCGCGAACGTGCAGTACGGCGGTGTCCCGGTGCCGTTCACGCCGGGAAAGGGAGACGCGAACCGCTCCTTCATGGTGAGCGCCTCGTATGGCGGGTTCAGCGACACGATGACGATCTTCGTGGACCCGGGCACGGGACCATCCATCCTCGGCAGCACGACGACGCACGTCGATCCGAAGACGGTGGAACAACAGGGCCAGGGACGCAATCTGGGCGAACCACCACCCGAGCCACCACCGGCATCCCTCCCGCTCTCGGCGCCCGCCGCGCCACCGCCCAGCCCCAACCCCGGCGCCGGGCAGCCTGCGCCGAATGCACCGCCCCCGCCGGGGCCCGGACAGGGGGCGTCGGACTGGGCCGGCACGTGGGAGCTCGCCGGCAATCAACCTGGAACCATGATCCTGCGGCACCCGACCGCGGAGGACCAGCGGTCGGACAGTTACAGGGTCCACGTCACTTACGTGAAGAGCGTCATCTGCCGTCAGGGGACGGCGGCCATTTACTACGGAAGCATCTCGTTCGTGCAGGGGAGCGGGGGGCCTGTGATCGCCTGCGTCATCGGTGCCGAGCTTCATGGCCGGTTCAGCACGTTGGGCGACGCGGAACTCCATGGCTTCTTCACTTTCCGCAGCGGGCGGGGGACGTGGGGCGACGTGCGGTACGCGGCGGAGAACGAATGGCGCATCCGAAAGCGGTAAGCCGTGGGCTCGTCGCCGCGCTCGTGCTGCTCGCCGGCGCGGGCGCGTCGGCAGTCAGCGCCGTGAAGGGCATCATGCCCGGACGCAGCGTGCGCGCGGAGGCGGAAAAGGTATTCGGGCGTCCGGTCAACGCCACGTCGGATTCGCGCGCGTCGTACGGCGGTCAGGACGGAGCCGAGGGTATTGATATCGAGTACCGCGGCGGCGTCGTCGATCGTATCGACGTCCGGTTCAATCCGGCACTGGCGAGCGACGACGTGCAGCGGCAGCTCGGACTGCCGGCGCCGAGCGCGAGCCGGACGATCGACGGACGTCTGACCGACTATTACGGCGGCTCACGCACACTCGTCCTCACGCACGAGTCCGCCGACGCGACGAGTCCCATCCCGATGGTGACCTATCTGAGTGCCGAGTCGTTCGCCCGCGCGGTGGAAGGTCTCGGCCCTCGCGAGTGGGAACCACCGTCGACGGCCGTGCGCCTGTCGAACCCGAGCGACGGCCCGAAGATCCTGCAGTTCAACCCAGGGGCGTGCAACGACATTTACCTCTGGGCCCAGCGGGAACAGGACGTGGCGAAGCGCGCAAGAAACGTCGCGCGGCGCCAGGCGATCCTCGCGATCGTCATCGCGTCCCAGCGCGGCGAGTGTGGCTCGGCCGCGAAGCTTGCGGCTGAGTACAAGGAGACCTATAAGGCCTCAAAGTAGCCCTTCGGCGCTGCCTGTGCGCTCGATTCAGCTCATTACTTGTGGACCGGATCAGGCCTGCTGCCGCGACGCGGGAGATTTCAGCGTGATTTCATCGCGATTTCACGACATTCGCAGCCGGCCGCTGCAGGATCCCCTCCAAGGACCATGAGGGGCCACGCTTCGGATTCCCAGGGCATGGGGTCCTCTGCCGCATCGCGTCTGTCGGCCATCAGCGGACCGCCTGCCCGCGCGTTGACGCGTGCGGTGCTGCTGGCGCTCGATGGTCCGCTGGCTGCCGGACCGCAGGAGCAGGTGTCGCCGCCCCCGATCGCGATCGCGACGACGGCCGTCGAAGCCGTCGAGCACGTCAATGAGTTCCTGCAGCAGGTCAACGGCAACCCCCCAAGCCCGCCGGCCGCACACCGCTCAAGCTGTATTGGAACGCGGCGCGCGGGGACAACTTCACCCTGGCGGCGGCCTTGTTCAACTCCCGCATCGAGACGATGGCCGCCTTGTCGGGATTGGCGGCCTTCACGGCCTTGAACAAGGCACCCGGATCCCGGCCGTCCCACGCCTGGATCGCCGCGGCGACGCGTTCGAGCGGCGCCGTACCGGCGTCCTGCGCCGACGCCACTGCCGAAAAGGCGGCAGCGACGAGGAGCCGTGCAGCCGCCGCCGGCCACCGTTTTCCACTGAATCTCATGGGTTCTCTCCAGGGGTGGGTCGAGGCCTTGGCGGGGTGCAAGTTCTGGCCCACTCCGGTCGCCAGCCAACGTCACGCGTCGGCATGAACGCGCGTGAGCGAAGGCTGGCAGGAGTTGCCACCCGAGCGAGCTACCGGATCGCGTACGGCTTGAACAGCGGCAGCGCCATCCCCCGGTAGAGTTCCTGACGTCTGGTCAACGTGTCGTGGTTGAGCGAGACCGCTGCTGCCAGACACGCAAGTCCGATCGCGATGCCGATGATCGGTGCGACTCCCGCGCTCCGATCGATCACGTGCGCAGACACGATACCGAAGGTCATCGCGAACGCAAAGGTCGGCAGCCACTTCATCCAGCGCAGCAGCACGGCGTACACGAGCGCGTCCGCTCCCGCCACCCACACCAGAATATCGAGCCGGAGCGTCGACGGCGCGCTTCGGAACACGACGACGTGCGGAACGAGCAGGAAGAGCCACACCACCAGCCAGCCAAGCAGCCGCCGGCCCACGAGCAGCGCGTTCAGCTCACGCAGGCCGAGAGGCAGCACACGAAGTTGTCGCAAGAGCGGCGACACAGGGTCGACACCCGGCCGCCGGATATTGACCAGGGACAGGCCCAGGGCGAGCAGGAAATAACAGTGAGCAAACAATGCGTCATCACGCAGCGGCAGCACGCCCATCTGTTTCATGGCCCAGAGCGGACCGGTGCCCTCACCCGGTGCCGGATTGAACGCGTACAGGCCAAAGAACGCTGCGGAAACGATCGCCGGAATCAAGGCGGCCATTGTGGCGGTCGACTTCAGGTCGTCGGCGATCAGCCTCGGCAGACCGACGAGGCGGCCCGGTCTCTGCGATCGAACCCCGTCCTGAGGCCGCCGGATGTCCCGACGCGCGCGGCCGGGCCGCGGCTCACCCGCCGGCGGGGAATAGAAGAACGCCGCCAGGGAAACGACGAGCGCGGCGCCCATCACCATCGCCGTGGCGCCGCTCACCTCCGCCCAGCTCGTGGGCACGATGGGCCGCAGCACGAATCCCCAGGCGAAACCGCCCATCAACGCCACGAACATCCCCGAAGCCTGGGCCGCTCTTCTGATAATCGAGCTGTTGTCGCGGATTCGGCCGGCAGCCACGCCCGTCACGGCGGCCACCGCGAGAAGCACGCCGGTGTACAGAAAGTCCAGGCAGCCCGATAGCACGATGAACTGAAGGTCCGGAGGATGGGTGAACAGCGCGCCAGCCAATACTCCAACGAGCTTCGCGGCGGTGGTCCAGCATGTCGCGACAAGCGTCGACGCAATCCACTGCGCGCGCCACAGCGTCCGCCGCGGAATCGGCAGCAGACCGATTTCCCGCGACCCGAACAGGCTCACTCCGGCAAACACACCGAGAAACCACGCGCCGCCGAGCGAGAAGGCGAGGACGCCGGTCGGAGCCAGCGCGCCCGGGACCATGAACAGCCAGACCAGCGCCAGGAAGCCCCCGAACCACAGGTAGACAGGCATGTGTCGCTGGAGCGCGTCACGAAGGAGGTGCCGGATCATTGGCGTCACCTGCCCAACGCCACGAACAGCTCTTCGAGGGACACCGGCGCATCGGACACCGCCCTCGCGCCTCGCCCGGTCAGACGTTCGACCGACGTGACGCTGCGGTCGATGAGCACGCGCCAGCGATCCTGCTCCCGCCGCTGCACGACGACCCCGGGCTGCCCGTCGAGGCCGGTGCCGTCCTGCGCGACGAAATCCACGATCCGGTACCGTTCGACGACCTCGTCGGTCGAGCCTTCGAAGACGAGCTGCCCGTTCTTGATCATCCCGACGTGATCGGCAATCCGCTCCAGGTCGGTGATGGCGTGTGACGAGATGAACACCGCGCGACGCTCATCGTGGACCGCGGCCAGCAGCTCCGCGAAGACCTGCTGCCTGGCGATCGCATCCAGCCCGATCGTCGGCTCGTCGAGCACGAGCAGCCGCGGCCGCCACGACATCGCGAGCACGATCGCGAGCTTGATCTTCGCGCCGAACGACAGCGTGCCGATCTTGTCCGCGCGGTTCAAATCGAGCGACGCGAGCAGATGGTCGCAGTAACCCTCGTCCCACGACGGATAGAACCCGCGAACGAAGTCGATGGCCATGCCGATCCGGCTCCACGAGCGGAAGTCCAGCTCGGGACTGACGTAGCCCACCTGGCGCTTCATCTCGACCTCGTCGCGCAGGTGATCGAGGCCGAACACAGAAATCGATCCCGCGTCCTTCGCACCCATGCCGAAGATCAAATCGATGGTCGTGGTCTTGCCGGCGCCGTTGGGGCCGACGAACCCGTAGATCGCGCCGGCCGGTACGGTGACGTTGAGCGGTCCCAGCGTGAAGCCCTGCTCGAACTGTTTCGTCAGGCCGCGAATCTCAAGTGCGTTTGGCATGTCGCGACGCCCCCTGTTTCGGCAATTCGTCGTGCAGCATCTGCACGACGTCTTTGGTGGTGAGACCGGCTTCGGTGGCCTCGCGGACGGCCTCCTGAATCAGCCCGCGCGCGCGCTCGACCTTGGCTTCGCGGCTGCGATCCCGGGCGAGGTCCGACACAAAGGTGCCCAGCCCCTGGCGCCGGTAGATGATCCCCTCTCGTTCGAGCTCCTCGTAGGCGCGCTTGACGGTGATGACGCTGACGAGCAGCTCTTCGGCAAGACCGCGAAATGACGGCAACGGCGTGCCGGGAACCAGCCGCCCTTCGCTGATCTCGCGCTTCAGGCCGTCAATGATCTGCCGGTACAGCGCGCCGCCCACGGCGGCCGAGAGCGGCGGAAGGAGCAACGTCCTGCGAACGGCGGTCATGGTCCATACTGTATATACTAACTATATAGAGTGTCAAGCCGGCCCCTCCAGCTGTCTGACCGCGCCCGCGCGCGAGAACGAAACAAGTAGTAGACATCCTACGTCTAACGAACCGACACCTGGATCTCTGAAGACGCCTCGTCGTTCATCGACCGATGGATTGACATACATGCTGCCGTTGGCTGGATCCTCATGCTCTACGCCGTGTTGTTCCGCTTTCCTCTCGTGCCGCGAGCGCTGGCGGTCTTCGCGACTGCTCACCGTTGGACTGCACTTCGCAGGGATCACGCTGCCATTGTGGCTGGGTTACTCGAGCGTGACGCTGTTGGGCGCGTCATTGGCGCTGGGCCACACGGCTGTGGCGGTATGGCTGATGGCCAGGGGTTTCGGAGAAGGCGCTCCCAGTCCAAGATCAGGTGAGGGATTCGCTGACTGACTGAGCACTCGGTCCTCTGCACGCGCTGGCTCTCAGCCGATGAGCCGGCTCCACATTGCTTCACGGTTCTTCACGACACGTGTGCTGAATAGCACAGTGCTTGCATTGCGGGGTCAACGATGATGGAAACGTGAGTCGAACCGGCGAGACGTGCGGCTCGCCGGGTGAAACACGACTGGTTGGAGGATGGAATGAGCGTTTCGAGTGGAAGACACGCGGGAATGTGGGTATGGCTCGGGGTGGTGCTGGTGTGCGCCACGCCGGCCGCCGCCCAGACCGGCACGTCGTCGTCGGACGGCTACAAGAATGCGCACCGGCTGGGCGGCTCGACGTCGTTCAACCGGCCGCCGTTGACGACGCACGCGACGCTGAAGCGGTGGGTCGCGAGCAAGGGAATCGCGGATGACATCCGGAAGGTGCTGAGCGACAGCGGCATTCCTGAGACCGCCGACGGCGTGCTCGCCGCGCTGAATGGACCGTTGTCCACCGAGAAGGGCCTGACCTGCAGCGATTCGATGGCGGCGGACGGCACGATGGTCGAGTGCGATTTCCAGCCGGGTTCGACCCTGCAGTGGATGGCGTACCGGCCCAACATGAAGAAGCGTGACCGCACCCCGGGCCGGCTCGAGCGCGTGCGGTGGGCGGGTAAGAAGCCGTTCGGGGCGTTTCTTTTCAACGTCACGAACGACAGAAAGACATACACCTTCATCGTTCCGAAGCCCTGCGGCAACATCTCGCTGATGGCCGTGAAGGAGCTCCCGGCGCCGCCGGCGCCCGCGCCGCCGCCGCCACCACCGCCGCCGCCGCCACCACCGCCGCCGCCGCCGCCGCCACCTCCAACGCCCGAGCCGGCTCCCGTTCCCGCGCCGCCCCCGCCGGCGCCCATCGCTGTGGTGAAGGGTTCGCCGTTCTTCTTCGACGCGCTCGGCGGCAAGGATCGCCGCGTTCGCCCGGCCGATCTGGACGAGAACCAGCCGGTGGACTTCGCGCAGTGCTCGCCGCTTCTCGGCCTCAAACTGGGCGTCGCCAAGCGGTTCGCCAACGACTGGGAGCTTGCCTCGGCACTCGGTATCGCGCTCAGCCTGGTCGGCGATGACAAGGTCCGCGAACACCAGCTGTTCCTGGACGTCGAGGGAAACAAGTACCTGACGAACGGGGTCTTCGTCGGCACCGGTCTGTCGCTATGGGATCTGACGCACAGCGATACGTTCACGCCGGCGTGGATGCTGCACTTCGGCGTCCCGCTCGGGAACCATCCGGCTCACCAGCCGTACTTCCTGACCGAAGGACGTCTCTTCCTCGACAACGCCGACGACGTCCGGAACAACTATCAGTTCTGGGCCGGCCTCCGTCTGCATTTCTAGACGGCGGTAGTGCGACAACGTCTGCGGGGCGGCCTCCTGGCCGCCTCGCAGACATCTTTTCTCCCTGGGTGTCCTCGGGCGGCCCCTTCCCTTTCACCGACGCCTGCGATAGTGTGCCGGCTCTCCCGAAGAGAGCCATGAACAACATCGTCGTCTTCAGCGGCAGCGCGCATCCGGGCCTGGCAAAGGCGATCTGCACGCGCCTGAGAACCCGCCTCAGCCCGTCGACCACCAGCCGGTTCAGCAACGACTGCCTTGGCGTGCAGCTCGGGGCAAACTGCCGTGAGGCGGACGTCTTCGTGATCCAGTCCCTGGCGCCGCCCGTCCAGGAGCACCTCATGGAGCTCCTGCTGATGCTCGACGCGGCGCGGGGCGCGTCGGCCGCGCGGATCACCGCGGTGATCCCGCACTACGCCTACGCGCGATCCGACAAGAAAGATGCGCCCCGCATCTCGATCGCCGCCCGGCTCGTTGCGGACCTGCTCTCGACGGCCGGCGCGAACCGTGTGCTGACGATGACGCTGCACTCGCCGCAGGTGCACGGCTTCTTCAGCGTGCCGGTGGACCACATGAACGCCCTGAAAGTGCTCGCCGCGCATTTCAAGCGGCAGCGGCTGGCCAACACGGTGGTCATCTCGCCCGACCTGGGCAACGCGAAGCAAGCCTCGCATCTCGCCCGCATGCTCGAGGTCCCCGTGGCGGCCGGAAGCAAGAAGCGCTTGAGCGATGACCGTGTCGTCGTCGACGCGATTGTCGGCGACGTCGAAGGCAGGGACGTCATCGTCCTCGACGACGAAATCGCGAACGGCGGCACGATGGTCGAAGTGCTCGAGAAGCTGCGCGAGTTCCGCGTGAAGCGGATCGTCGTGGCCTGCACGCACGGGCTGTTCACGGGAAAGGCGATCGATCGGTTAAAGGCGCAGCCGGACGTGGCCGAGATCGTCACGACCGACACGGTCCCGATCCCGCCGGAAAAGCGCCTG